>Ga0172366_10001044_pt1 | contig 21334 bp, 20 predicted proteins | sample LakKivSesite69cm_FD_114533 | JGI IMG/M metagenome (GOLD analysis project Ga0172366, IMG submission 114533) | Sediment microbial communities from Lake Kivu, Rwanda - Sediment site 69cm | ecosystem: Environmental > Aquatic > Freshwater > Lake > Sediment | place: Rwanda: Western Province, Lake...
AATGAGCTTGCTCGTGACCTTTCTCCAGCCTGAGCCTGCTAAATGAGTGTCTGATATTACCCCTAACTTCATTTCTTTCCCTCCAGAGATTATTTTATTTGATTAACCCAGGGCTTAAAGGCTCAGGACCATAATAATTGGGATGCTCCTTTTGGGGAGAGCCTGCCCAGTTGATTTTTAATCTTCTGGGGGCAGGAAGGGGAAAGTTCCGATTTAAATCAACATAATTGACGTTTTTGCGATGTCCGGCTAAATCTCCTTTTTTATAAAGCTCCTCGGTTTTCTTATACCCATCTGGATTTAAACAGGGCAAAATCCAGAATTCCATTTTCTCCAATAAATCATCAATCCAGGGGTCATTTTCAGCGCCTTGGACCAATCTCCAGGCAATCGCCATTGCCATTCTATTGCCAATCATTTCATTTCCGTGGATATTTCCACTGACCATTGCGGAAGGCCGGGCTTTGCCATCTTTTTTATAAATATGAATCGCTAAAAGCTCTCTCTTTTCCAGGCTCTGCCCATAAGCCTCTATTTCCACCAGCTCTGGATAATTCTCCGCCAGCTGATAAATCTCATTAACCATCTGCTCAAAATCTGGATAATTAGGCGCAAACTCAGCCCCGGTTAATAAAAATGGAGATAAGAAAAATAGCATTAAACATAATCCGCAAATTTTAATCCTTATTGTCCGCATCCGCATCCTGATTTCTCCTTCTGGCTGATTTCCAAGCCCAAGACCTGGCTAATTATGCAAAATACCTCTGTGTTATCCTCTGCCTTTTGCGCCAGCTCTGCCCCGGGACCTTGAGCAAAAAGCGCGACCCGCTGGCTGGAATGTAAGGCAATAATCCCGGGGATATACCTCTTGAAAATATGTTCCACCTTGTCCCCTTTTTGATAATCTTTAGCCTTCACCTTAAGCCCGCCGGTCTCGTGGTCCGCAGTCACTAAAATTAAGGTATCAGGATTTTTTTCCTGCCATTGTTTAGCCCCCTTCACCGCTTCTTCCAGCGCTAAGACCTCAAAAAGCATTAGATTAAAATCGGTTTTATGGCAGGCGTGGTCAATCCGAGCTCCTTCCACCATCAAGAAAAAACCATCCGGGTCCTGAGAAAGTAGCTCAATCGCTTTCTCGGTCATCTGGTAAAGATGAGGCTCTTCTGAATCAGGCTCTCGGTTTAGCTCATAGGTCATCTCCTCATCTGAAAAAAGCCCAAAAACCTTTCCCGCTTTAACTTTCTCCAGCGCCTCTAAATTAAAAACCACTTGATAACCTGCTTGACTAAATTCCTTAATTAAATCCCGCGAATCCTTCTTCTTAATAAACCATTTTTTACCGCCTCCCAAAAGCAAATCCAGCTCCGCGGATAAATAATCCTCTGCCAGCTTTTGATAAGAAAATCTACTGGACTGGTGAAGCGCAAAATCGCTTGGGGTCGCGCCTACCAGCTGGTCAGTGGTTAGAAGTCCCACTGCCTTGCCCTGTTTTTTGGCAAGCTCAATTAGATTGGTAAGCGGTTGGTTATTCTGGTCAACGCCGATTTTTGTGTTTTGAGTTTTATTCCCAGTTGCTAAAGCAGTGCCCGCGCCTGCAGAATCCGTCACTCCAGAGAGGGAACAGGTTTTAATCAAGCTCTGATGAGGAAATTTTTCCAGTTCTAATGGCTGGCTGGGGCCATTTTTGAACACCCGGGCAGAATAAATCTGGTTCAAGCCCATCCCATCTCCGATAAATAGAATCACATTTTTAGCCCGGCTGGTGGTGGAAAAAATTGAACAATCCGCTTTTATGGTCTGGGGCTTTTGGCAATCCTCCTTAACTACCTCGCCTGGCTCAAATCCCAAGCCCACCAGAGCAAATACCACTACCCAGAACACTGTCAATTTTTTCTTCATTTTTTACTCCTTCCCTATTTTTTCTTGAACAACTCTTCCAGCCTCTTTTTAGCTCGGTCGGTTTCATTGGGTTTTTCGCTTTTTCCCTGAAAAACAAAATAAGCGCAAAGGTTAGCTTTTTCTTTTTCCACCACCCGCTCGGCAATCGGCTCCCGACATTGATTATAAGCGCTAGGCTCATAAAATTTGCACTGCACGCAGGAATGAAGCGGGCTTTTGCAATTGGGACAGGCATCATTACGAAAAACCTTATCGCTGAGCTCTATCTCTCTGCCACAGAAATAGCACTTACCCTTTACCATTTTTATCTATTGTTAATCAAACCGATTTTTAAATCAAATTCTTTATTTTTTCACCTGATAATTTTTAGCTAGGATTGGCAAGAAAGGAGAATTTGAGGTTATAATTAAGTCTAAGGGAATATCAAAGAAGAGCAGGGCTGGAAAGTGTTTTACCAAAAAATGATTTTGAGAGTTGTGCGGGTTAGATGAAATACAAGATTTTTATAGAGTTGAGCCTGATTCTGATTCTCCTGAGTTCTATTTTTTTTCGCGGGGTGGTGATAGATAGTTATTGGTATCCGATGGGGCTCTGGATTTTTGCTATTTTTTGTTTATCCCTTTTGGGCTGGGAAAGAGGGTATATAACCGGACCAAGACGGTGTGGCTTAGAGCTTTATTTTTTGATTTGGGTCTGGGTGGTGATTTTCACAACCATTTTTTCTCCCCACCAATGGATTACCATATTTCCTTTGGAGAGGCTGATTATCGGGCTGATTTTCTTTTATCTTTTACTCTGGCATTTTCAGGATTTTAGCTCTCAAAAATTTTTGCTCTGGTCCGTGTTTATTTTTACCTGCTTGATTTCTTTCATCGGGATTATCTCCTGCTTGAGCAAGACCCGGCTCTTTTTTCCATTTGCGGAAAATTTATATTTTGTTCGGGGCACTTTGATTTCTCCTAATAATTATGCGGGACTTATTAATTTGAGCCTGTTTTTAGGATTCGGCTTGATGATGAGTATCAGGCAACCAAAAGCTCTTCCTTTAACCGAAACCATCTCCAAAAAGGCGTTAGCTGGGATACCGGTTATGATTTTTCTGGTCGCCTTGTTTCTTTCCTTAAGCCGGGGAGGGTGGGTAGCTTTCTTTTTAGCAGGCTCAGGGCTTTTGTTCTGGCTTGGAATCAATGCTCGGGCCAAGAGGCTTAAGAGCTATTTACTAATATCAGGAGCGGTCTTTATTCTTGGCACCATTCTATCCATCTCCCTATATGAGAAGCCAATTTTTGATACCGCGAGAACCTTTAAGGGGTATTTGAAAGAGCCTGAGGCAATAACTATGGACACCAGAACCCTTATCTGGAAAAGCGCGCTCAAGATGGCGCAAGATTATCCTTTGACCGGCATTGGCTTGGGCGCATTTCGGATTGCTTTTCCGGGCTATCGTTATCCCGGGGTCAATCAGGGACCTCATCATTCCTATAATGACCTGATTGAGCTTATGAGCGAAACCGGCTTGATTTCCTTTTTTATCTTTTTGCTGATTTTGGGCAAAGGATTTCTTATTTTTCTTAAAAGATACCGAGAGGAAATGGACCCCGCGCAGAAAAAGCTCGCCATTGGTGTCCTGTTTGGAATTTTAGCGTTTTTAATTCACGATTTGATTGATTTCCATTTTCAAATCCCGGGCCTGGTCTATTTCTTTCTCACTTTATCTGCGTTTCTTTTAAAGCCCAGAGAATTAGCTGAGCCAAGCCCAGCTTTAAAAAAACCGCTTCTCCCAGTGATGGCGATTTTGGGCTTTATCGCGGTGGTGGTGATTTTTTCTATTCAATGGCTCTCAGCTTACCAGTTCCGAGCCGGCGCCAAATTAGTTGCCGAGAAAAATTGGCTTCCCGCGGTAAAAGCGTTCCAGAAATCTTTCCGGATTATTGACCTTTCTCCAGAGCCTCATCGCTATTTAGCCAAGACCTATCTTTATCTCAGCCAGGATAAAAATCCGGAGCTGAAAATAGAGCTACTTGAAAAAGCGGAACAGGAGGCTCTGCGAGCAATTGAAATTGAGCCTAATTATCCTTATTACTGGTCTTTATTAGGAAGAATTTCCGAGCATTTAGAGCTATATGGAGAGGCTCCTTTAAAAAGCTCGTTTTTGGGCTATCAGCAGGCGTTTATTATTGACCCTAATAATCCGGTGTTTAGCGGTCTTTTTGCCAGAGCCTCAGTCAAACAAGCGAATCTAGAGCTTGCCAAAGCCCTGATTGCCCGGGTCGCGAAACTCCATCCGAACTCCATCCCAAGTCTGGTTCCTATCTGGCTGGAGAAGAATTATCCCTTAACGGAGCTGGCAGAGCTTTGTTCAAATAATGCTCAAGCGCTGGCTCTCTTGGCAGGTTCTCTCAAGAACCAGCCCCAGTTTCAAGCCCAAAGATTTTACTTTGCTCAGAGAGCCTTTGAGCTTGACCCTGAAAATTCTATGGTGGTTGAAAGTTTTCTGAGATTGGTTTTAGAGTCCAGGGACTGCCAAAAATTAGAGCGGATTTTAAGTCAAACCCAATTTGAGGAAAAAGCAAGAGTGATTTATGCGGACTGCCTATTGCAGACCAAGCAAATTCAGGCAAGCATAGAGCAATATCTTTTGCTGATTAAAAACAATCCTGAATCTGGGGTCTATCGGTTCAAGCTGGCGCAGGTTTTTCTTAAAGAAAATGATTTATCAAACGCCAAAGACCAGCTTTTCTGGATTGAGAGAAACCCGGGAAAAAGCCCTAAACACATTCAATTGCAGAGCCTGATACTTCTGGGAAATATCTTTGAGAAGGAAAGAGACCCAAAACAAGCCTTAAGGTATTACCAGCGCTATTTAGAGCAAAAGCCAGATGACCAGAGAATTTTAAATAAGCTCAAAGAACTTAAAAAAGCCACCCCCTCAGAACTGATAAAATCTCCCTGGGAAATAGAAAATTTTAAATAAACCGCCTCCTTTTTAAACTGGTTGAGGGCGCTATTAAATTTTATTTCCGCCCATAAGAAGAGCGGAATAGACTTGCTTTTTTATTTTTTTTTAATATAATAATTTAGCTCCTTGCTCTGGCTTAGTGGCTCAGGGCTAAAAATCCATAAGGAGGTGGAGATTGAAGAGCGGAAAATATGAGACGCTTTTGATAGCTCGCCCGGACTTAGAAAAAGAGCAAATCAAAGAGCTGGTTCACAGATTAAAGGAACGGATGGAGAGGCAGGCTGGGAGGCTGATAGAGGTTGCGGATTGGGGCTTAAGGAAGCTCGCTTATCCGATTCGTTCCAGCGGAGAAAAATTTTATTATGGTAATTATTTGCTTTTGGTCTATTTGGGCAATGGTCGGACGGTAAAAGAATTAGAAAATTATCTGAAGCTGATTGATGAGAGCTTTCGCTATCAGACCGAGCAGGTTGGGACAGGGGAGATAACCGCTTTATTGCCCAGAAATGAAGAAGGGGAAGTGATGGAACTCAAGGAGCCGATTTGGAGAGAGGTGGTGGTTCCGGAAATGAGGCCTCGGGAGGATGGAGAGGGTCTGGAGGTGGTGGAGCCTTCTCGGGACCGGAAGTTGCCCCGGGAGCAACTTTATCGTTCCAGAATTGCGGAGAAGCCGGGCAGGGAGAAAATAGAAGAGACCGGGGAGGGTCCGGCGCAGAAGGAAGCCTTGGTCAAGACTGGCTCTGAAGATAAAGAAGCGGTCTCTAAACCGGAGGCTTCTTCTGAGTTAGCTAATCAAGAGATGGAGGAGAAAGATGGCGAATGAAATGGAGGAGCTTCAGGAGAGGAGGAGACAATATCCTCGTCGGAGGGTCTGTCGGTTTTGTCAGGAGAAAATAGAGATTGATTATAAAAATGTGCGTATGCTGGTCCAATACATAAACGAGCATGGTAAAATTTATCCCAGTCGGATGAACGGCAATTGCGCTTATCATCAGCGAAAGGTTGCCAGAGCCATCAAGCGGGCAAGAATTATGGCGCTTTTGCCTTATAGTCATTCGCATATTTAACTTATTTAGCTCGGGTTCAGGGAGAGAAGATGAAAGTAATTTTGATTGAAGACTTAGCTAAGGTCGGGAAAGCCGGGGAGGTGGTTGAGGTCCGGGATGGTTTTGGAAGGAATTATTTAATTCCTAAAAAATTAGCCATCCCTGCGACCAAAAAAAGCTTATCCCAGCTTGAGCATCATCGTAAGCTGATTCAAGACCGAGAAAATCAGAGGAAAAAAACCGCGCAATTTCTTAAGGAGCAGATAGAAAAGCTATCCATCACCATTCCTTGCAAAGTGGGAGAATCGGACCGGCTATTTGGCTCGGTCACCGCAATGGACATTACTGAGGCAGTGAAAAAGGAGGGAATAGAGATTGATAAAAGATGGATTAAATTAGAGGAACCGCTTAAGAATTTAGGGGTCTATACCGTGCAGGTTCATATTCAACAAGAGCTAATTGCAAATCTCAAGCTCTGGCTGGTTAAAGGATAGGGATATGATGGTAATCTTCAAATCTGCGCGGGATAAGCTTAGGCTCCTCGCAATTTTCTTATTTCTTCTATCCCGGATAGCGCTCTTTGGCTGTGATGAGCCACCAGAATCTGATGATATTATTTATCCTATAACTGACCCACAGGGAGTTCTTCCACCCGCACCTGATAACGAAACCACCATAGATGGCTCCACCTTGTTCATCACTGGCTTCAAGACCGTGCCAGTGGTTCATTCTTACCCTAAATACGCAGGAGTTTCAGAAGAAGGCGAACTCGGCATTGGCTCTGCCTTAGGATATGACCCCGGAGACACCATTACTCTTCCCATCAATGCTAATCTGGGAGGTAAAAACTTAAAATTCTACAAATTCCAAATCACCATTTCTCACCCTGAGAAATTAAGTTTGCTGGAGGTGCTGGGAAATGATACCACGCTCGCAACTCGGTTCCCAGCCCAATATAATCCCGCAGGCGGATTTAGCTCCCCTCCTTCAATTATCCCTTGCGGAGCTGGTTGCATACAAATTTCTGCGAGCACCAGTTCCAGTTATGCTACTGGAAGGGTGAATTTAGCAAGAATCAAATTTCAAATCCGTGAGGCGCTTCCTCCCCAGGGAATTGAACTCAGCTTTCAGGTAGTAGAATTAAAAGATGATTCAGATGCTGACTTATGCGCTCAATTTACCGATGGTTGTCTGCCGAACGATGGCATCATCATAGAAAATTTCTGGATAATTATTCCGCCCTAACTTCTATAATCCGCGTTTATCCGGACATAGTCCTCGCTGAAATCCGCGCTGAGCATTTCAAACTCAGCTTTGCCTTTTTTAATCTCAAATAAAATTTTGAACCCGCTTTTTTTCATAATCTCACTGGCGATTTTTTCTGCTTTTAAGCCCTGGTAGCTCTTGCTCCGAGCCCCGGCTTTGAAAATCTCCAGCTTGCTTTTCCCATCAGCAGAAATCAAAAAAACACTCGCCTGATTAGGGTCAAATCTCACTCCTGCATTTCCTGCGCCAGCAATGATTCTTCCCCAGTTGGGGTCAGATGCATAAATTGCGGTTTTAACCAGAGGAGAATTAGCAATCCGCCGAGCAATCTTCTCCGCGTCTCGCTTGATTTTTGCGCCTTTCACCTGGACATAAAAGCATCTGGTCACGCCCTCGCCGTCTGCGACAATCATCTTGGACAGCTCAAAGCAGACCTGAAATAAAGCCTTCTTAAAACTCTTCAAAGCCGGACTTTGCGCAGTGATTTTCACCTGGCTTTTGCCATTGGCGAGCAAAAAAACTGTGTCATTGGTGCTGGTGTCGCCATCAATGGTGATTCGGTTAAAGCTCTCCTCTACAGTCTCCTTTAAAAGCGATTTAAGGAGTTTGGGAGAGATTTCCGCATCAGTTAGCACAAACCCTAACATCGTTGCCATTTGTGGATGAATCATCCCTGCGCCTTTGGCAATACCTAAAATGGATACCTTCTTATTCTGAATTTTTAAAGACTGGGCAGAGATTTTTTGGGTCTTATCCGTGGTCATTATTGCGTCTGCAAAATCCGGATAATGAGCCGGGCTTAAATTGGAGACCAGCTCTGGAATGGCTTTGAGGATTTTATCCGCGGGAAAAGGCTCGCCAATAACGCCAGTAGAGGCAAGTAATATAGAGGATTCAGGAATCGCTAATTTTTGGGATAAGGCTTGGCTGGTCTTTTTCGCTAAAATTATTCCTGCTTTTCCCAGTCCGCAATTCGCGTTCCCAGAATTGACTAAAATCGCTTTAGCTTTTCCAGCTTTAAGTCTCTGTTTGGAGATAATCACAGCGGAAGATAAAAACCGGTTCTGGGTGAACACCCCGCTGGCGCTTGCCAGATTTTCAGAAAGAATTAATCCCAGGTCCCTGCCTGGCTTTTTTTTCACTTCTGCCCTGATGCCAGCAAAGAGAAAACCCTTGGGAATAAAATTATTTTTCCCCACTGGCTTGTTTTTTTGACTCCTTTAAAATTCTTAAAAAAGCTAACTGCGCCTCGCCCAATAGCTCTTGCAGGCTTGCCAGGTCCGGCTGCTTCTTTCCTGGCTCTCTGCCGGAGTCCGCATAAAAAATTATCACTGGCTTTCCAAAAATCAAAATCGGCATCACCAGCACGCGGTTAGGCACGATTCCGCCCAAGCCCAATAATATCCTTTGATTGACCGGGGTAGAAGGAAGCGGTCCCAAGAAATAAGAGGAGGTATTATAAACCTGGCTAATCACGCTCTCCAGTTCTAACGGAATCATCAGGCTGGCTAATTTTTTATCTTCTATCCCCTCCCCGGTTCCTTTCCAGCCAAAAGCGACCTGGTTCCGAATATAAAAAAGCGCGACTCTGGGAAAAATTCTCTCCCCAAACCTCAAAATCAAGCTCAGCACCTCTTCTCTTGCACGGGCTTTTCTTAGCTCCTTCTTGACCTTGGGCAAAAGCGCTCTGGGATGGCTGGTTCTGCCCACCCGCTCCCAGAAATCCTCAATATCCTTGGGCGCGCCCTCTATGGCGGTGATACTCTGCGGGTCAATCAGAGGACTAAATTCGGGGGAGATTGTGCTGGAAATTCCTGGTATGGTCTTACTTCCCCTCCAGAGACTTTGTCCCGGCTCCGCACTGGTCAAAGCAGTGTAGGGGTAAAGCTCCCTCATCAGGTCTAAACTTCTTTCCAGCTGAATGAACCGAGCCTCTCTTTTTACTCCATAATAGCGCTCCAGCGCCCAGCGCAGATACACCTCCAGCGCCACACAGGGAATAACCTTTAATCCGGTCAGCTTCTCAATCTCTGTAATTGCGGTTTTGTCCTTGGGATTTATCATTGCCAAATAAATCCGCTTGGCAAGCCTTCTAAAGGGAATCAGCTCAAACCGAATCGCCAAATTTTTAGGAACTAACTTCACCACCTCTTCTGGGATATCCTTAAGCTCATCAATGCTCACTGCCTCCACACCATATCTCTGGCTCAGGGCTTCCGCCAAATCTTTTTCTCCCACATAACCTAACTCTAAGAACACGGTTGCCTGTCTGCCTGCAAAAAGAATCTGGCATTGCACCACCTGGTCTAACTGGGCTTTGGTGATTTTGCCCTTTTTTAATAAAATATCTCCCAACCTATCTGTCATGCTTTATCCAATATAACAAATTTCCCAAAAAGAGCCAATTGCTGGGGTGGAATTTTTGGGCAGAGAAGGTAGATATGGGGTGGGGTTTGAATCAGAGCTGTCCATTTTTCCGGGCTTGAGTTTTGACAATCAGCCCTTTCTCGGCTAAATTCCAAAAAGGCGGAGCTAAATGAAAAAAAAGGTAAAAATAGCGCCATCTATTTTATCTGCGGACCTTTCCCGGCTGGCTGAGGAGGTCAAAGCAGTGGAGAAGGCAGGAGCGGATTTGATTCATATTGATGTGATGGATGGTCATTTTGTTCCGAACCTCACCTATGGACCGATTATTGTTGAGGCGGTTCGGCGCTCAACCGCGCTGGAACTGGATGTCCATCTGATGATAGAGAAGCCAGAGCGCTATATTGAGGAATTTGCTAAAGCTGGTGCGGACTGGATTACTGTGCATTTAGAGGCTTGTTGGCATATTCACAGGACCATACAACAGATTAAACAGACGGGTGAAAAGCTGAATAGAAAAATCCGAGCCGGGGTAAGCCTAAATCCCGGCGCCAGCTTGAGCCTGGTGGAGGAGATTCTGCCCGAGATAGATTTGCTTTTGATTATGAGCGTGAATCCGGGATTTCCTGCGCAGAGTTTTATTAAAAGCTCTTTGGATAAAATCCGCCGAGCCAGAACCGCCATAGACCAGAATCACTTGAAGGTGATGATTGAGGTTGATGGCGGGGTGTATCCGGAGAATGCGAAGCAGATAATCAGCGCGGGCGCGGAGATTTTGGTCGCGGGTAATGCGATTTTCAAGAGCAAAGATTACCGAACAACCATTCGGGCTTTACGAGGTTAACTTATCGCTTGACATCAAGCAGAAACTCTGGATTTTATTGATGAGCAAGCTCTTTGCCAATAAAATCAGCTAACATGGCCTGGGTCTCAGTGTCCATTTCTATAAATTGGATGCCCATTCCCGGGATGTTTCCCTTGAGCCTTTCTTCTGAAGGCACCACCCGAGTGACTTTGCCAAAGACCCGCACCCGGTCCGCGACCCCTGGCAATGCCATCTCCAGCTCTAACTTGGTGCCAATTGGATAAGCCTGGTCGGTCTCTAAGAAAATTCCTCCGACTGACAAATCCCGGGAATAAAAATAGTGAAAATGCTCACCCCGGATATGCGCGACTTTGGTGATAATTTTTATTCTGGGATACTTTCTTCTATCCAAGATAGCCATCTCCCCTTTCCCAATATACCTTGATTTTCCTAAATTTCAAATTGCTCAAAGCATTAGTTTAGCAAGCTGGCTCCAATACCCAGACCTCAGCGCTTAGGGGTAAATCAGATTTTTTAATCTCTGCCTCATTAGCATTCAGCCTTTTGACCTTGGTGAATAATGAGAGAAATCCGTCCACGGTTTGAATCGGAAAGCCAATTTTGGGGGTCTTATAATGCATTGGAATCACCAGCCTGGGCTTAAGCTCCTCCACGATTTTACCCGCCTGTTTGGCGTCCACGGTAAATGTGCCTCCTACCGGGATTAAAAGCAAATCCGGGTCTGAGAGTTTCTTTTTTTGTTCTGAGCCAAGACTATGTCCCAGGTCCCCCAGAAAAGCGATTTTGACCCCATCCAGCTCAAATAAAAAAATCCTATTTTCTCCTCGCTCTCTTCCCTGATTCTGGTCATGAAAGGAAGGAATCATCTCAAACTTTATTCCTTTTACCTCCTGGGTTTTTCTAATCACCACTGGCGAGCCTTTCAAGCCCTGGGCATAATTATGGTCTGCGTGCTCATGGCTTACTAAGACCATATCCGCAGAATCTGGAATTGGACCATATTTAATCTGTCCCCCAAATCCAGAAGGCTCATAAGGGTCAGTGATGATTTTTAAGCCTGAGCCACTGGTGAGCGTAAAGCTTGCGTGTCCGTTCCATTTAATTTTCATTTGCCTGCCTCCTTTTGTCTTTTTGGTTCTGTTATATAGATTATCAGATTTATTTGGTCAGGGTCAAGGTTTGATTATTGACCAGTAAGCGATAGGCTCTTAAACCGCCCAGCACTCTTTTCAGGTATTTCTGGGTCTCGGAATAAGGAATCAGCTCAATCCATAGGTCTGGCTCAATCCCTTTTTCGCTTGCGTCTTTAAACCATTTTTCAGTTGGGGTTCTGCCCGCATTATAAGCAGAGATGGGAAGCAAGACTGGCCAGGGGTCTGAGCCATAATATCTATACCGGGCGAGCAATGTGGAAAGATGATAAAGACCTAAATTGAGATTAAGGTTAGGCTCATAATATAACATTGGGTCAACTGAGTTCAGCCCTGCTTTTTTGAGAATCTCCTTTGCCAAGCCCGGCATTACCTGGGTCAAGCCGATTGCGCCAGCTTTAGAGGTCGCAGAGGGATTAAAAGCGCTTTCTGCCCGAATCAGGCTGTAAGCCAGCGCGGACTCAACTTGATATTTCTCTGCAGTTTTCTCCACCAGCTCTGAAAAACCAGTCGGGTATAAAATGTATAAATAGCCATTGATTTCTTCCGCGCTCAACAATGGCGCAAGCCGGCTCCAGTAAAGGCTAATGGCTAAAGGATAAGCCTGAGCCTGGATAAGTCTTTCAATCAATCCTGCCAAAAGCTCTTTAGAAACTGGTTTTTTCGCTAACTGATAGTCTATCTCCACTCCCGCAAGCTGCACCAGCCCTAATTGAGCCAAACTTAGCCCGAGTTGAAGTTCTGCTGGGATTTTTAGATTTGGCTTTGACCGGTTTTGAACTGAAAAAGAGCCGAAATCAGGTTCCGACTCAATTAAATAAGCATATCCGCTGGTGGGAGATTGCTTCAAAAGCTCCTTTTTCAGATTCTCTGCGAATTGTTCTTCTCCCAGCTCCTGATAAGACCTCGCTAACCAGTATTGAAACCGCTCCGGGTTCTTTGCCTTTTGTAGCCATTGCTCAAAAATTTCAATTGCCTTCTCATATTTCCCTTTTCTGAAATAGCATAACCCTGCTTTGAAGCCTGCGTCTTCGCTGAGGCTGTCTTCAGGAAATTCTTCAATTAGCTCCTCATAATATCTTATCGCTTTTCCTAAATTAGCCTGGCTTTGCTCCAATTGGGCAAGATTGTAAATCGCGAGCAGGGCATAGGGAGAGGGCTTAAATTTCTCCCAGCATTCTCTATAAATTTTTATCGCCCGCTCATTCTTATCCAGGCGATGATAAGCCCATCCTAAATAGAACCAGAATTTAGGCTGGTGCTGAGCGTATTTCTCCCCTTCTTTTTCTAAGGCGATTACTGCTTGATAGTTCCGGGCTTGAAAATAAGAGTGCGCGAGGAGCGAAAATATCTCAGCCTGAGATTCAATCGGAAGATTTTTTAGCTCTTTTTTAAGCTGATTAAGCTCCTGGATTGCGGTTTGGTAAAGACCAGCGGAAATCAGGTTTGGCGCCCGGAGCAGAATTTGTTCTGGCTTGATTTCAAAATCAGGCTTTAGCTCCAAAGCCGGGCTACTATCCGGATAATTTATCCAAAGCTCTAAAAGTTTTTCCTGGAATAAGGCTGGATTTTCTTCAGCCTGATAAAGTTTTGCCTCTAAATAAACCAGTTCCGGAATCAGGCTCTGGGGGATGGTCAAGGTTTTTATCAAGCTGATTTTTTCTTTCGCATCTTTGAGCCGAGAAGAGTTCAGATAAATTTTTAAAAGCTGAAGCTGAGCTGGAAGATAGACATAATTATCAGCTGAAACCGAGTTTAAATAGCTCTCTGCCTGGGATAAATCGCCCAGCTCATTTAAACTCTTGCCCAGATAATAAAGGCCGTAATTTCTGACCGGAGAATGAGCTTTTCCTGCCCGCTCCAGAGGCAGAAGCGCTTTTCCAGGCTCATTTATTTTTAAAAAGCTATATCCGAAGAGAAAATCCAATAAAGGCGCATTGGCGGTAAAAGAATCTGATTTATTCTCGGTTAATTTTTCTGTCAGTTTTTTCCAGTTTTGGGTTAGCGCCATTAGCCTGAGAGAGCGGATTTCCAGATCCGAGGCAGAGATTAAAAGCAAAGAGAGACCTAAAAGAATTGCTCGGCTCATTTTTTCTTTTTCAAGACCGGCCATCTGCTCAATATCCCTTTGGGCTTGCTCAAAGATAAATCCACCATCGTTGCCTCAGTTGTCTCCTCTGATTCTAAATAGCGTTCGTATCTAAACTTAGCATTTCCGATTTGAATAATATCCCCGGGCTTAAGCAATTTTTCTTTAACCCGCTCGCCATTGACCAAAGTGCCGTTTTTACTCTTCAGGTCCACAATCACCCAGCCCGGCTCAGACTTTTCCAGCCGGGCATGAAGCCTTGAGACCTTTGGGTCTTTTATGGTTAGGTCTGACTCCGGGTCTCTGCCCAGCTGTTTAATCAAGCCGGTCAGGGGATAAACGGTTCCGTCTTTAAGATTTATCAGTTGGCACCGCATTTTTAGAATTCTATCAGACTAAATTTTTTGTTCAAGTTAGTTAAAATTTATCTACTAAATTTTTTGCTAAATCTGGCGATAAATTCTAAAAATGGATAAACCCGTAATAATGATAGCTTGCGCGGATAGCGCGGAGCAAGCTAAGCTCAAAAGGTTGATTCCGGAATCAGAGATAGAGGTTCATTTAGCTGGAAGCGGAGAAGAGGCAATAGTCAAATTACTTCGCGAGCCAGTGAACTTGGTTATTTCGGATTTTTCTCTGAGCGGGATGAATGGGTTAGCCTTAGCCGAGCGGGCGAAAGACCTCTTCTTTGGCGTGAGATGCTTGATTATGGTGGAGCGGGAAGAAATGAGGGATTTCTTAAAAGCGATTAAGGGAAAAACCAGATTTTTCCCGATTATTTATAAACCGCTAAACCCTGAGCTGTTTCTGGGAATAGTCAGAAAGCTCATCCAGCTCACTCCTCCGCGGGATAAAATTTTATTTAAACAAAGCCCGCTTGACGAGCTGGCAAAAGTTGCGGGAAAAAGATAAAACTCTTCTCTGCTTGCAAAAGGAGTTAAATTTATGATTTAATTGGGCTGATGACCAAAAAATTGGGATTTACGCTTTTTATAATTTTTTTTCTGCTTATGGTTTTTGCTCATTACCAAAAATGGCTTTCTCCAGAGGAGAGCCTTTATTTAGCGGTGTTTGATGACCCTGCTTCTAAGCTCAGCTTTTATCCCTGGCTCTTAGAATCCACTCGCCAATTCCGTAATGGGCATTTTCCACTCTGGAGCGCTTTAGAAGGCTTGGGCTTTCCGCTTTTAGCCAATTACCAAAGCACGCCTTTTAATCCTTTTAACTTAGTTTATAGCTTTTTTCCTTCAATAGAAATTCTGGATTGGATTTTACTCTTTAAGCTGATTTTACTCGGTCTGTTCAGTTATTTTTTGGCTCAAAAACTTGGTCTTTCCGCGCTTGGCTCTGCTTTATCCGCGCTGATTATCTGTTTTTCTGGCTATGTCTCAAAAAATCTCAATCATATCACTCTCAATACCGAGCTTTGGCTTCCGGTTAGCTTGATAATGGTTGAGAAAATCCTCTTTGAGAAAAAAAGCCTCTGGAAATTTCTCTTATTAGCTCTTTTTAGTTCTATGGCGGTTTTAGGCGGGAACCCAGAAGCAGGTTTTTATTATTTTCTTTTCGTCTTTCTTTATTGCCTGTTCCGGGCTGGATACCAGAAATGGCGAGAAATCCTACTGATAAGTTTGGGCTTGAGCCAGGGAGTTATTTTAAGCGGAGTTCAATTATTTCCGTTTATTGAATATCTGGGCTTTGGCTGGCATCTGCATAGCTCGGAATTTCATCAAATTTCTTATGCCCAGCCCCAGATTAGCAGAGGATTTAGCCTGTTCTTCCCCTGGCTATTTGGTCCCCTCAGAGCCCATCCTGACCAGCTTTCCAACCTTCCTTATCTCGGCTTGCTCATAGTTTTTATTGCTATTTTGAGCGGATTTAAACTTAATAAACTTAGAAATCCTTTCTTATACCTCTGGATTTATGTTCTGGTTTTTCTCGGAGTAATTTACCGCCTCCCTCCTTTTGATTACATCAATTATCTTCCGATTTTCAACCGCACCGCCAGCGTAAAATACGCGTATTTCGGGGTAGGTTTTTCATTAGCGCTTTTAGCCTCTGCCGGTCTGGAGAGGTTTTCAAAAAATCTGATAAAACTCTGGCAGGTTTTGGTCAGCTTGATTATCACCAGCGGTATTGCCATTATGGCTCTTATCTTGGTCTATTATTTCCCAACTCCTGGCTCTCCTCTGCCCATTATCAAATCCGCCTGGATTTTGCCTTTGATTCTGTTGGGAATCGGGCTTTCAGTTGCTCTTTATGGAATAATTTTTGAGGAGATAAAACTCTCCAGCGTGCTTTTAGCTTTTCTCTGCTTGATAAATCTTCTTCATCTTTACCCCGGACTTAGTCCAAAAGGAAAAATTTTTCCTCCCAACTGGCAATATCATAACCCCTCGTATCCTTCAATTTTAGAGCCAATTAAAAAAGCATCTCGCCAAGCCCCGATTCGGTATTTAGCGCTGGAAAAAGCCCTTCCCCAAAATTATAACCTGCTATATGAGCTTAATGAGCTTCAGGTGTTTGAGGGAATCTATCCTCTGGATTATGTTCGGCTCTTGGGGAAAATTGAGGGGTTTGACCCCGGCTTTCCGGGTCAAGCAGTGGAGGTGTTTTTTAAACAGGGCTGGAGCTTTAGCTTGAGCGAAAAGAATCTTGGTCATCCTTTGCTCAATCCCTTAGGAGTTAAATATCTGCTTACCAGGAAAAGGATAAATGTTTATCCCTGGCAATTGATTGACCAGGCTAATGGTTATTACCTCTATCAGAATCCAGACGCCTGGCATAGGGTCTGGCTAAAACTTAATAATGGAGAAATAGACCAAAAGAGCGCGCAGATTCAACAGTATGGCTCGGACCGGGTATTGATTTTATATAATAGCCCAGCACCAGCAGAACTGGTGCTTTCTGACCAATATGCACCGGGCTGGAAGGCTTATTTAGACCAAAATCAGGAGTTAAAGATTTTCAAGGAGAACGGGATTTTGCGGAAAGTTTCAGTTATGCCCGGAGAGCATTTCATAGAGTTTCGCTACCAGCCAATTGGTTTTCAGCTGGGGCTTTTTTCTGCTTTAGTGAGCTGGCTCTCTTGGATTTTGCTCTTAGCAGTTGCGCTGGGCAAAAGAATTCAAAAAAAATAATTAGCTGATTTGGGATTAAGCCAATTCTTGCAAATAATCAGCTAACATTGTTCTCACTGGTCTAAATTCTTTAAACCGCTCCAGATATTTTTTCAAGACCAGATACTCAGCAGGAAGAAAATTAAGATATTCTGGTTTATTCTTTGAATAAGCCAGAAAGTAAAATCTCCCCACCACCTTAAACGCGCGATGAAGCACGCACAGGTCAAAAATTTTTCTAAATTTCTCAAACCCTAATGGCTGATAGCCCTGCTCCTTGAGCTTTTCAAAATAGAGTTCAACCATCTCTTCTATTAGCTCATCCCCCAGAATTAAAGCAGTGTCTCGGTCATAAAGGAAACAAGCCAGGTCATAAGCATAAGGCGCTAAAAGCGCGTCCTGAAAATCAAGCACTCTTATCTTTTGGTTATGAACCATCAGATTATCAATATGATAATCCCGATGGCTGAGAATATAAGGAGCGCTCAGTAATTGCTCAGTGATTTTTTTAAAAGCCGGTTTCAAGAGAGCGCTATCTTTTTCTGAAAATTTTATCTCGGACCTCTTTTCCAGCGCCCATTCCTGAAAATGATTCAGCTCCCAGTCCAATAAATACTGATTGAACCTGACGCGGAAACCAATAAATTCTGGATTATTTAAAGAGCCAGCTTTAAGCTGAATCCGAATCAACTCCTCCAGCGCCTTTTCCAGCCAAAACCTCTTTTTTTCCTCATCATCTCCGCTCACGATTTCCCGAAGCAAGGTATCTCCCAAATCCTCCAGATAAAGAAGCCCGGCGCTTAAATCCACATAGTATAATTCCGGCACCGCCACGCCTGCAGAGCGAAAATGCTTGAGCGCATTGATAAAAGGAAGCTCCTTGATTTCAAATCCAGACTCCATTATTTCTTCAATCCCTTGCTTTAAATCCTGAGCTTTATGAAGCATTATAATCAAAGAGCCAATTGAGCTTTCTGAAGAAGAATCAAACACCAGTCTCAAATATCCGCGATTAGAAGCTCCTCCGAGCAGACCGATTAGCTTAAAATTCTTCTGAGAAAACCCTTGCTCTATCAGGTCTTTTGAAATTTTGGAAAAGACCTCATCTGGATTCATCTCCAATCTTCTACATACCAAGCGCCAGTCCAAAAGACCCCTCCCAGCCTTTGCTTTTGAGATAAAAGCCCTGGCTCTCCAGCTTAAACCAGAAAGCCAGGGCAGGCAAAACTTTTTATTTTTATGGTTTCTTCTTTTTCTTTTCTACCTTAACATTAAAATCAATTACTCCGGTATAGTAAAGAATCACTATCACCAGAGCGATAATCAAGAGAAATACCAAAATTCCAGCGCCATCCCCGGCCGGGTTAAGTTTATCCAGCTCAGTCGCTAACTTATGGAGCTCCTCATCAGTTAATAGGCTCAGGCGCTTTTCTATCTCTACTGAGCTTAAGCCGAAAGACTCAAGTCGGCTCTGAATCTCTTTTTTCTCCAGCACCGCCCGAATCTGGGTCAGGTCATTGGTCCTTTGAATGGAAGCTAAATTTTGAGAGTCAGAGACCACCACTGCCTCGCCAGTGTTGGGAACTAATGATAAAACACTGAAGCAGAAAAGCACCAGATAAAGCACCTTCCGCAGATTCCCGCTTTTGATTGACTTTTGCAGTTTTCTCATCTTTTTTACCTCCTTTGAGATTTCATTTTCAATTATTATATCTTAATTATCTCAAAAAATGCAAGCTTGGGTCAATTTTTTGGTCGGGCTGGAAATTTTGGGAGTTTGTGATAAGCTATTTTTCAAGGCTGGTGCGAAAGTGGCGGAACTGGTAGACGCGCTGGACTCAGGCTCCAGTGGCTGTTGAAGCCATAGGGGTTCAACTCCCCTCTTTCGCACCAATAAATAATTTTGCACACCAAGAGAATTTTCTCTTTAATAAATTTCTCCAATTTTTGGTTTCCTTTTAAGATTATCCCTAAAATTTCTTCCTCTGACTTGCAAAAAAGTCTAAATTGTTTTCAAATCTAAAAAAGATTAAGGGTAAATAGAGCGAAGAAATGAAAAAGCGAGCCAGTGGGATATTTTTACATATCAGTTCTCTACCTTCTCTTTATGGGATAGGGGACTTAGGTCCAAATGCTTACACCTTTGCGGATTTTTTAGCAGAGGCGGAACAGAGCTACTGGCAGGTTTTGCCCTTGAATCCTACTCGGCTGGACAATTATAACTGCCCTTATAGCAGTCATTCTGCGTTTGCGGGAAACACGCTTTTAATCAGTCCGGAGCTTATGGTTCGGGATGGTCTTTTGGAGTCAGCTTATTTAGAGCCGATTCCGGAATTTCCCAAAGAGCGGGTCAATTATGAGAAGGTGACCACCTATAAGGAGATTCTTTTTCATCGGGCTTATGAGCAATTTAGGAAGAGTAATAAAAAAGCGGATTATGAGGATTTTTGCGCAAGCCAGGCATTTTGGCTAAATGATTATGCCGGCTTTGTCGCTTTTAAGAATCATTTTCAGGGAAGGCTCTGGAGTGAATGGCCTAAAGAAATTCGGGACCGGGAGTCATCTGCGTTGCAGGGCTTAGAAAAGCAATTGGAGCAAGCCATAGACAAGGAGAAATTTCTCCAATATCTTTTTTATCGTCAATGGTTTGAGATGAAAAGTTATTGCAATCAAAAAGGGATTCAAGTTATTGGCGATACGCCGATTTATGTGGACTATGATAGCGCGGAGGTCTGGACACACCCGGAGATATTTAGTCTGGACGAAGAAAAGAAGCCGGTTTTAGTCTCCGGGGTGCCGCCGGATTATTTCAGCTCCACTGGTCAGTATTGGGGCAATCCGGTTTACCGCTGGGAGGAGCTTAAGCAAGAAGGCTATGACTGGTGGATAAAAAGAATCGGACATAATCAAAAATTATTTGACATTCTCAGGATAGACCATTTTCGGGGATTTGTTGACTTTTGGGCGATTCCTGCGGAAGAAAAGACCGCGGTAAAAGGCGGATGGGAACAAGGTCCCAGGCATCAGCTGTTTGATGAGGTTCTTAATCATTTTCCCGGGATTCAGATTATTGCGGAGGATTTAGGGATTATCACGGATGAGGTTCGGGAATTTATTCGGGAGCTTGGTTTTCCGGGGATGAAGGTTTTGCTCTTTGCCTGGACTGAGGACCTCCCTCAAAACCCTTATGCGCCTCATAATCATATTCATAATTGTGTTTTGTTCACCGGCACCCATGATAACAATACTGCTCGGGGATGGTTTGAAAGCGAGGCGAGCAAAGAGGAAAGAGAGAGGTTCTGTCGGTATTTAGGCAGAGAGGTTAGCAAAGAAGAGGTTCACTGGGTATTGGTTCGGATGGCGATGAGCTCAATTGCGGACACCGCGATTATTCCGATGCAGGATTTATTGGGATTGGAGGAATCTGCGAGAATGAATCATCCGGCAGTGCCTAAAGGCAACTGGGAATGGAGGCTACTCCCAGAGCTACTGACCAGAGAATTGCTAATTAAACTAAAAGAGATGACTGAGCTTTATAATCGGGCAAATCAGGAGTTATAAATGAGGGGATGCAGATTTTTGCTGGGAGGTTTCAATGTTAAAGGGATTATTTGAGAAGAAGTCGTTAGAGGTTCTGCTAGAGGAGATGGAGGGGGAGCAGAGGCTTCGGCGGGTGCTGGGACCGATTACCCTGGCCAGTTTAGGCGTGGGAGCGATTATCGGTGCGGGTATTTTCGTGCTTACCGGGATAGCGGCGCATGATAAAGCGGGTCCGGCTTTGACTGGCTCATTTATAGTTGCAGGGATTGCCTGTATTTTTGCCGCGTTTTGTTATGCGGAATTTGCGTCTATGGTGCCGGTCGCGGGTTCTGCCTATACTTATGCGTATGCGTCTTTAGGGGAGCTATTAGCCTGGATTATTGGCTGGGATTTGGTGTTAGAATATACCGTGGCAAGCGCCTCGGTTGCGCACGGCTGGTCTCATTATTTTCAGGATTTCATCAGTATTTTCGGGTTTAACATTCCCAAGCTTTTAGCTCAGGCGCCTTTTAATTATGACCCTAAAATAGGAGAGATTATTGCTACTGGGTCAATTTTGGATTTACCCGCGGTGGTGATTATCACCCTGATTACCATAGTTTTAGTAAAAGGGATTCGGGAGAGCGCGGGATTTAATGCCTTTATGGTGATGGTGAAGGTTGGGATTGTGCTTTTGGTGATAGGATTAGGCGCTTTTTTCATTAACCCGGAGAACTGGAGACCGTTTGCGCCTTATGGCTGGACCGGGATAAGCTTTTTTGGTCATACCCTTTTCGGCCAGACCAGTAAAGGCGGAGAGCCACTTGGAATGCTGGCAGGCGCGGCTGTGGTGTTTTTCGCTTACATTGGCTTTGATTCGGTCTCCACTCATGCAGAGGAAGCCCGGAACCCGAAACGGGATGTTCCGATTGGAATTATAGGCTCGCTGGTGCTTTGCACGGTTCTATATATCGGGGTGTCCATTGTTCTGACCGGGATGGTGCCTTATAATCAAATTGATATAGATGCACCGGTGTCCAATGCCTTCAAGCAGATGGGCCTGCCCTGGGCACAGTTTTTAGTTTCTGCAGGAGCA
>Ga0172366_10001045_pt1 | contig 21328 bp, 17 predicted proteins | sample LakKivSesite69cm_FD_114533 | JGI IMG/M metagenome (GOLD analysis project Ga0172366, IMG submission 114533) | Sediment microbial communities from Lake Kivu, Rwanda - Sediment site 69cm | ecosystem: Environmental > Aquatic > Freshwater > Lake > Sediment | place: Rwanda: Western Province, Lake...
CAGCACTGGCTTGCGCCTCGGGCATGGCTGCTGTGCACCTTGCACTGCGTGCGGCAGGAGCCACCTCCGGCAGCACGGTCCTTACTGCCCAAGACGTCTATGGTGGCACACATGCCCTGTTGACCCAATGGTTCCCAACGCAAGGGGTACAGGTCCAAACCATCGAAATGAGCGACCTGGATGCTGTGGCCCAGGCCATCGCCCAAACGAAACCCGCGCTGCTGTTCGTAGAGACGGTTTCCAATCCCCTGCTCAAGGTCACGGACATCCCTGCTCTAGCGCAGTTGGCCCATCAGGCCGGAGCCAGCCTCATTGTGGACAACACCTTCTCTACGCCGTGCCTGTACCGTCCTGCCTTGCATGGTGCAGATTATGTCGTGTACAGCGCAACCAAATACCTCGCTGGACATGGGGATGCCATGGGCGGCCTGATCGCTGCCTCAGCAGCGAAGTGCCAAGCAGCCCGTGAGTTGCAGAAGCTTATCGGGGGTGTGCTGGGCCCCAACGAAGCATGGCTTATCCTGCGCGGCCTGAAAACGCTGCTCTTGAGAGTGCGGCAGCAGTGTCAGAATGCCGCTTTGGTGGCCCGTTTTCTGAGCACACACCCCCGTGTCAGCCAGGTATTCTACCCGGGCCTGCCAACGCATCCCCAGTTCACTCTCTGCCGACGCCTGTTCCCCACTAACCTCTACGGCGGCATCGTCTCTTTTGAAATCAGAGAAGCTGATCAGGAACAGGTTTTCCGCTTCATGGATGCGCTGCAGGTCATCGTCCCGGCCACCAGCCTGGGCGATATCTACAGCCTGATGCTCTATCCTGCCCACTCTTCGCACCGTTCGCTCACCGCAGAAGAGAAAGAACGGCTCGGCATCACCCCAAATCTGGTCCGTCTTTCGGTGGGCATCGAGGAGGCTTCTGACATCATCGCTGACCTGGCACAGGCACTGGATTCGATCTGAAATAGGTTTGTAGTGGGCGCTTTAGCGCCTGGAATAGACTCGTCGTTGGTGCTTTAGCGCCTCTAAAGCCCGCTGAAACGCACGACAAACAGCGAGGAGGCGCGAAGAGCATTGCGCACAGGTAACTACTGATGCTGGAATCCATATTAGTGCTCGTAAGAGGGGGCGGTGACCTGGGCACAGGCATCGCTCACCGCCTACACCGCGCGGGGTTTAGAGTGGTGGTCAGCGAGTTGCCGCAGCCATTGGTCATCCGGCGCACGGTTGCCTTTGCCTCCGCTGTGTACGAAGGCCATATCGAGGTCGAAGGTGCCGAAGCCAGGCTGGCCAGGGACGCCACAGAGATCGAGAGCATGCTGGACCAGGGCCTTGTGCCAGTCATTGTAGACCCCGCCGGCGAAGCGATTCCCCTATTAAAGCCTGATGTCGTCGTGGATGCACGGATGGCCAAGCGCAACCTGGGCACCACATTGGCCGATGCCCCTATCGTCATTGGGCTGGGCCCTGGCTTTACCGCTGGCCAGGATGTACACGCCGTAGTCGAAACGATGCGCGGTCACAACCTGGGCCGCGTCATCCTGCAAGGCAATGCAGAGCCGGACACTCATGTGCCGGGTCTGGTGCAAGGCTATGGCCGTGAGCGGGTGTTATGGGCACCGGCTGCAGGACGCTTCCAAAGCCATGTGCACATCGGCGAGCGGGTCGAGGCAGGGCAGGTCATCGCTCAGGTCGCTGAGCAGCCCGTACGCGCAGGCATATCCGGTGTCCTGAGAGGGCTTCTGCATGATGGCCTGCTCGTCCGCGAGGGGCAAAAGGTTGGCGACATAGACCCACGTGGAGTGGCAGAGCATTGCTTTACTATATCCGACAAAGCACGCGCTATTGCTGGGGGAGTTCTCGAGGCCATCCTCTATCTCCACAGAAAGCTGAGAACTGAATCCCTTCTTCCCAACCCTTGCCCGTCTTGGCGCGCACCGCCTCTTCACTGATCCGGGAGAAAGCTGGCAACTGTCAACTGCTCACTGGCTGCAGTTCCCAATCGGGCGGCATGCGCAGGCGGGCATCGTTTTCATAGAGCCAGCGCAGCTCAAGGAAAGCTTCGTCACCGGCCAGGGTCAGCGCAGCGACGCGATCGAGCAACGCCATATCGTCAGCCGAAAGGCCTCGATCCTTTCCGCCCATGAGCCCCCAGGAATCCCAGGGCAAGATTTCAATCTTGTTCAGCGCCAGCAAATCCCGCACCAGATCGCCGCGTATGAACCACATGCCCCACATGTCCAAGATGCCAAAAAGCTGCGGGTCAGCCTGACCCGCACGGCACAACTGCCAGGCTTTCCCGGCAGTGAGAAACCGGTCGTGGGGTACATCGCATGGGTCAAACTCGATCTGCAAGACCTGGCGCTGAAGTTCATCGAGCTGGGCGTCCACTCTCAACCAGTGCTGTGCAGTGGGATTCCAGTACTCGCATACCCAGTGATCAACGTACCTGTCCGGCTCGAAATACGCCGCAAACCCACAGCGTGCACGAGCAGGTACGCCCTGGTGGCGCAAGATGGCACAGAGCATGATCGCGAAGTCCCGACAGTTGCCCACTAAGCGCTTCTCAAGCGGGCGCGTGACGGTCAGTGGGCGAGTGTCCATCTGCCAAATGCGTGCCAGCTTTTGCCTTACTTGGCGGATATTCACCTCCTGTTTTCGCTCCTCCGACAGCTTCACGCCGTACTGCTCAGCCCAGAAAATATGTATGAAGATGCCCTGCACCACATGGCAAAGCGCGGCGATGTCGGCAGGCAAGTCGTCAAACCACATGGCATGCTCCCCTGGATCAGTCATCAAACCCGGCTGGGCATAATACAACAATGGATCAGCGGCCAATTCGGACATGCATATGCCTCTTTCCTGCGAATCATATTTGGCGGTAAGGCGGTAGAAAAGGATCAGAATTCAAAGCAGCACTGGCAGAAAGGCTGTTAACATTCTCATATCAAAGCGACGCCAACACCACAAGTCAGGGCGGGCTGGAAACCGTCGCGCCAGTAACAAGTATATCACGCCTTGCCTGTTTCGCGAAAACAACATAGCCCGGCCGCCATGGAAAGACGCTTTAGTGCGTTCAGCACAACGAATGTGAAGCTTCATGATGTGCCGGTTTGACACCCACCCTCACTACCGCTATACTTGGTTCAAGGAGGACATTGCCGAGGAAAGTATGGAAGAAGCCCCAAATCCAACCAACGTAGGGCAAGTCAACGACTTTGCTGGCCGTACATGCCTGCGGACACCGTGGACAAAGCGCGACATCTTTTGGGCAGTTGTGCTGGGCACATTGGCACTCCTGGGGTTGCTGATGCTCATGCTCTTGGGACTGCAATTGTACCAGTACGCTACAGGCACCCAATGGTCACCCCGCCTGCCAGGCATCCTTGTGCTGGTGGCAGAGCTGGGACTCCTGTTGCCCGTCTGGTTGCTGGGCGTGCACAAGTACCGGCTGCCCTGGGCCAGCGTTGGTTTCAAGTCATTTGACCTGTCACGCGGTTTGGGCTTAGGCTGCCTCTTTTTCCTCGTTGCCTTTGCTTTTAACTTTGCGTGGTCTATTATCCTGGCGCTTCTCCACTTGCGGGCCCAGCCAGACATACTTCCCCTATTTGGTGGCGGCATCGCGGGCCTGCTCCTGGCACTGCTGGTCGGTGCGCTGGTGGTTCCTATCGCTGAAGAGGCGTTTTTCCGTGGATACCTCTTCGCTGGTCTTTGCCAGCACGTAGGCTTTCGTCGGGCGATAGTACTCAGTGCAATGCTCTTTGCATTAGTGCACATCCTGCCCACTTCCTGGCCACCTATCTTCCTACTGGGCGTGTTGTTCGCCCTGCTTTATGAGCAAACAGGTTCCATATGGCCTGCGGTTATCGTGCACGGCGCTATAAACGCTATTGCCTTCCTAGTCTTATACTTCATGCCAGTAGCAGGAGGTTAGCAGGAACATCTTTACGTTTTCCTGCGTCTATGACACAGGCTCACTGACCTACTGACTTCTTCTCTATGCTGCAGGTTTCGTGCCACTTCATTCGTGCTATTCGGGTACAGCCTAACGTCAAGTCAAGGCATTTGATTAGTTATGTCTCATAGACATTCGATTGGCCCAAGAATCAGAATGCTCCTTGCCATTGTTATCCTTGTTTTGATCACAGTCGTTTGGGGGCTGCGAGTCTGGCTGGTAGCAGATTTGCCTTCAGCGGCAAGACTGTCTGCGGGCGCCGTTGCCCCTAGCACCATTATCTACGACCGCTATGGGCGTGTGCTGTACGAGATCATGGACCCTCACGCCGGGCGCAACCAGCCAATCCCCCTAAATGACATCCCCCTTTACTTGCGTCAGGCCACTATTGCTACCGAAGATGCCAGCTTCTACAGCAATCCCGGTGTAGACCTGCGCGCCATTATCCGTGCCGTGTGGATTAACGTCCGTGGCGGTGAAGTCCTCTCCGGTGGCAGCACCATCACTCAGCAATTGGCACGTAATTTGTTGCTCTCACCACAGGAGCGTGGACAGCGCACGCTGACCCGTAAACTGCGCGAGTCCATCCTGGCCTATCGCCTGGCTCGTACCTTCAGCAAAGACCGTATCCTGGAACTCTACTTGAACCAGACCTACTATGGCAACCTGGCCTATGGCGTCGAAGCTGCAGCGCGAAGTTACTTTGGAAAATCGGTGCGCGAACTTGACCTGGCTGAGTGTGCACTCCTTGCCGGTTTGCCTCAAGCACCAGCCACCTACGACCCGCTGACCAATCCCCAGGCAGCTAAGGACAGGCAACAGATTGTGCTCAACCTCATGGTCAAGAATGGTTATATCAGCGCTCAACAAGCAGCGGCTGCTGCTAAGGAAAAACTCGCCTTTGCTGCTACTCCTTTCCCTATCCGCGCGCCACACTTTGTGATGTACGTATGGGAAATCCTGCGTCGCGAGTTCGGCGAAGAGGCATTGTACCGCCAAGGACTCCGAGTCTATACTACGCTGGACGTTGACCTGCAGGAGCGTGCGCGCGACATTGCCCGCTATCACTTGCAGCAACTATCTGAGCCAGGCAATGGACAACCATCGCACAATGTTACTGATGCAGCGGTCGTGGCTCTGGACCCAAATACCGGCGAGATCTGGGTCATGCTGGGCAGTCCGGACTACTTCAGCGCGGCCATTGACGGAGCAGTGAATGTCGCCCTTATGCCCCGCCAGCCAGGATCGGCCATTAAGCCCCTCACCTATGCTGCCGCATTTCAACAGGACTATACACCTGCAACCATGCTCCTCGACGTACGCACTACGTTTCTTACCAGCGAAGGTGAATCTTACGTGCCCATCAACTATGACCGAAGGTTCCGAGGCCCCGTGTTGCTGCGTGAAGCCCTCGGATCTTCGTTGAATGTCATTGCGGTGAAAGTGCTACAGCACATTGGCATTGAGGAACTGGTTTCCCTCGCTCGCAAGCTAGGCATTACCACACTACAGGACCCACAGCGTTACGGGTTAGCACTCACTCTGGGCGGCGGTGAGGTGCGTTTGCTGGAGCTGACTGCTGCTTATGCCACCTTTGCCAACGGTGGACTGCGCGTGGAGCCAAGCGCTCTCTTGCGTGTAGAAAGTGCCGATGGGCAGGTGCTCTGGACACGACGGACTACAAAAGGGCAACGGGTGCTGGATGAGCGTGTGGCCTATTGGATCACAGATATCCTGTCCGACGACAGCGCCCGCATACCCGCATTTGGCGAGGGGAGTGCCTTGGTCCTCTCCCGACCGGCAGCAGCCAAGACTGGCACAACAACGGACTGGCGAGACAACTGGACCGTGGGCTACACACCCGACTTGGCTGTTGGTGTGTGGGTAGGCAATGCTGATAACTCACCCATGGTGAACGTATCAGGCATTAGCGGCGCAGCGCCAATCTGGCATAGTTTCATGGAAGAAGCACTGAAAGGGAAACCCTTACGTGCATTCGTTCAACCGCAGGGCATGGTCTATGTAGATGTTTGTGCCGAGTCGGGGATGTTGCCCAGCCCCTACTGCCCGCATCGCCACCGCGAACTGTTCATCGCTGGTCAGGAGCCAAAGCAGGTGTGCAACATGCACCGTCTCGTGCGCGTGGATCGTCGCACAGGCCAACTGGCCAAGGTGGATACGCCGTCTCAATACGTCGTTGAGAAAGTAGGCATCTTCCTGCCACCAGAGGCTTCTGAGTGGGCTCAAGAGCAGAAAAGTAGTTCAGATGCCCAGTTCATAATCGCGGCACCTGTAGAGACAGGGAGCTTTGCGCCCGCTGTCCAACCAGGCATTACCCTGACCAGCCCAGATCCGAATACCACTTATCGCCTGGTGCCCGATGTGCCTGCTGCCAACCAACGCATCGCGGTGGAGGCACTCGCTCTTGCACCAGACGATTTTGTGCAGGTCAAATTATATGTGGACGAACAGCTCCTGGCGACATTTGACCAGCCGCCCTATGCCACGCTGTGGCAACTGATACCAAGCAAGCACAGCTTCCATGCCGAAGCCATTGACCGTTCCGGCCAAAAGTGCACAAGCCCAGCCGTACATATCGCCGTACTTCAGTAGGCTTCGAACCTGCCAGAGCAGGTGCTGGAGAACCGGAGAAAACAGCCCTTTGTCAAAGTGAGGCCAGTTGAGCATCGAGGCTGACACAGACGACCCTTATCTCAACACTGCTCCGTAGTTCGCCTGTTCTACGATCCGACTGTAGAGTCCCAGGAAGCCAGTAGATACAGCAGGAGGATGAGGACGCCATTCGGCCAGTCGGCGGGCAATCTCACTGTCCGGCACTCGTAGTGTCAGGCACCGGTTGGGAATATCAATCTCGACCACGTCCCCCTCGCGCACCGCAGCAATAGGGCCACCGACACAGGCCTCCGGACTAACATGGCCAATGCAAGGCCCTCGGGTCGCGCCAGAATAGCGCCCATCGGTGATCATTGCCACAGAGTCGCCCAAGCCCATGCCAACCAGCATAGCAGCAGGGATGGATAATTCGCGCATACCAGGGCCGCCGCGCGGGCCCTCGTTGCGAATAACTAGCACATCGCCGGGTTGAATCAGCCGTGACTGTAACGATCCCCGGACCTCCTCTTCTGATTCAAACACTCGGGCCGGCCCTTCGTGCTGAAGCATCGCCGGTATGACTGCGCTCTGTTTGACTACCGCGCCATCGGGGGCCAGGTTACCCTTTAGCACAGCAATGCCCCCTTCCCGACCCAAAGGCGAGGCCAGGGGACGCAGCACGTCATCGCGCAAAACGCGTGCTTGGGCTGCGATTTCGCCGACAGTACGGCCATCAACGGTGGGGGCTTCCTCTGCCAATAGTGGCCTCAGGACATGCAACACTGCGGAAACTCCGCCAGCTTCATGTAGATCAACAACCGTGTAGGAACTGGCAGGCTGGAACTTGCCGATAAGAGGCGTCTCATGGCTAAGGCGATCGAATGTGTCGAGGCTTACATCGGCTCCTACCTCGCGAGCGAGGGCTGGTAGATGAAGAGTCGCATTCGTTGACCCGCCCACAGCCAGGCACAGACGGATCGCATTCTCCAGACTTGGTTGGGTGAGCATTTGCCCACACCGCGCACCGTGGCGTACCAACTCGACAATGCGGCGGCCACTGGCGATGCACAAATCTCGGCGACAAGGGTCAACGGCTGGCATAGTGGCGCAACCAGGAAGCGACAAGCCCAACGCTTCAACAACGCAGTTCATGGTGTTGGCTGTGCCCATGAAGCTACAAGCGCCCGGCCCGACGCAGGCATTGCATTCGATTTCGTAGAAGCTCTGCTCCGAGATCAAGCCAGCGCTGTAACGGCCCATGGCTTCCTTGACATCGCTCAGAACGATCCTTCGGCCACCTGCCTCCCCAGGCAACATCGGGCCGCCAGTCACAAAGATAGTTGGCAAATTGAGTCGTGCAGCGGCCAGAAGCATACCTGGCACCACCTTGTCGCATGAGCACAGCATCACCAACCCATCAAAGCGGTTGGCACCAGCCATCAATTCGACCGAGGCGGCGATCACATCGCGCATTGGGAGGACGTAGTGCATCCCCTGGCCTTGGGCGATGCCATCACAAGGAGCTATAGTGTTGAACTCAGCAGGAGTGCCGCTGGCCTCCCGCACTCCTTCTTTCACCCACTCGGCCAGAGTGCGCAGGTGAAAATGCCCCGGACAAACCTCACTCCATGAATTGACGATGCCGATCAGCGGTTTCTCAAAGTCAACATCGGTAAACCCCATCGCCCGATACAATGCACGTGGATACGCACCAGACACACCCTCAAACAACCCTCTTCCCTTCATAAGACATCATACCTCACAGCGAAATGATGCGAGCGGGCCATCTATTATATAGCCCGCTCGTTATTCGAACCAAACACAAATTGTCGTTCAGTCACTTGCCGCCAACGCCTTCAGGGGTTACCTTCGCTCCGGTATTCAGTAACCCATGGGGCGTCTAATGGCCTTGCTTCAAGAGCGATTGCAGTTCCAGCTTGCGTTTGTTCCTTACTTCAGCCACTCTCCTGAATGCCCCTGGTATCGTAGCCAGCAATGAGTGGCTCCGTCTAGCCACATCCGAATAGAAACGGCTGGCTTTTTCTTCAAGCTCTACGGCCATCTGCAAGGCATCGGGACAGTTCATGCCCTCGGCAGACACTTTCTGGACTGCGTAGTCGTTCAGGTTGAGCCCTGCAAAGGAAAAGCAGGCTTCCAAGGCGTCAGTAATGGTCTCCTGATAGGTTCTCGTCACCAGCACTTTGTTTTTCCTGCTTTCTTTAGCAAAAGCTAGAAATGTCTCTTTGTGTGCTGCAAACCGCTCCGCAAGTTCTTCGTAGAGTTCTGAGGAAGTATCCTCAAGCTTTTCAGCAAAGCTGATGACGGCAGAAGCAGTTACATTCAGCTCTTCCATTTCAGAACCACCTCTGAATAACAACCTTGCTCTCGGTGAAGAAACGGATGACCTCCTGGCCTTGCCCATGCAGAGTCCCAAAGAAGGAGTTCTTCATCCCACTGAATGGGAAGAACGCCATCGGCGCTACTATCCCTACATTGATGCCAATGTTGCCACATGCAACCCGGTACTGGAATTCTCGGGCCCATTTCCCGTTTGTGGTGAATATGGATGCTGCGTTGCCGAAAGGACTGTTGTGGATCACCTCGATCGCCTCATCCAGGCTCTTAGCTCTCAGGATGCTTGCTACTGGCCCGAAAATCTCTTCCTTAGCAATAGTCATGTCCGGTGTCACATCCTCGAAAACTGTCGGGCCAAGGAAGCACGTGTGAGGCCAGTCCCCGACGAGTTTCACCTCTCGGCCATCCAGTCTCAGCGTTGCCCCTTCCTTGATGCCGGTCTCTATGAATCCAATGACCCTCTCCTTCTTGCTTCGATCACGCAGAGGCCCCATCTGAACTTTCTCATCAAGCCCATAGCCGACCCTTATCCTGGATGCTGCATCCACAAATGCTTCCACTACTTTCTTATAGAATGCATTGTATTCGCGTTCATTCAAGCCTTCGCCGACGATAACCAGGTTGGCACCGGAAAGGCATCGTTGACCTGTATTGCCGAAGAAGGACGTCATGCACGTTGCTATGGTCCCCTCCAGATCAGCATCCGGCATCACCAGTAGAAAGTTCTTCGCTCCACACTGGGCAATAACTCTTTTGCCCGTTTCACCGCATCGCCGGTAGATCACATCTCTGCCTACGGGTGTGGACCCGACAAAGCATATCCCGGCAATGTCCGGATGGTCCAACATACCCGAGACAACCGTCCTCCCGCCGTTGACCACATTGTAAACCCCCGGAGGAATACCAGCCTCCTCTGCCAACTCTGCGATCTTGATCTGGCTGATGGGGTCTTCACTTGAAGGCTTTACCACGGTGCAGTTTCCAGTAGCCAGAGCATAGGGTATGAACCAAAGCGGTACCATGAAGGGAAAGTTGAACGGCCCAATGATCCCAAAGACCCCCAGCGGCTGCCTGATCAGGTATTCGTCAATACCTGCTGCAATATCCTCTAGATTGTATCCCATCATCAACGACGGGATTCCTGCTGCCACCTCAACATTCTCAATTCCACGCCTTGTTTCCCCCCTGGACTCGTCAATCGTCTTCCCATGCTCCATGGTCTGGATTCTGCTCAGTTCCTCAAAGTTCTCTTCCATCAGTTCCTTCAACCGGAAGAGGCACCTCACCCGGGCCAGCGGAGGAGTCCGTCTCCAGTCCAGGAACGCTGCTTTTGCCGCTTCCACTGCGGCATTAATTTCATTCTTAGTCGAGATGGGAACTTCGCCTAGAACCTTGCCTGTAGCAGGATTAATAACCTCTTCAATGCTCCCTTCTGATTTGACCCACTCACCATTAATGTAGTTTCTCAATTCCAAAGTCTCTTTTATCGGTTCCTCTAGAATCGCCATTTCTCATTGCCCCTTTCATGTTTTGGTGACAGTATATCTCAGACTACCACAAGGTGATCAGGTGCATATGCTTTTCAGCTTACTTGCGCGCTAAGGCTCGCCTAGCCGCGGACACGATATCCTCCACTGCTAGCCCGTAGGCATCCATCAACGATTCAGGGTCCAGAGCAGTACAGGCAAACGTATCCACGATGCCTACTCGCTCCACGGGTGTAGGCCGGCCACTACATAATGCCTCTGTTATTGCCCCACCAAGTCCACCGATGACCGAATGCTCCTCAGCAGTGACTACCGCGCCAGTCTCCTCAGCCGCCTGCAGAATCAGGTCTACATCAAGTGGTTTAATGGTATTGATCTCTAGAACACGGGCCTCGATGCCCTCCTTGGCCAGTTCTTCTGCCGCCAGCAGGCTCCGTCCAACCATTGCGCCAGTGCTAATGATAGTCACATCGCTTCCTCCACGCAAGGTGATGCCCTTCCCGATTTTCACTTCAAGGCTTTCATCATGCACTGCCAGCGTCGCAGCGCGGCTGATGCGGAGGTATACCGGTCCTTCGTATTCAGCCACGACCGGTACCCATCTGGCGGCCTCTAGTGCATCAGCCGGTACAATAACAGTCATCCCTGGCAGGGCCCTCATCATGGCAATGTCCAGAATCGCATGGTGTGTTGGCCCATCCTTAAAGTCCGACAAACCTGCATAGCTGGCGGCAAGTTTGACGTTTGTTCGTCCGTAGCAGACGCAAGTACGGACCTGCTCCATGGCCCGCAGCGATATCAGGGCAGCGAAGGCGTTGGCAAAGGGGATTTTGCCTCCCAATGCTAGACCAACGGCAACATCCACCATGCAAGGCTCAGCAATGCCCACGTTGATAAAACGATCGGGAAAACGTTGGGCAAAAAACTGTGTTAGTGTTGAAGCTGAAGTATCCGCGTCTAACACAACGACGTTGGGATTGACTTCCCCGTATTCTGCCAGAGCCCTGCCGTAGGCCTCACGCATAGACAACTCAGCCATTGCGCTTCCCTCCTAGCTCTGCCAGCGCCTGGGCATATTGGATGTCGTTCGGGGCAATCCCATGCCAACGCGAATCGTTCTCCATGAACGAGACGCCTTTGCCTTTCGTCGTGTGTGCCACGATGACCGTCGGTTGATTGTGAATTTCAGTGGCTGTATCCAGGGCCTCCAGTACCAGACGCATGTTATGGCCATTGATCTCCAGCACGGCCCAACTGAAGGCCCGCCACTTCTCCGTGAGAGGCTCCAAGGGCATGATTTCATGCACAGCGCCGTCGAGTTGCACGTCGTTATAGTCAACGATAGCGGTCAAATTAGCCAGCCGGTACTTCGCTGCGGTCATAGCGCCTTCCCAAACGATGCCAGCTTGACATTCCCCATCTCCCAACAGAACGTAGACTCGATAGCTTAGATGATTCATCCGTGCAGCCAGGGCCAGCCCTGCCCCGATGGCCACCCCATGCCCAAGAATGCCCGATGTCATCTCCACTCCCGGCGTCTTAAGACGGTCGGGGTGGCCCTGCAAATGACAATCCAACTCTCCCCAACGCTTTAGGTCTTCCATATGAAAGAAGCCTCGTTGGGCCAAGGCTGCATATAGAATGGCAGAAGCGTGTCCCTTGCTGAGGATAAAACGATCACGCTCTGGCCAGTCCGGTCGCCGTGGATCTAGGCGCAACTGGTAAAAGAAAAGGGCCGCCATGATCTCAGCTACCGAAAGAGAGCCCCCTGGATGGCCAGCCTGTCTTCTGTGGATCATATCCAGGCTGGCAATCCGTAATTCAGAGGCTCTCTTCTCTAATTCAACGATCAATGACTCAGGATGGTAGGGCATGAACCCTTCACCTCGTTTCATTGCTGGAGCAGGCTTCCACGCTAGCTATGTCGTCGCGGACGAATGACTTCCACTCCCTTTTTGCGCAGTCTCTAGAACACTAACATCTAGTGCCGCGAAAATCATATCTGAAACCAAGCGCAGGTTTTCTGGATGGTCGGAGTGTTTTAGGTTAGCCAGTATCTGCTCGCGGTCCAGCTTGCCAGCCAGCCAGTACAGCCGTTGGATATTGGTCACGCTTTGCTGGCAGGCTTTGACTGGGTCGCCACGCGGCATGTCAATATCAATCGAGTACCACTTGTCATATCCCGTTTCGCACAGCCAAAAGATCAGTTCGAGATGCTCCCAGAACCGAACAGTTCCAGGAATCATATCCCAGTCCCAATCACCATAGTTGTCATTAAAATGCACCAAATCCAGCAAACCTTCGCGTTGAAGTAGAACGGCTGATTGGGCGACATTTTCCTGGGCACAAAGTGCGTGGCCCACATCCAATAGCACGCCGACATTTGGTGCCCCGATCTTATCAATCAGCCACATAGTACGTGCAACTGTGTCTACTAACAGGTGAGCACGTGGCTCCTTGGGCTTGTACTCCAAGCAGATGCGCATGCTACGGTCATAGGCAGCAACTTCCTGCATCCCTTTGACAAACCAATCAAATGCGCTGCCATAGTCTATCTGAAAAAGGTAGTCAAAACCATCCTGCCCAGGCCACAAACTAACCAATGGTGAACCCAATTTCCTGGCAATGGCTATACCGCACTCCATGGTTTCAATCGCGTTGACGCGAACAACTGAATCGGGGTTGGTGAGCGAACCTCGCCCCCACTTGCCTTCTCCCCACACGTTCAGCGAAATGTTGGAAACAGCCAATCCCGTTTCGCGCAAGGCCGATTTTACTTCTTCTATTGTCCCTTCGTTAACCGTCGCTGGGTAATTCAGTTCGACGCCATCCAGCCCACTCGCCTTTGATGCCAGACAGAGCCGCTCGAGAGGGGGAACTGCTACTCTGTAGCCTGAAGGGTTGTAACGATCGCTTCCACTCCCGAAATAACCCAAGTGCGTGGAAATCTTTGGTAATGAACCTGTCATTCCATAGCCTTCTTTCCAATAAACTATCTCTAAATCTACAAGGCCTGCTGGTACAGCCCGACTACTTCAGCCAAAGATGGCTGACGGGGATTGACGACTTGTGCATTGCCACTTTCGAAGGCATCTTGCGCCATGTGCGGGACGAAAACATCGGTCACGCCTACCTCGCTCAGGTGCTGCGGTATCCCCACTTCGGCGCTCAGGCGACGAACTGCCTCAATGGCAGCCTGCGCCCTGGCCTTCTCCCCCATTGCCACAGCTACGCGTGCCAGCCGGGGCTCACAGGCAGGTGTGTTAAAGGCCAGTACGTAAGGCAAGAGAATGGCATTGGCCAGCCCATGCGGAACATCGTAGTAGCCACTAAGAGGATGGGCCATGCCATGCACCAATCCTGTTCGGGCGTAGCTGAAAGCCATGCCAGCCATGGTGCTGGCATACAGCAGGTTGGCTCTAGACTCCATCTCTACCGATCTCACAGCGGTAGGCAGATTCGCGCTGATAATCCGGATTGACTCTAATGCCAGGCCGTCGGTGAAAGGTGTGGCCAAGACCGAGATAACGCTTTCAATAGCGTGGGTCAACGCATCCATCCCAGTAGAGGCAACCAGGCCAGCAGGCAGTGACAGGACCAGTTCCGGATCAAGTAAGGCAAAGCACGGTGCCAGCAGAGGACTACCAATAACCACCTTTCTATGCTTCGCATGGTCCGTAATAACAGCGAAAATGGTCGCTTCGCTACCGGTACCGACAGTGGTCGGCACAGCCAACAGTGGCGGTAGGGGATTTACTACCTTGCCGATGCCAACATAATCGGACAAAGCTCCCGGGTTGCTGGCCAACAAAGCAGCCCCCTTTGCCACATCTATCGGACTGCCCCCGCCTACAGCAATGAAGCCGGTAGAACCGGCTTCTCGATAGCGTGCAACTGCTCTGTTAACGGTCTCCAGGCTGGGATTGGGCTCAACACAGTCAAAAACTACGCTCTCAACCCCGACCTTAGCAAGCACATTAGTGACACGTTCCACGATACCGGCTTCCACCAGGCCCTGATCAGTCACCACAAATGGTCTGTTTACGTCCAATCCTAGGACGATCTCACCTGCCGCAGCGATAGCACCCGGCCCGAAAGTGAGCCGTGTCGAAGCTTGGAACGTGGCGGCCTCCCCCATCCCTCCACCTCGTCGCGCCCAAAGTCAGAGCGAGCTCAAACTCTCCTTCTCCGGCGCACATAGTCGAAGACGATCGCCAGAAGCAGGACCATACCGATGACAATCTGATGCCAGTAGGGAGAAACATTGAGCATGATCATAGCATTTTGCAACACTCCGATGAGCGCTGCTCCTATTGCAATGCCCAACACGCTGCCCTCACCTCCGGCGAAGCTCAGGCCACCGACGATGCACGCAGTGATTGCGGACAATTCGTAGCCACTGCCAGCACCTGGATGGCCTAACGTCAAACGCCCAGCTTGTATCATACCAACCAAAGATGAACATACAGCGCTGATGACAAAGCAGAGAATGATACGGTTGTCAACGTTAACTCCAGACAGGCGTGCCGCTTCGATATTGCCACCCGCAGCGTAGATTTGCCGTCCAATGTAAGTAAAGCGCAGCAGGAAAAAGGTGGCTGCTACGATGGTCACAAAAATGATAACGGGAACAGGGATGTTGAATATATGCCCCTGCCCAATGACGGTGTATGCTCTGGGCAGGTCAATGATTGGCCATCCTTTGGTAAGCACCAGACACACTCCACGCGCTACGCCCATCGTCACTAGAGTAATCAGAAAGCCGTGCATCTTCAGCTTGGTCACAAACAAACCATGGATCAAACCGAGCACCAACCCTATGAAAAGGGTGAGTGGGATCGCGATGCTGATGGCCATTCCCCTGGTGACAATAAAGTAGGCAATCAGCACTCCTCCTAGCCCATACAGAGAACCCACGGAGAGGTCAATGTTACCCGTGAGGATGGCAAACCCCTCGCCAATGGCGGCGATGCCCAGTATGGCGATATCGCGAGTCAGGGTTTTTGCGTTATCTAGCCCAAGGAAACGCGGGTTGATGATGGTTGACAGAACTACGAAGGACACCACGACAACGAACATCACCACTTCTGTAGTTCTCAGCAATCGGCCCAGGAACCCCACCAACCCAGTCGGCGCCGCCCTCCGACGGGCTGCAATGTCCCGGCTCACCGTACTGGTCTCTGCTTTGCCCATGTCCGTATCCCTCCGAAAACGTTAATCTGCTCCAGTGTTCTCCTGTCCTGATTCCGTGCCAACTGTAAGGAACTGCGTAGCGCAAGCCACGACATTTTCTTGCGTCAGTTCCTCATGCTGGAACTCCCCGGTGACTCTACCCTGGCACATCACAACAACGCGGTCGCTCATGCCAATGAGTTCCGGCATCTCCGACGAGATCATCAAGATCCCTATACCTTCCTTTGCCAACCGAGTCATTATGGCGTGCACCTCAGCTTTGGCACCCACGTCAATACCTCGTGTGGGCTCATCCATGATCAGCACCTTAGGCCGCGCACTCAGCCATTTGGCGACTACAACCTTCTGCTGGGTGCCGCCACTCAAGTTCTTGGCCAACTGGGTCAGGCTGGGAGTAGCAATGGACAAGGCATTAACATACTGCTCTGCAATTTCCCTTTGCTTGCGTGCGTGGATTACAGCCAGCCATCCACTGATCCGGCGCAGAATGGCCATCGTGATGTTCTCTTTCACATCCATGCCCAGCACCAGCCCATGCAGCTTGCGGTCCTCCGGCACGAAACCGATCCCATGCTGAAGTGCGTCGCCGGGGCTTTGGATGTCAACCACCCGGCCATCAACGAGCACCTGCCCGCTGGTGCGCCTATCTGCGCCACAGATCAGCCGAGCTACCTCGGTTCGCCCGGCTCCCACTAAACCGCCCAAGCCAACAATCTCGCCCCTGTGTACGGTCAGACTCACATTATTCACGGTATTGCCACTCAGATTTCGTACCTCAAGCACCGGGGTCCCGATCTGTGCCTCTTCCTTAGGGAATAAGGTCACTTCCCGGCCCACCATCAGCTTAATAACCTCTGCCTGTGTCGCTTCGGCGATCGGCAGTGTTTCAACCCGTCTGCCGTCGCGCATCACCATTACTCGATCAACGACCTGCAGGACCTCTTCCAGACGGTGGCTGATAAAGACTAGAGAGACTCCTCGTTCCTTCAGCCGCTGCATGAGGGCAAAGAGCGCATCTACTTCCTTGCCCGACAACGCTGAGGTAGGCTCATCCATGAGAACCAGATCCGCATGCCGGGACACCGCCTTGGCAATCTCAACCATCTGCTGGCCCGCGACCGTAAGCTCTTTGACCGGCCGATCCGGGGAGATCTGAACGCCCAAGTCAGCCAATATCGCCTCGGCATCCCGTTTCATCTGGCCAAAGTCAACCATACCTAGTGCTGGCAGACGTTGTGGTTCTCGATTCAAGAACAGGTTTTCGGCCACACTGAGATGCGGAACGAGCGCCAGTTCCTGGTAAATGGTGCTGATCCCCATCATCTGCGCTTCCTGCGGGCTGCGTGGCTCAACCATCTGGCCTCGAAACCAGATCTGACCCTGATCTTTGGAGTACACACCCGACACGATTTTGATCAGCGTTGACTTGCCAGCCCCGTTCTCGCCAACGAGGCCCAGAATCTCGCCGGGATAAACCTCAAAATCCACATCGTCCAGCGCCTGAACGCCGGGGAAACGTTTCGAGATGTGTTCCACTTTCAGCAATGGCTGACTTTCCATGAATGAGGCTCCTACGTGAAGACAGATTGAATGAAAAGTGATATCTCCGTATTAGACAAAAGCTAGACCCTGGGCCCTTGCCTGTTGCATAGAACGAGCGCTTTCGACACGCACCACACTATGCTCCGCCCGTCGCCACTGCCAGCTTCGTGGTTGAGTGCCAGGATTCTGAAGCAAAGGGCCAAAAAACGACTGAAGCAGCTACTGTGAACGCTTCTCATTACTGTGGCGACCCTGTGGCCAACACACCTGAGGAGCCCCTCAACCAGGCACAAGCGGGCTCACGGCCTGCTATTCAGTCCATCAAGGCAACTATGAGGGTGATCTCCCTCGCCGGGAGGGAGATCACCCCGGAACGATCCAGCCTACTGCGACGCGATGCCGATGGAGTCCAGATACTGCTTGTACAGGTCTAGCTCGTTACCGTAGACCACATCCACGCCAGTGTCAAGGTGGTCACGCTTCTTGCTGAGAGTACTGACGATCAGGTAGGGATCCAGTATCTTCAGTGTCTCCTGCGGTCCAAGGGTGGCCATGGCATGCAGAATGTATACACTCAGGTAGCCATAGAAATACACCCTCTGGCCAATCGCAGCAAAGATGACTCCCTCTTTCATCAGCTTCTGCGTCTCTGGCTCAAGGTCGAAGGCAACGATCTTGACCTTGCCTGCCTTGCCGGCTGTTTTCACGGCCTGCCCGGCGGCTGGGCCATCGTAGGAGTAGATAGTGATGAAGCCGGCCAGGTCCGGGTACTTGGTCAGGGCAGTCTCGGCGTTGCTCAAAGCTTTTGCTGGGTCGGCATCATCGAACAGGGTCTCCAGGTACTGGATCTTAGTGCCCTTGAGCGTATCCTGGATACCCGCCATACGATTGATGGCGTTCTGCGCTGTAGAGAACCCCACCAAGCCAACCACCTTGCCCTCGCCGATGATCTTCAAGGCGGCTTCGGCGGCGGCCTTGCCAGCGTTGTAGTCCGACATGCCGATGTAGATCCAGCGTTTGCTTTCTGGAGAGTCGGAGTCCATGGCGACAAAGTTGGTGCCCTGTGCCATTCCTCTGGCGACGATGTCCTCTACTGACTTGGGGCTGATTGCCGAGAAGGAGATACCCGCATATTTGTCAGCGACGAAGGACTCCAACATGGAAACCTGGGACTCCACACTCCCGGCCACCACCGGCGCTTGGAACACTACCGGCACTGCCAACTCGGCCGCGGCACGGGCGCCACCAATGTTGCAGGCGGTCCAGAACGGAACCAGAATGTTGGCCACGATGGCGTAGCGGGCATTGGCCGGTGCAGCCTTGCCAGCCAGTGCCGCTTTCAGCTTGTCCCCAACCTCGAACAGCTTATCTGGCCGGTAGGGGTTGGGTGGAGCCGGTGTGGGTGTGATCAACTTCTCCACGATCTTGGTGGCCTCGACCACCTTCTCCTTCTCCACCACCTTGGTCTCTATCTTCGTGATGACCTGTGGTGTCGGCGTTGGCGATGGCGCACATGCTGCCGGCAGGATCATCGCTGCAACAAGCACCAGACTAACAAGTAGTTGACTCTTTTTCATTCCCTAATCCTCCTTTGGATATTGGGTGCAATTGACTTGGCAATTGCCTCCCGAATGTCACTACAAACTATACTACGATGCAGCCGCGTTGCCAACAATACAATGCTCTTAACTGTCCTCCACCACCTCCCTTCTTTAGAAAGCTCGAAGCTGCTTCTTCCATGCGGCCTAAACCCGCAACGCTTACAAGATATCCCTGGTACTGCTTCCCCTATCTTCTCTTCTCTCTGGCGAAACGTAAACATAGAATTCGCCAGGGGCCAGGACAATAGGTCGAGTCCGGCTATCCGAGGCAGCCAAGGCAGCAACAAAATCCATTGGATCCGCGGTGTTCTCTGCCACCAATCCCCAATGCATCGGGATGACCACAACAGGCTCAATTTCATGGGTCAGGCGGGCGGCCTCTGTTGGATTCATATTGCCATACTGACCATTGATACAGACCAAAAGGATGTCTGGATGCAGTTCCTTTACTGCCCGCAGGTCAGGGTGGTAGAGAGAATCGCCAGTGTGGTACACAGTGATGCCTTCCAGGTCAAGCACGTAGCCAATGGCATCAGGCGTCTGAGCACCAGCCGGGGAAACATGATGGGCAAAAACGGCCGAGACCGGGATGCCAGCAATGACCCGGCTCTCACCTCGATTGATTTCCACCACACGATCGGCTGGTATCCTCCACTCCTGCATGGCCCGGGCGCACATGGTTGGCCCGGCGAAAATTGCCTGACTGGCAATTGCTATCTCGCAAACGGCCTCGGGGTCTAGGTGGTCCTCATGGGCATGTGTGGTAAGCACCAAATCGGCCACTACCTCACTAGGTGCAAACGGTATTGGCGACATGGGCAAACGTTTCCACGAATAGAAGTGATCAAGGGCATCGGAGAGATAGGGGTCAATATAGACGATCTTGCCCAACGCCGTCTTGAAGACAAAACCCGCCCCTCCCAGCCAGAAGATCGCCAAATCTCCAGATTGAACGGGAGTCTCGGGGATACTCTTTGCCAGATTGCCCATTCTCTTCCCTCTTACCCCTCTCAAACGATTCAAACTCTTGAATCTAGCTGAGGTTTGTGTCTTCTGGCGATACCAGAATTTTCAGGTTGTTCGCCTTGTTCGCGATCAATTCCTCCAATCCTTTCTCAACCAGATCGTCCAGCCCAATGCGGCCTGTGATAAGGGGACCTGCCTGAATGCGACCATCGCCCAACAAAGCCACCGCTGCCGCAAAGTCTTCGTCGTAGACGTGGGAAAATGAACCGATCACCTCCAGCTCGTTGGTGACCACCGGGAAAAGGTTGATAGGAACAGGCTGGTTGTGTAGACCCAGAAGAACAACACGCCCCCTTTTTCGAACCAGTTGCGGTGCCAGGGCCATCGTTTTCTCATTGCCACCAGCCTCGATGACTATATCAACGCCCCGCCCTTCTGTGCGAGACTTGATGGCTTCGATTGGGTCGGTAGCTCGCGGATCAATCACTGCATCTGCCCCTAACTGGCAAGCCACAGCGCGACGACTCTCCTCTATCTCGATCATGTAGATATGAGATGCCCCTGATAGACGCGCTGATTGTAAACATAATAGACCAATCGTGCCAGCTCCAACGATAGCCACCGTGTCTCCTAAGGTGGTGCGCGCCAGCCTATTGGCCCGCACTGCAACCGAGGCCGGCTCAGCCAATGCCCCCACCTCTTGTGGAACGCCAGCGGGCAGTCGGAAACACATGTACGTGGGGGCATTGACATACTCCGCGAATCCCCCATCGGTTGACAACCCAAGGATGGCCAGATTCTCGCAGTGATGTACCTGGTGGCGTTGGCACCAGTAGCATTTGCCACAATGGATCAGCGTATCGGGCGTAACTACATCACCCACCTGTAGCTCTGTCACGCCAGGGCCCACTTCCACTACCCTACCAACAAACTCGTGTCCCAGAACCATGGGCGCCTTACGTCCGGTGAGTGAGTTCGGCTTATCCACTGGAATATAGAGCGGACCGTACAGATACTCTTCCAGGTCGGTTCCACAGATACCGCACCACAACACCTTAATCTTGACCTCGTTCTCGCCCGGGGGCGAGGGGTCGGGAAATTCTTCGATGCGAATGTCCCGCCGGCCATACCAGACGGCGGCTTTCATGCTTCCACCTCTTGACCCTTGTGAAGAAATGACACAAGCACCTTACCCACCTGCCAAAACTGGCAGGAACAACAACTCCTGTTGATCTGACAAGAACATGTTATCGTCATAGACGTCGGTATTTGCGGTCATGACCGATACCGAGCCTCGGAAGCGCTTCGTCTCGGCATCCCAAAACTGACTTGGGAGTTGCTGCCCCCAACGGGCATCAACCAAATTCAACAGGTCACGAAATGTCGCACCAGTTGGCAGCTCGACCTCAAGGCGTGGGCTGCAAAAATACCGCTCCAACGCACCGAAAATCCTGAGATGGACGATCATCCATACAGGTCCTGTGCCGCGTCAGCCAGGCCGAGCTCAATCAGGCTATCGCGGCTTGGCTTGCCATCGGGTTCCCAACGGCGTATCTCATAGTATTCTTTGAGTTGATATTCGAGATCCGGCACCTTCCCAGCCGCGCCACCTTCAGCAAC
>Ga0172366_10001047_pt1 | contig 21299 bp, 21 predicted proteins | sample LakKivSesite69cm_FD_114533 | JGI IMG/M metagenome (GOLD analysis project Ga0172366, IMG submission 114533) | Sediment microbial communities from Lake Kivu, Rwanda - Sediment site 69cm | ecosystem: Environmental > Aquatic > Freshwater > Lake > Sediment | place: Rwanda: Western Province, Lake...
AGGGGGGCTGGGGCTGCTGGGCCATTGAGAGGGAGGGGGAGATAGATACCCGCTGGATCGAGGCAGTGCAGGGGATCTTGGAGGAGTGAAAGTTCCAATAGAGCGATTCCTATTCCGGGCAGGGGCTGCAGGGAGGCGTGACCACCAATTTCTTCGTTCAAGACCTGGGCCTGGATGGCCAGCGAGTGCTGTGGCTGGCAGGCATCCGGGAGATCCCAGGGCTGTTGTTGATCTTCCTGGCTGCGCTCATCATGTGCCTGCCCTTATCCCGCCGGGCCGGGGCGGCCCTGTTGCTGATGGCCTTAGGGTTCGGGTGCTATGTGTTGGTGCGCTCCTATCTGGCCCTCATTATCGCCGCCCTGGTGGGCAGCACTGGCTTTCACAACTGGTTTCCCGTCCAGAGCGCTCTGGGCATGAGGCTGGTGAGGAAGGAGCATTCGGGGCGCATATTGGGGCGAATGAACGCTGTGGCTGCGCTGGCCTCGGTGGGAGGCATGGGAATGGTCATTCTGTTGTCAGGACGACTGGGGTTGCGTCCCTTCTTCCTCTTCAGCGCTGCGGCCCTGGTAGTAGGCGCGGCCATCGTGCTGCGCCTTCCGACCGACATCGGGGCTGGCCATGCTGAGACCCCCCGGCTGGTGTTCAAGAAACGATATTGGCTCTACTACGTCCTCATCTTCTTCGAAGGATCTCGCACCCAGGTCTTCGGCACCTTCGGCTCCTGGGTGTTGGTCCAGTTCTACCAAGTGACGGCCGCCCAATTGGCTATCCTGATGATCGCCAGCCAAATGGTGAATTTCCTCGCTGCCCCCCGGGTGGGCGATTGGATTGATCGCCTGGGTGAAAGGTGGGTGCTAACCGGCAGCTACCTGGGCCTGGCGGCGGCCTTTGTGGGCTATGCTGCCTTTCGCCACGTCTGGCTGTTGGCCCTGATGTACATCGCTATCAACTTCCTGCTCATGTCCAAGATCGGGTTGGATACCTATGTGAATCGCATCGCTCCATCAGAGGAGTTGTCCCCCACCCTCTCGGCCGGGGTGAGCATCAACCACATCACCTCGGTGGGGATGTCGTTCCTCGCGGGCAGCTTGGTGAACTCTCTGGGCTACGAGGCCCTGTGCTTGGGGGCCGCGGCGATCATACTCGCCTCCTGTCCCTTCGCCTTGTTCCTGGGACTCCCTCGTGAGGGCCGAGGTGTCCCCGCCGAGGCAGTTTCAGTGCCCCGATGGGGCGAGGATGCCCCTGAACCTCACACCACAGATGGATGAAGGCGCTTTCAGAGCGTCTGTGCCTTCCCTGGACGGCGGTAGCGGCAACCCTTGCGGTTGCCCTTGCCTCGAGGGGTGACCGCAAGGGTAGCCCCTACTTGGGCAATTGACAATTCGGAGAAGTACGCTATAATCTACTTCCTGGATGTATCATACTTTTCTTACTTCTCTCATCCTTCCATAAACTGGAGATAGGAGGATACTGGCGGGTGAAAAGCTGGAAGATATGGGGAGCGCTGGTCGTAACCATCGTCATGGCTGCGGCGGGCATCTACCTGGCCTACGGGTGGTGGCTGGCTGAGCCGATCAGCGCTGCCGCCGAGTGGCAGACCGTCTCTGTACGACGGGGGCCTTTGGTGGTCACGGTGAGGGCCGTTGGCGCTGTCACTGCCCCTCCAGAGGTGGTGCTAAACTTCGGCATAGGGGGGCGGCTCAAAGAGCTGCAGGTTGTGGAGGGGGATGTGGTCCAGGCCGGGGATGTGCTGGCCCGACTCGATACGACCGACCTGGAGCTGCAAGTGGCTCAGGCGGAGGCAGCCCTGGCCCTCAGCCGGGCGCAATTGGCCCGCACTCAAGCCGGAGCAACCGAGGCCGAGCTCGCCTCAGCCGAGGCGAGCCTGGCCGCAGCCCAGGCCAACTATGAACAGGCCCAAACTGGCCCCTTAGCAGCCGACCTTGCCTCGGCTGAGGCCGCTCTGAAGAGCGCCGAGTCGAGCTACCAGCAACTCCTCGCTGGCCCTAGCGAGGATGAGATCACGGTCGCCAGGGCGAACCTGGAAAAGGCCGAGATTGCCCTGCAGGCGGCTCAGGCGGAATACGACAAATATGCCTGGCAGCAGGGGTTTGAGGCCAGCCCACAGGCAGCGGCTCTACGTCAGGCCACCATTGATTATCAACAAGCGCTGGCGAACGTCAATCTGGCACTGGCTGGTCCCACCAGTGATCAGCTAGACAAAGCTCAGGCTCAGATAGCCCAGGCCCGCGCTCAGTTGGAGAGGGTTCGCACTGGACCCACCGGTGCGGAGCTGAAAAACGCAGCCGCACAGGTCGCCCGAGCGCAGGCTGAGCTGGTCAGGCTCCGAAACAGCCCCACCCCTGAGGAACTGGCCATCGCGCAGGCTCAGGTGCACCAGGCTGAGATTGGGCTGGAACAGGCCAGGCGACAACTCAGCTACGCGACCCTCGTCGCCCCCAGCTCGGGCACCGTCGTCGCCATCGAGGCCAACGTCGGGCAATCGGTCTCCGTAGCCACCCCCGTGGTCATCCTGGCCGATCTATCCCACCTGCAGGTGAAGGCGGCGGTGAATGAGATGGATATTGGACAGGTCCAGGAGGGACAAAAGGTCGCCATCCGCCTGGAAGCCTTCCCCGACCGGGAGTTGGAGGGGCGAGTGAGCGAGATCGCACCTCTGGCCACGGTGACGGCCGGCGTCGTCAACTACCCCGTGACCGTTGAGCTGGCCGACGGCAATGTGCCGCTGAGGCCCGGCATGGCCGCCCAGGTGGAGATCATCACCTCCGAGAAGGCGGATGCCCTGCTGGTACCCAGGGCGGGCCTCAGGCCGGGGCAGGGGAAATGGGTGGTATGGGTCCGGCGTGGGGGACGCGTCGTGGGGGTCGAGGTGGAGATAGGCCATAGGCAGGACAGGATGGTCGAAGTGTTCGGAAACCTGGCTGAGGGCGAAGAGGTGGTGATTGGCACCCCCGCCTTCGGCACGGAGCAGGGGAGCCATCGCCTGCTACCCTTTGGCATGATGCGGAGAGCTGACTGACAGATGAGAAACAGGATCGCCATATTCGCAGCTATCGGCCTATTGGTCTTTTTGATCGTATTGGGAGTGGTGGGATACTTCTACTGGATGAGCTGGGCCTACGTTGACACCTTTCACGCCCGAGTCGTCGGCTCGCTGGTGGAGGTGAGCTTCCCCAGCGCGGGGCAGGTGGTGGATTTGCCCGTGGAGGTGGGGGATGCGGTGGCTCAGAACGAGGACATTGCGACGCTGGAGTTGAGCGGCGTGGGCACCACCCCGCTGGGGACGACGAAGGTTTTAGTGCCTGTCAAAGCGCCCATGACGGGCGTGGTCGTGGAGAAGGCAAGCCAGGTCGGGGATCTCCTCTCTCCCGGCCAGCCCATCGTGACCCTGGCTGACCCACAGCAGGTGTGGGTCAGAGCCCACGTCCATGAGACCCGGATCGCGCAGGTTCAAGTTGGCCAGCCCGTCCGAGTCCACATCCGGGCCCTGAATCATACGTTCTCCGGCCGGGTGGAACAGATCATCGGGGCTACCACCTCGGCCCTTGCTGGACAGGGAAGTGAGTCCGGCATCTCCACACCCGGCCTGGTTGAGGTGCCGGTGAAGATATCCATCGTCTCCGATGGCTACACGCTGTATCCCGGCTTGTCGGCCGAGGTGAGGATACAACTGAACCCCAGGCTGTGGTAGAACAGTGGATTTGACAAATGTGGGTCGGTGTGCTATAATGCGTCTCAGAAACATCATACTTTTCTTACCTTTCCACATCCGACAAGGGAGTGTGTCAATGCGTCAATGAGGCAACGAGTTCCGGGTGCCTCCGTTGACTCATCTGCTCGCTGACTAGTAAGGGGATGGCAAGATGGGAGAGAGGCCGGGGAAACTGGGCAAGTGTTACGGCACGACGACTGTGAGTGAGCGAGGACAGATCGTGATCCCTGCTGAGGCGCGGCGGGAATTGGACATCGCATGCGGCACCAAGCTCCTTGTGTTCCGCTCGGGGGGCATGGGAGGGCGTGGGTTGGTGCTCATGACCGCCAATACCGTCACTGAATTCGTCCGCGAGGCGGTGGGCCGGCTCACCGAACTGGAGCGAACGGTACTGGAGACTGCGGAGGGCGGAGAGGAATGATATGGGGTCGCTGATACGTTTGTTAAGGTACCTGGGCCGATACCGATGGACAGTGGTCGGGACCTCGGTCTGCCTCATCGTCAGCAGCTTGTTGGGATTAGCCACCCCCTGGCTGATGCAGCAGGTCATTGACAAGGCCCTGGAGTTAGGCAGCCTGGCGGTGGTGGGGCTCTATGCCGTAGGGTTGGTCGCAGTATCCATACTGGGCGGGATATTCGGCTTTGGCCAACGCTACGGGATGGCCTACGTCGTGCAGGGGGCCATCTACGACATCCGCAACGATCTGTACGATTTCATCCTTCATCTTCCTTTCAGCTTCCACGACCGGACCCGCACCGGCCAACTGATCTCCCGGATGACCAGCGATGTAGACCAGATCTCACGTTTCTTCGGCTTCGGGCTGAGCAATCTCCTGTCCATGGCCCTCACCTTTGTCGGGGCCAGCTTCATACTCTTCCGCATGAACTGGCAACTCGCCGTGATGGGTCTGATGATCATGCCCCTGATGACCTTCACCGCTCTCAGGGGGTCAAGCTCGCTGGGCCCCCGGTTCTACGGCCTCCGCCAGCAATTCGGCCGCATCACCGCTCAACTGCAGGAGAACTTCAGTGGGGCGCGGGTGGTGAAGGCCTTCGCCCGGGAGGAATACGAGATCACCAAGCTCAGGCGCGAACTGGAGGAGTTCCTCCAGCGACAGATGGGCCTAATCAAGGTGTTCTCGCTGTTCATGCCGGCCATGTCTTTCCTCACCAACCTGGGGATGTTGTTGATCCTGGTCTACGGCGGCTGGTCGGTCATCAACGGGCGGCTGAGCCTAGGGGGGTTGGTAGCCTCGCAGGGCTACCTGATGATGCTCACCGGTCCCATCCGCATGATCGGCTGGATGGTGGTCATGGGCAAGCAGGCTTCGGCTGCAGGGCAGCGGATATATGAAGTGCTGGACTCCCGGCCAGAGGTGGTGGAGTCACCAAAGGCGATAGAGCTGCCCCGCCTGCGGGGTGAGGTGCGCTTCAGGAATGTCTCCTTCGCCTACGAGGAGGGAAGCGATGTGTTGCACGATATCAACCTCACGGTACGGCCAGGGGAAATGGTGGCCCTGCTGGGAGCCACCGGTTCGGGCAAGACCTCTATCGTCAACCTCATCCCCCGTTTCTACGACGTCACTGCGGGACAGGTCACGGTGGACGGCTACGACGTACGGGAGGTGAAGCTGGAATCGCTGCGCAAGCAGATCGGCACCGTGTTTCAGGAAGCCTTTCTCTTCTCCGACACCATGGCAGAGAACATCGCCTACGGGCGGAATGGAGCTTCCATGGAAGAGATCGTCCGCGCCGCCAAGTTGGCCCAAGCCCACGATTTCATCATGAGCTTCCCGGAGGGGTACCAGACCCGCGTCGGCGAGCGGGGGATCACCCTCTCCGGCGGGCAAAGGCAGCGGGTGACCATCGCCCGGGCCCTGCTGCTTGACCCTCGCATCCTCATCCTGGATGACTCCACCTCCAGCGTGGACGTGGAGACAGAGTACCTGATCCAGCAGGCCTTAGCCGCAGCGATGAGGGATCGGACCGCTTTCGTCATTGCCCACCGCCTCTCCACGGTCAAGAACGCCGACCGGATCATCGTGCTCAATGATGGGCGTATAGTACAGCAGGGCACTCACGAGGAGTTGCTGGCCCGCGATGGCCCCTACCGGCGCATCTACGAGACCCAATTCGCCGATCAGGAGGAGGATAGCTGATGGGATTCCACGGGCATGGCTTTCACCTGGCGGCTGCAGATAAGGGGACCTTTGACTGGAAGCTGCTCACCCGAGCGTTTCGTTTCATGGCTCCCTACCAATTCGCTGTCATCCTATCCATCCTCTCTGTGCTGGTCGTCACAGGCAGCGATCTGGCGATGCCCTACCTTCTCAGGGTGGCCATAGACCGGGACATCGCCGGGGGAAGTATGGCAGCTCTCACCCGCACCGCCATTCTGTATCTGTGCTGCATTCTCATCAACAACATCGCTGCCTCCGGTCAGACCTATGTGACGGGCTGGACGGGCCAGAAAGTGATTTTTGACCTCCGTGACCACGTCTTCACCCATCTGCAGAGTCTGTCACTCAGCTTCTACGATGCGCGGGAGATGGGGGACACCATCTCCCGGCTGACCAACGACATTGACGTGCTCAACGAACTGCTCAGCAATGGGCTGGTCACGTTGGTCAACACCCTGTTCAGCCTGGGGGGCGTGGTGACGGCCATGGTGATGATGAACCTCAGGCTGTCGCTCCTCAATTTCGCCATCATGCCCCTCATGCTGCTCGTCACGTTGATATTCCGTAGGTGGATGGGCACAGCCTACCGCAAGACTCGAGAGAAGATCGCCGACGTCACCGCCCGCGTCGAGGAGGGGGTCTCTGGGGTACGCATCATCCAGTCCTTCGCTCAGGAGGATCGTAGCTTTGGCGGGTTTCGGTCGGTCAATGAGGAGAACCGGGCGGCCAACATGCAGGCCGCGTCTATCCGCTCTGCCTACTTCCCCTTGGTGGACATCGTCGGGTCGCTGGGGATGGGATTGGTGCTCTGGTTCGGTGGGGTGGCTATCCTGAGGGGGGATCTGACGGTTGGTGTGATGGTGGCCTTCATCCTTTACCTCTTCCGCTTTTTCCAGCCCATCCGCTCGCTCACCATGCTATACGACGGGGTGCTGGCCGCCATGGCGGCCTCGGAGCGCATCTTTGAGCTCTTGGATACCGAGCCGGACATCGTGGATCCCCCCCAGCCAGTGCACCTGGGGCGTATTAAGGGGCTGGTGGAGTATCAGGATGTGGGCTTCGCCTACGAGCCGGATCAGCCCGTGGTGCAGAATCTGAACATCGTCGCCCTGCCGGGGGAGACCATCGCCCTGGTGGGGGCTACAGGAGCGGGGAAGTCCACCACCATTAGCCTCCTGTCCCGCTTCTACGATGTACAGGAGGGGGCCATCCTGGTTGACGGGCACGATCTCCGGGATATCGCTATCCAGTCCCTGCGAAGACAGTTGGGCATCGTGTTGCAGGAGGGATTTCTCTTCTCCGACACCATTCGGGAGAACATCCGTTATGGAAGGCTGGAGGCCACGGACGAGGAGGTGGAGGAGGCGGCCAAAGCAGTGGGTGCTCACGAGTTCATCATGCGCCTGCCGGAGGGGTACGACACCGATGTGCGGGAGCGGGGGGAGAAGCTCTCCATTGGCGAGCGGCAGCTCATCTGTCTGGCCCGGGCGCTCATCGCCGACCCCCGCATTCTGATCCTGGACGAGGCCACTTCCAGCGTGGACCCCTACACCGAGCTGATCATCCAGGATGCCCTGCTGAAGCTATTCAAAGGCCGCACCTCTTTTGTGATCGCCCATCGCCTCTCCACCGTGCGCCGGGCGGATCGGATCTACATGATGGATAGGGGGCGGGTGGTGGAAGTGGGCAATCACGAGGAGCTCTTGGCCCGTGGCGGCCTATACTCCAATCTCTACGAGATGCAGTTCAAGGCGCAGGAAGCTGTGGAAGAAGAGGGCCTGGAGTGGGGGAGGGTGGAGGCCATGCCAGTGGCAGCGGGATGATTCTGAACTCAAATTCACAGGCCCCGGGGATTTGTCCCCGGGGCCTGTTTGTCTTATGAGAATAGGGTTATCGTCGAAGGCGGCTATTGCTCCCTCACTACAGATAATTGCGCAGGGAGCGGCTGCGTCGGGGATGGCGTAGTTTGCGCAGGGCTTGGCCCTCAATCTGTCGGATGCGCTCTCGGGTCAGGCCGAAGCGCTCGCCGACCTCTTCCAGGGTGTAGTTCCGGCCATCCTGTAGCCCATAGCGCAGGCGCAGGATCCGCTCCTCACGGGGGTCCAGGGTGGCCAGCACCTTATCCACCTCCTCGGCCAAGAGTATTTGGGCCATAGCATCCGGCGGAGCAGGGAGCTCCTTATCTTCTATGAGGTATCCCAACTCATTGTCCTGCTCCTCCCCCACCGGCTGCTCCAGGGAGATGGGCTGCTGGGACCTGCCGAGTATCCAGCGCACTTCGTGGGGGGGGATCTCTATCAGTTCAGCGATCTCCTCCGGGGTAGGCCGTCGTCCCCATCGCTTCTCCAGCCGCTGCGCGACCTCCCCGATCTTGCGTATGCGGTCGCTCATGTGGATGGGGATGCGGATGGTGCGTCCCTGATCGGCCAGTGCCCGGCTGATGGCCTGTCGGATCCACCAGGTGGCGTAGGTGGAGAAGCGATGCCCCCGGCGGTAGTCAAATTTCTCCACGGCCCTGATCAGCCCCAGATTCCCCTCTTGGATCAGGTCCAGAAAGGGCACGCCGCGATTGACATACTTTTTGGCGATGCTCACCACGAGGCGGGTGTTGGCCCGGATGAAGCGGGCCCGAGCTTCCTCGGCGGCCTGTATTTGCTGCTCCAGTTCCCCTCGTTCCTCAGGGCTGAGGCTCTCCGTAATACACCTTTGGGCGGCCATGTCACCGCGCTTTATGTGCTGCGCCAGTTCTATCTCCTCCTCGCGGCTGAGCAGGGGTTCACGCGCCATCTCGCGCAGATAGAGGCTGATGGTATCGTCGGCCGTGATGTCAGCGAGGATGCTCTCCTCCAGTTTACTCTCTCCCTCCGCCAGTTCAGACTCAGATTCCGACCGTGCCTCTTCTGCCTCCTCCTTCAGATCGTAGACTGGGATGTCATGCGTCTCGAGGAAGCTGAACATCTCATCCAATAGTCCGATCTCCTCTTCAGCTTCGGGAAACATCTGGCTGAGCTCCTCCAGGGTGGCAAACCCTTGCTGCTGCGCCGTCTTGAGGAACTGCTGGGCCCTCCTCGAAGTCACATCTGAAGTAGGTTGTTCCGCTTTCCTGCGTCCCTTGGCTGGCGGGCCGGAAGACGCATTCTCCAACACGTTTTTCACCTCTGGTTCAGACGTCCACCACACACTGCACCACATACTGTCCATTCTGACGGAAGATTTTGAGGCCGGAGTAGGTCGCTGCTTTCACCTCGGTTAACACCTCGTGATGATCGGGATCCAGGGGTTCACCCCAGGCCAGGGCGTCTAGATACCATCCTCCCGCTCCTTGCTGAAGTTCTTTGACCTGACACCTGCTCAGTAGGAGGTCGCGCATCTCTCTCTGAAAAAGCAACTCATTCAGAAATTCCACGAACAATGTCTCTGCGTCGGGAGCCTCGCAGTGTATCGTCACCGACTCCTGGAGTACAACGGTCTCCAGATCGGCCATGATGCTGAACATGGCCTGAGCACCCTCGGCAAAGGCCTCGGCCAAGCTATCACCGATACCTCGAATGCCTATGTCAGCCTCGTGGTCCAGATATTCGTAGGGCATAATCATCTCTGCGTCGTCATGTGCCGCCGCCAGGCTTCTTGAGCTTTGCGCAGCACATCCCTCTCGTTGGCGAAGGATGCGCGCGTGATGGCCTCCTCCATTGGCACCCATAGAGCTCCATCTACCTCGGCAGGATCGAAGTTAGCGGTGTCACCACTCTCGTAGGCCATCAGGTAAAAGGTGACGAACTTATGCACGCGGGTGGTGCGATCGGCATAGAACCAATACTCGATGGTCCCAAGGTCTTCCAGAATGCACCCTCTCAGCCCTGTCTCCTCCTGCACCTCCCGCTGGGCCGTCTCCCGGAGCGCCTCTCCTTCCTCTAGCCATCCTTTGGGAAGCTGCCAACGCGTCCCACTTTTGGTGACGATGAGGGCCACCCAGGGGGCCCCATCGCGGTTCTGGCACAACACGCCGCCAGCGGAACGTTCAATCCGTGTAGTGACCATGGAACACACCCTGTTAGAGGTGAGGGAATGAAGAAAGAGCAAGCATCTAGCTATTATAGCCCACTATCCAAAGTTAGACAAGCGATGGGCCTTTCTCACGGTAGGAGGGGCAACGGGTAACGAGTGAATGAGGCAACAAGTGGGTTGAATCCTTGTTGACTCGGTACTCTGTTAACTCGTTACCCCTCACCCCCAGTTGCCTTTCCGTCCACTTGTGCTATCATATGGGTGAGCCTATTATACTCCCAATCTCCCAGCTCACAACTCCTGATGGAAAGGACACGACCACTCTGTCATGACTCCACCACCTGCGCCCCATGAGAGGGAGGAGATCCATTTTGCCCATCCCAGTGAGGAGGAATTCAGCCACATTCTCGATTTTTATAAGATCGAGTGGGAATATGAACCCCGGACCTTTCCCCTGGCCTGGGATGAGGAGGGAAATGTTACTGAGGCCTTTACCCCCGATTTCTATCTCCCCCAACAGGACCTCTATGTGGAGCTTACCACCCTGCGGCAAGACTTAGTAAAGGGGAAAAATCAGAAGCTCCGTCGGCTGCGAGAGCTGTACCCCGATGTCCACATCAAGCTCTTCTACCGACGGGATTTCGGGCGACTGTTGGACAAATATGGGCTCTCTGAAGAGCGCAGGGAACTCATCGGCCAGGAGGCACTGAAGTAGCCCCATGGCCGACAGGGATATCGTCGAGGTCCTGTTCAGCGAAGCCCATATCCAGGCCCGGATTCGGGAATTGGGCGCCGCGATCTCCCAGGATTATGAGGGGCGGACGCCCCATCTGGTGGGTGTACTGCGCGGGGTGGTGCCCTTCATGGCCGATCTGGTCCGGGCCATCACCATTCCCCTGACCCTGGATTTCATCGCCATCTCCCGCTATGGCCCCTCCACCCGCACCCGGGGCGTAGTACACTTCATCAAAGATCTGGATGAACCCATTGCTGGCCGAGATGTCCTCTTTGTGGAGGATGTGGTAGATACGGGCCTGACCCTCAACTATATCCTGAACACCCTGCGGCGTCGTTACCCCGCCAGCCTTCAGGTGTGCACCCTCTTCGACCGCACCATCCGCCGCCTGGTCAACGGCCTCCCCATCGCCTACAAGGGTTTCGACCTGCCCGACCAGTTCGTGGTGGGCTACGGACTGGACTACCGGCAGCACTACCGAAACCTGCCCTACGTCGGCATCCTCGACCCCAGCGTGTACCTCTCCAATCAGGGCGAATAGCGCCTCACAGGAGAAACACCAACAGCCCCGCGATCCCGGCCACCAGCACCAGGGCGATCAAGAGCAGGACCGGGGCCAGCACCGCCAGCACTCCCCGGGCCCAATCGAACTCGCTGGCCACGGCGGTGGCAGCGATGTAGATGAGCAGACCCCACACCCAGGCTCCCACGCCTACTATCACACTGGTGAGGGCCTGCAGCGGCGGGCCCGCCACGGGGATCAGGCCCAATAGGGGCGGGAGGATGTCTAACAGGTGGGGGATGGCGTAGAAAGCGGTGAGCCCCAGCATCTGTTGCACGCTCGCTCTACCGCCCATCAGGTGGGCGGCGATGGCCACCAGCAGGGTGTAGGCCATCCAGCCTCCCAGCCAGTCGAAGGGGGTGGAGAGGAAGTGGCCCACCGCTTTCAGGATATGGCCCGCCGGCTGAGGGATGGGGGTGGGAAGTTTCGCGATGGTCAGCCAGATGTCCAGTCCGGCCTCGAAGACTTCCTTAATTTGTCTCTCCACCTCGGGCGGGAGGTTCGTCGTGCCCCACGCCTGCTCCATACCTTGCCTGAAGCTCTCCCTCACCTGCCGGCCGGCCTCCTCGGGCGGGGGGGCTTGCAGTTCACTCACCAGCCCAGTGGCGGAGCCCACCAGCCCCACGATGAGGCTGATGGCCACCAGGATGAGCAGCCCCTGCCGGAAGAGGTCGGGTCTGTCGCGCAGCGCGGCCAGGGATGCGGTCCTCAATAACAGGCTATCACGCACCATTTGCCAGGTAGACATCTATCTCCCTCCTCCCGCAAGGAGCAGCTCCAGGCCGACCGCCAACCCTCCCAACAGCACAAGGGCTAGCAGGGCCAGGAGGATGAAGGGCAGCAGCGCGGCCCAGAAAGCGCGCCCACTGCTGAGGCGATGGGCATTCTTGAGGGCCAGGTAGTTGCAGATCAGGGTCCAGAGGGCGATCACCCCGCCTATCTCCACGTAGGGCAGGATGCGGGTCAGCCCCAGCAGTTGGGGTGTGACCGCCAGGGCGGTGCAGCCCAGTGTCTCATCCAGGCTGGCCTGTCCGCCCAGAAGTCGGGCGAAGAGATAGCCCAACAGGCCGAAGACCAGCCAGCTCACCCCCAGCCGCAGGGGGATCACCATCACCCCTACGGCGGCTCCGATAGGGTTGGGTGCGCCGAAGAGGTAGGGGAAGATGCGCCACCCTATATCGTACTGCTGGCGGAAAATGGACTCGAAGCTGGGAGAAGCCTGGCTGGCCTCTTGATACCAGTCCATCTGCTGCAATCCCTGGAGCGCCACCTCCTTGATGGCTCCCAGGTCCGGCGTAGTAGCCCATTCTAGTATCTCACCTACAATGGCTACCGCTGATACCACTACCCCCACTACCAGAATGAGGATGAGTCCTTTCAGGAAGGGGCTGGGGAGGTCGCGCATGGTCGTGTAGGCCTCGTCCTGCAGGAGAAGGGCTCTGGGGCAGAGGCGTAAAGTGGCTAGAAAGTCTTGCATGGCTGGACTCCTTCCATAAATCAGGCATCTTTGCTGTCGAATCCTTGCCTGCCCAGAACGTCAGGCCAGGGTGCAAGCCAGGCACAGGGACCAGTGGATCAAGTTTCCCATCACGTCAGTGCCTCGGCCTACAGTAGCTCCAGGAATCTCTCGACATCCAGACGAGCCCACTTCAGGATATGGAACAGCGTGGATCGTTTGACAGGGCAGTGAGCAGGAACAGTCAGTTTCAACACTTCGTCTAAACTGCTGCCACTATGGCAGCAGCCGAGATTCACACGGAACGGGTTGATGATGGACCGTTGCTGGTCCACCCCCAGTGCTGGATGGGCATCTCACATGGGAGGCCGTGGAACAGCGACTGGGGCAGCATCTGATCCACGTCTACCAAGAGGCTCAAGTAGAGGGGCGGAAGGGGGTCTGGGAAGAGCGGGTAGGGGTGGCCTACTCACCATCGCTGGCTCGGAAGGCGCGGCGGGGGCTGGCTCAGCGGTTGAAGTGGGCGGAGCAGAAGCTCCGGGCCTTGACACCCCCCTCGTGGTAGAGGGCGCAAGCCGTGGGAGAATCTGGCGGCCCTGGAGATAGCGGTGCTGAGGATTCTGAAGGCGCATCGTGTGGAGGGGCTTCTGGAAGTGGGCTATACCCAGGAGGTGGAATGGCGAAAGGTTCGCGCCTACTAGGACCGTCCAGCCCGCCCGGAGGAGCGGGCACGAGACGTCTCTCCATCTACGAAGACCTGGCCTTACCGATGGCGTCAATTCCACCATAGTACTCCGAAAATGAGCGAAAGATAGGTCCTCAGTCTTGCCGGCCACGAACCAGGGTCCCTTCATCGTCTGATTGGAAGCAGCAACAAGACAGTCAGGGCCTCCTGTGTCTACATATAGATCTGATCAGCCGAGAACCACTACATCTTGGGTGTCTGATAGGGCGGGAGGGAATCGAACCCTCACGGAGAAACCTCCAGCGGATTTTAAGTCCGCAGCGTCTGCCCTTCCGCCACCGCCCCATAACAACAGGGCGGATCGCGTCAAGCGACCCGCCACTTGGAGGCGACGGCCGGATTCGAACCGGCGCATGAGAGTTTTGCAGACTCTTGCCTTCCCACTTGGCTACGTCGCCTCAGTGCCGAGGCCCAGATTTGAACTGGGGACACCCTGATTTTCAGTCAGGTGCTCTACCAGGCTGAGCTACCTCGGCAAGATATACATCAACTCTCCCACTATCGTGCTTTAATTTACCACCCGTTTCCTATTTTGGCAAGTCGCAAAGCGGAGCATTTTGTGATCTACTGACCCTCGCCATGAACAGCGTGCGGCCAACTACAGGTTTCATGAACTTTGAAAATTTAATTCCGTAGCTATGGTGTCCGGTAGCGGGCACCAGGGCTGCTCATAGAGCTTCGACTCAGGTGTCAGGCCAACATAGCGTAGGCTCCAATGTGTAGAGCACAGAGAGGCACTACAAGGCACTTTTGACCACCTCCACCAGCTTGGCAAAGCCCGCAGCATCTTGGACCGCCATCTCCGCCAGCAGCTTACGGTTAATGGCCACCCCCGTCTCCCTCAGGCCTTGCATAAAGCGGCTGTAAGAGAGCCCATGCTGGCGGGCCGCAGCGTTGATGCGGGCGATCCAAAGGCGGCGGAAGTCGCGCTTCCGCCGGCGGCGGTCACGATAGGCATCAGGAAGCGCCCCCAACATGGCTTCATTGGCTCGGCGGAAATTCCGATGTCGAGTGTCATAATAGCCTTTGGTCAGCTTCAGAACTTTTTTATGGCGTCTACGGGCCCGTGGGCCCCCTTTCACTCGCGGCAACTGTCTTACCCTCCTGTTGTATGCTCACGTAACCACACTGGCTAACATATTAAGGCCGCTGTTCAGGGCAGCAGCCTTCTTCACGGTTGAGAATGTGGATGGTCACTGATTCGTCGTTTACTTCTTACCGGCCGGGCTGAGGATCATAAGCATACTTCGCCCTTCCATAATAGGGCCTTTCTCCACCTGAGATATATCTGCCAACTCATCAGCGATGCGCCCCAGGAGTTCTTCTGCTACCTCAGGGTGGGTGACCTCCCGGCCTCGAAACCACACTCGAACCCTCACTTTGGAGCTCCGCTCCAAGAACCGTCGCGCCGCACGCAGCTTAAAAGCGATGTCATGTTCCCCTGTCTTGGGGCGCAAGCGAATCTCCCGAACCTCACCACCCTTCCGTGACTTCCGGGCATCGCGCTCCTGCTTGGTCTGCTCATAAAGGAACTTGCCGTAATTCAGCATCCGGCAGACAGGGGGTTGTGCATTGGGGGCTACCTCAACCAGATCGAACCCCTCCTCTTGAGCAGCCTGAAGCGCCTGATCAAGGGGCATAACGCCCACTTGTTTCCCCTGAGCATCAATCAACCGCACCCGAGATGCCCTGATCTGCTCATTTACGCGATGTGTTTTAGGACCGATCTCGCTCTCCTTGACCTTCCTTTGCTAGGCGGAACCGGAACACTCCGCCCCTCCGTCTACAAGCTTGGATCATATCATACCACATTTGCGGCCAGATGTCAAATGCCCCTCTTGGCATGTACCACATCCAGAAATCGGGTCTTGAAATCGGCCAAGGGGTGAGGTCCCAGGTCTTCCTCGGTGCGCAAACGCACTGAAACGGTGCCCTCCTCCACTTCCCGGTCGCCGACGACGAGCATGTAGGGGATTTTCTGCAACTGTGCATTGCGGATCTTGGCTCCCATGCGGTCGTCGGAGTCATCCACCTCCACGCGCAGCCCGGCGGCCCGCAGCTCCTGGGCCACCTGATGGGCGTAGGCGTGGTGGCGATCGGCGATGGGGATCATCATCACCTGCAGCGGGGCCAGCCACACGGGGAAGGCGCCGGCGTAGTGCTCCACCAAAATGCCGAAGAAGCGCTCCAGGGCCCCTAGCAGGGCGCGGTGCACCATGTAGGGCCGGTGCTCCTGACCGTCCTGACCGACGTAGGTCATGTCGAAGCGTTCCGGCTCGTTGAAGTCGAACTGGATGGTGGTCATCTGCCACCGTCGGCCCATGGCATCGCGGATGTGGAGGTCAATCTTGGGCCCGTAGAAAGCCCCTCCCCCCTCATCCACCTGATAGGACAACCCCTCGGCTCCGATGGCCCGGCGCAGCGCCTCCGTGGCCTGATCCCACCGCTCCGGTTCGCCCACCGCTTTTTCAGGCCGGGTGGAGAGGTAGACCTCAATGTCCTCGAAGCCGAAATCGCGCCACATGTTGAGGCTGAATCGCAGCACCTCCAGGATCTCCCCCTCGATCTGTTCGGGTGTGCAGAAGATATGGGCATCGGCCTGGGTGAAGCCCCGCACGCGCATCAGTCCGTGCAGCACGCCGCTGCGCTCATAACGGTAGACCGTCCCCAGCTCCGCCCAGCGCAGGGGGAGGTCTCGGTAGGAGCGGGTTCGTGCCTTGTACATGAGAATGTGGAAGGGGCAGTTCATGGGTTTGATGTAGTACTCCTGGCCCTCGATGTCCATGGGGGAGTACATCCCCTCGCGGAAGAAATCGAGGTGGCCGGATGTCTGCCACAGCTCCGCTTTGCCGATGTGAGGTGAGTAGACGATCTCGTAGCCGCCGGCGTAGTGCTGCCGGTACCAGTACTCCTCGATGACCCGGCGGATGCGGCCGCCCATGGGGTGCCAGTGGGCCAGGCCGGCCCCTGCCTCCTCGTGAAAGCTCATCAGGTCCAGGTCGCGGATCAGCCGCCGGTGATCTCGCCTCTCCATCTCCTCCAACCGTTGGAGGTAATCCTGAAGCTCCCCTTCGGTGGGCCATACGGTGCCGTAGATGCGTTGCAACATGGGGCGGGATTCGTCGCCCCGCCAGTAGGCGCCGGCCACGCTGAGCAGCTTGAAGGCCTGAGGGTCAATCTGGCCCGTGCGTTCCAGGTGCGGCCCCCGGCAGAGGTCGGTGAAGGTATCGTGGGTATAGGTGGAGATAACTTCCCCTTCGCTCATCTCCTCGATCAGTTCCAGTTTGTAGGGCTGGTCGGCGAATTGCTCCCGCGCCTCCTGGCGGGAGACCTCCTTTCGGATGAAGGGGTGGTCTCCGCTGATGATCTCCCTCATCCGCCCCTCGATCTCCTCCAGGTCTTCGGGGGTAAGGGAACGGGGCAGGTCGAAGTCGTAGTAGAAGCCATCTTCTATGGAGGGCCCGATCCCCAGCTTGGCCTGGGGGAACATCTCCAGCACCGCCTCGGCCATCACGTGAGATGTGGAATGGCGCAGTTTTTCTAAATCCAGTTCAGCCATCATCTCCTCCTGTCGAAAAGTTACAGGTTGAAGGTTACAGGTTTCAAGTTGAGAGCGCGGGGAGGAACGAAAAAGACCTCTCATCCTTGGGGCGAGAGGTCTCGCGGTTCCACCCAATTTCGACAACGGACAGAGGAATTAAACAGACTTGGGCCCGTTGTCCTCTTGTGGCGGGTAACGGAGCCACCCGAAGCACCTTACTGGCCCCAACAAGGGCGTTCTGGCGCCCGCTCCCGGGAGGTTTTCCCCGAGCCCTAGACCGGAGGGGTTCTCAGTCAGCGGCCTCTCCTCCCTGTGGCTGGCATCTCGGGTACTCGTCCCGGTCAACGCTTTGTTCGCTTATCGCCTATTGTTTCCAGGCTTTGCGGAGTCCCCGCAAAGTGCGTGTTGTCTGAAGTGCCAACTACACAAGCGATGCGGCTTCTTCCATTACCTCTACTACTTCTACCCCTATTTCATACAAGAAGTCAGGAGAGACATCGGCACCATTTTGCCAGACTATCGTATCAATATCCGGGTTTAGCCTCACTGTTTTAAAGTAATCAATATCTTTCAGCGGCTCAAAGATTTCCCCATCCAGATACGGTTCCATATCAACGATCTTGATGGCTCCATCTTCAAAAGCCAATCGTAGCTTGTATTCAGATATATAGCTCACGTCTTTCACAAAATGCATGGTTCACTTCTTATTCCAGAGGGAAAATCTTGCGCAGTGGCTTTTTCGCTACCACAAGTTCCCAGTTTCCCTTCAGTTCGTCCCTATGTTCAAAGGCCCACTCCAAGACTAATGAAATGACTCTTCTGGGTAACTGTCCCTCAAGTAATCTCAAATCCTCGATAGAGAAAACCCCGGTCTGGCCACCATACTTGGCGTGGAAGTGAGGTGGTGGATGGTCTCTGTAGTACATTACAATGATGATTCCGAAGAACCTGCTGATTTCTGGCACCGCGCCGTCATTCTATAGCTACGGCCCCGCCGTCCACGAAGTTAGGTGCGCCTTCCTCCGACTAGCCAATCCGCGCTAGACAACACGCCTTCTGCGATTGAGAGTAGCTGGCATCTCGGGTACTCGTCCCGGTCAACGCTTCGTTCGCTTATCGCCTATCGGTGCGCGGATTTGCGAAGTACGGCAAAGCCGCATTTGGCTTTAGCCCAAAGCGGCAACCCACTGTTAGCCGATCGTGCACCTGGCCGGTTTCCTACTTTCAGCTCTCAGAACAAGTAACGCTCAACGTGTAGTCACTGATCGCCCCTTGGTAGCCATCCACGACGATGTAATAGGTCTCACCGGCTACTACATTGAATGTGGCAGATGTGTTGTGATAGGCGATGCAGTTGCCTGGGCTGCATACCCCCCACCAACCATCTAACACAAACACATCCAGGTCAGCCGACATGCCACTCAGTGTCGCGGTTGCCGTGCCTGATACGTCGGGAACGAAGGAATAGGCATACTCTGGACCACTTTCATCCCAGCCAATGCACGAGTAAGAGTCAATCACATCGGTGGAGCCATACCAACTGTTGTTCCAGTATCCGTACTGCCACACTCTAGTGAGAAAGCTGGTGTACATGTGGGTGACTTCATCACGACTGGCAGATAAACTCGAAACTGGCGGAACTTGATGCTGTCGAAGCACATCTCGGTACTGCCTGTAGTCTCGCCGGTGGCGTTATCCAGGTACACGTATCCAAGGATACCGTCCCAGAAGTCGTAGGTGCCAAGGCTGACCCACTCATCCGAATAGCTGAGCTGGTTGACCGTGACAGTATGATATCCATCCCGATCGTAAATTACGTACTCGGCATTGGTGGTCGTTGCATGGACGGCAGGTACGAAAGCCAGCACAGCATAGGGACCTTCGTAGGGCAGATCAGACCGCCAACGCGCATAGGCAGACTCGGAGGTGTTCTTGTTGGCCACACGGCGCAAGGTCCAACTATTGCCATAGCAATCCCAATCCCACCCTGTTCCATACTTGTAGAACCAATCACCCTCATCTTCCACGACGATCTCTGAACACTGGCCATCGCCCCAGAGACAGATGGCCGGTCCACCAGAGAGAGGATCAGTCCAATCCCCTCTCCAGCCAAAGGGGTCGGTACGCTGGCCGTTGTGACGCACTTCAAAATGAAGATGGTAGGATTGATTCCCTGAATTACCACTAACTCCAATTTGCTGGCCGGCGACGACCACATTATTCTGACTTACAGACCAACTATTTAGGTGATAGTATCGGGTCTCGTAACCGTTCCCTTGATCAATAATAACGGCATTACCTATGGTACCCCCCAGAGAACCCGCGAACGTGACTGTGCCCGGTGCGGCTGCCAGAACTGGTTCCAGATAGAGAGCGTAATCGGTGCCTCCATGACCATCGTAGCAATACGGTCCCTGGCTGGTCCAGGCCTCGCCACAGTCAGGGCAGTCAAGGCGTTCTTCCCCGTTGTAGACGACGACGTTACCGTCATGGGTGTAGTTGGGTAATCTGTGGTCTACGTAAGCAGTCAATCGCCTGGTCCCCTCAAAAGGCAGGCGCAGACGAATGCCTCCCTGGGCTTCAGTTTTGGTACCGAGGAATCCACTGACGGCAATGGTGACGAGCAGCCCCGCAACTACCAGCAATTTATGGGTGCATCTGCGCTTCATCATTGTCCTTCACCTCCTGGAAGAGGTGCCGGTAGCCACGCGATGGTAGGATTGCTCCTACGGCTATCCATAACTAGGGCGGCACTTTCGTCGAGGCGATGAAGATCACGAGCGTCGGTCGCCACTACCCAGGGCTCAAATTGCTCAGTTGAACCGTCCAGGCTGGCCACGAAAGCCACCATAGACCCGTCGGGCGACCAGATTGGTCCCAGCACCTGTGCGTCCTGAAAGTGGGTCAATTGGCTAACTTTACCGCTCAAAACATCAACCGCGTAGAGGTTGCTGGATAGTCCCTCCAAATCCTTGCCAGACCCGGAACCCTTGACGAAAGCGATTTGCCGGCCATTAGGTGACCAAACCGGGACGAACTTCTTGTAATACCCAGTCATTGCCGGGCTGAGCAAGCGTCTTTCACTGCCATCGGCCTTCATCACCCACAACTCTCCAAGGGCAAAGTCATCAAAATCGCTAGTCTCTCGCCATTGTGTGAACGCGATGTGGCTTCCGTCAGGTGACCACAACACATCTTCCACTCTGAGTTCTAGATCTTCATACAAGAGTTGCCGGTCGGACCCATCCACGGCAAGACACCATACTTTGCTGCCGCACCTATAACCGTCGGTTTGCGCATATGCTACCGCTTTTCCATCGGGCGAGAACGAGGCGCTAAAGACCCGCTGTGGATCAGATACCTGCTTGATATCTACCTCACGGTATTCGTGGGTCTGAACATCTACCAACCACGCGCTATCGCCCAAATCTGGATTGGTACTGAAACCGAGAACCAGGACACTGTTTCCATCGGGCGACCAGTCAAGGAAGATAGCTAGCTGCCTTGTCTCCGCTTCCTTGCCCAATAGCTGTGTAAACCTGCCATCATTCACGTCTAGGATCGAGACAAAGTTGCCTCCCTCCCCATAGACCCAGGCGACCGTGACCCGTTTGCCATCAGGCGAAGGGTAGAGTCCTTCAAGGTAGGTTCTGCTATGCCACAAGTCGGCTGTATGCACGCGGTAGGCTGGTCCCACCATGCCGGATGTCGGGTCTGCCTGGATGCGGTAGATTTCGGGATATTTTTCCCCCGTTGTAGCATAGAGAAAAGTTTCCAGACCAGCAATCAGCGTGGGCAGGGGTTCAGGTGTTGGTGTCGGAGGAGCAGGGGTGAAGATAGACGTCGGTGTACGCGTAGGTGGCTCTGGCGGCCGGGTTGGCGTAGGTCGCGGTGTTGGCGATGGAGGGGGCGGTCCAGGCGTCCTCGGTGGATACGGTGAGGGTGTCGGTGTCCCTGGGGGAGGATAAGGCGGCTGAGTCGGCGTCTCGATGGGCGATCGGAAGGACTGAAACGCTAGTTCTGCGCCTAGCTCTGTGCCTCTCCGCAATCCCCCCAAGGTTAAAGCAAGGGCGACAGCCAGCGCTATGAGTGCCAGCAGGCCCACTAACCTTCCTGCAACGTTCAGTAAGCGTTTCATCTTGCGCCTCCCCGTTCCGTCCAGACATCCACCCGCCATAGGCGGAAACCAGCAGGTACATGTTGGCTAACACTCCCCTCTCCGACCAGCCAATCTGCAATAGGCGATATGCCATCTGCGATGGAAAGTGGGCGGTACAGGACTTGAACCTGTGACCTCATGCATGTCAAGCATGCGCTCTGGCCAACTGAGCTAACCGCCCG
>Ga0172366_10001049_pt1 | contig 21294 bp, 20 predicted proteins | sample LakKivSesite69cm_FD_114533 | JGI IMG/M metagenome (GOLD analysis project Ga0172366, IMG submission 114533) | Sediment microbial communities from Lake Kivu, Rwanda - Sediment site 69cm | ecosystem: Environmental > Aquatic > Freshwater > Lake > Sediment | place: Rwanda: Western Province, Lake...
CCCCCTCAAAACGGCCAAGCCCTGCCTGTCAAACAAGCTCAAATTGAACCCAAAAAGGCAAAAGAAGAATAAAAACCATTTTAGATCAATTTCGGGACAGACCAGCGCGCTATTGCGCCTTCAATCTCGTAACTAGACTTGCAATTCTTTTTCCAAGCTCTTTGCAGTGTTCAATGTCCTTACCGGTTGGTGGGTCTGTGGCTGCGGCGCCATAATGCTTGTGTTCAGCTCGTCCTTGGATAATCATTCCGTGAACCAGCATCGCTTGCAGTATAGATATCAGTGTTGTTTCCGCACCTGAAGCTGTTCCGCCTGAACTTGTGAAGGCTGCGCCGACTTTTCCCTCAAGCTTCCCATGTATCTTGACCGATTGGTCAATGAAAGTCTTGAGCTTACCGGACATTTGTCCATAATATGTTGGTGAACCTATTATGATCCCGTCAGAATTGCAGAGGTCTTCAACGCTTGTCTTATCGACTTTCTTGACAGTCACCTTAACCTTCTTCACCTGCTTGGCACCTTCAGCTACGGCCAGCGCCATCTTCTCTGTGTTTCCTGTTTTAGAATCGTAAACTATTAGAATTCTTGCCATTTTAACTCACACTCAGAGTCTCAAATGCTTTAAGTCCCCTATGTTTTAAATTTTGTGACGCGTACACTGCTTTATCGCATGTCTTCAGCCGAATAGAAGATTCTTCCATAAGATATAAGTGGCGAAAATTGCATAAAGTGCAAATGAGGGAATGGTAGTTTTTATTATAAGGGAGAAAGGAGAGAAGGGAAGAAAGAAAGTTGAACTACCATTTCCCTCATTCATTTCTCATAATGCATGCACATCTTGCTTTTAAACTTTTTCTTTGAATTTTGAATCGGATTCCCGAAAAAGACAGTTAAGAAGTGTTTTTAGCTCATTACTTGCCTTATTTCTTGTTTGAATTTCTCGGTTTCCATGAAAAATGTGTGTATCGGCTTAGCGTTTACTGTCAGCCACGAGTTTTTGCGCTTTATTGCCTCTTCAGGTTTTTCCCATTCATTTATCAATTCAATCTTTACGTTAGGTGCAACTTCCTTGATTATTGATTCTGTTCTTCTTGAAAATTGAAAGGAATGCCCGCGCTAGCCTTTTGGAAGAACAAACGTTGATGAAATCGTCTATGCTTGATTCTTGAAGGTTTTCTATTCTTATTCTTTTTTGCATGGCTAACCTAGCTAAACAAGACGCTTAGCTAAATTCTTTTATGATCTGGTCAACTGTCATTATTTTTGGATTGTGAACGTTTTTTAGGTATTTCAGTCCTTGTTCGTGGTCTTCTTGGGTGAAGGCTTCGACACCGTCTTCGGCGATTATTATTTTGTACCCTCTGAAAAAGGCGTCAGCGGCTGTGTGCCTAACGCAGATGTTGGTGTGCAATCCGGTGAGGATAACTGTTTTCACGCCTTCGCCCTGGTACAAGCTTCTTAAAAGCATGTCTAAGCCTGTTTCATAGAAGCCGCTGTAGGTTCTTTTTTCAACAATATAGTCTTTCTTTGCAGGCGTCAGCTCAGGGATTACTTCTGCTCCTTTTGTGCCTTTTATAGCGTGTTTTCCCCATCTTTCAACAACTTCTTCATCTATTAGAAGGTGAGCGTCGTTGCTGTAAATAACGGGCACATTGTGTTCACGCGCGGCTTTGACGAGTTTTTTCAAGTTTGGAATTATATGCATGGCTCTTTCACATTTTAAATCTCCAGTGACGAAGTCATTAAGCATGTCAAGAATAATCACAGCTTTTTTGTTCAAGAACGATTCATCTCCTGATTCAATCTAGATGAGGAAAATTAAAAATAGTTTACGGTTGCTTTTTCAAATTCTAAGACACATGGCCCACTGGGGAGTTTTTTCCTTTTGACGATCTTCGACCAAAAAGTGTCTTCCGTTTTAACTTTTTCGCCTTTGCAATCATGAAGCGTTAAGCGATAGAATTTTATTTATCCCTTGCGTAGATGGGAGTCTCCACTTGAGTGTGAATGGGAATGAGAAAGGATATAGACAGAATTTTGGCTGAGAAAGGGTTAAACGCCATGTTGCTCTATTCGGAGAGTTGCAAGAACGCGGACATGTACTATCTCACAGGTTTTCTGGCACCTGACCCGTTTATCTTTCTGAAGAGGGTTGACGAAGATCCGCTGATAGTGGTTAGTCAGATGGAGTTGCCTAGAGCTAATAGAGAATCCATTGTTAAGAACGTGCGCTCTTATGCGGATTATGACTACGTAAGAATTGTGAAATCGGCGTCAGACCCTAAAGTTGGTGGAATGAAGTTTGTTGCTTCTGTAGCCAAGAAAGAGCTGGGAACTGGCAAGCCCATCTATGTTCCTCCTACTTTTCAAGCAATGCTTGCTGACGTTTTGAGAAATGAGGGCTTAAAAGTAGCGCCCATGTTCGATGTGATGGAGAAAGCGAGAGAAACCAAAGAGCCTGAAGAGATAGAGGCTATTATATCCGTGCAAGAAACTGTGGAAGAAGCAACGTCAAAGGCGATTGAATTCATCGCCAACGCTGAAGTGGGGGCAGATGAAACGCTGTTTTACCGGGAAGGTGGCAAAAAGAAACCGCTGATAGTGGGCAGAATACGAGCCATATTTGACCACGTCTTCGCGGACAGGGGCTGTGTGGCCGCAGAAGAAACAATGATTACATGCGGGCCGAAGTGTGCAATTCCTCACTATTCAGGCGAAGCAGGAGACGTTTTGAAGGCAAATCAGTCTATTGTCTTTGATGTTTTTCCGAGAAGCGTCAAGAAACGCTACGTTTCTGATATGACAAGAACCATAGTTAAAGGCAAAGCATCAAAGGCTGTCAAAAAGATGTTTGAAACTGTGTTTCAAGTCAGAGGCGCAGTCTTGGACGCTGTAAAAGCAGGTGTTCCGGGAAACAAGATGCAAGGGCTTTGCTACGACATTTTTGAAAAGGCTGGATACCAAACGGTAAAAGGCGGCAAAAAGATCAGTAAGGGCTATATACACAGCATTGGGCATGGAGTGGGATTAGAGGTTCATGAGGGGCCTTCAATGGGCGAGTTCTCCAAGTATCCGCTGGAAGAGCATAACATTGTCACAGTGGAGCCTGGGCTATACGATCCTGACATAGGCGGAGTGCGAATAGAGGACATAGTGGAAGTTACAAAAAAGGGTTGCAACAACCTGACAAAGATGGACATTTGCCTCGAAGTTTAACCGCCGCTAACAACCGGCATCAGGATTACGTGGTCTCCGTTCTTAAGCTTGGTTTTGACTCCATCTAACTGGTTGAGCAGGAAACCGTTCACAGTGGCTATGAAATTTGATTTCACGTCGGCGCCGCCAGATTCGTAGACAGCTTTCTTGAACGGTTCTCCGTATTTTTCAGAAAGCATCATAAATAAGTCAGTTATTGAGGAGTTGTCTCTTAGCTCAACTTCTTCCGTTCGTTTGTTTCCGAGTATGTGTTTGATGTGACCTAGATATTCAACTTTTACCTTCAAACGGGGCACCAAGGCGCTTATGATACTTAGATTCAGGGTTGTTATATATCTGTTTCAGTTCCGCTTTCAAGTTTGGAGAGAATATGCTGTTTTGACAATTCTTTTATGCTTCCCAAACAGTCTAGTTTCAAGGTGCTTTCAATGGTGTTCGACAAGCAGAGACTGAATGAAATTCGACAAAGTAAAGAAAAATGGGAAAAAGAAACTGTTTCAAGAAGTTTTGACAAGCTTCCGGAGAGAGGCGTGTTTTCCACAAGTTCAGACATTACTGTGAGTCGGGTTTACACTCCTGTTGATGTTGCGGATTTTGATTACTTGCGTGATTTGGGTTTTCCAGGCGAATATCCCCTTACGCGCGGAGTTTATCCAACGATGTATCGTGCGAGATTTTGGACTATGCGGCAATATGCGGGGTTTGGTACGGCTGAGCAGACAAATCAGCGTTTCAAATACTTGCTGGAGCATGGGCAGACGGGCTTGAGCGTAGCTTTTGATTTTCCAACTCAGGTCGGCTATGATTGTGATCATCCGATGGCGCTTGGTGAGGTTGGAAAGGTCGGTGTCAGTGCGAGCACTTTGCGGGATATGGAGATTCTTTTTGATGGGATTCCGCTTGGCAAGGTTACTACTTCGATGACTATTAACGCGCCCGCAAATGTTTTGCTTGCGATGTACGCTGCGGTTGGACAGAAACAGGGTTGTGCACAGGCACGGCTTGGCGGCACGGTTCAGAATGATATTTTAAAAGAGTATGTTGCTAGGGGCATGTATATTTTTCCGCCGAAGCCTTCGATGCGCATGGTCACGGACATTTTCGAGTATTGCTCTCAGAACATGCCGCAGTGGAACACAATTAGCATAAGTGGTTATCACATTCGCGAGGCTGGGGCCACAGCGGTTCAGGAGGTTGCCTTCACGTTTGCCAACGCCATTGCCTACGTGCAAGCGGCTGTTGACAGAGGCCTAGACTTGGACAGGTTTGCTGGCAGATTGTCGTTCTTTTTTGCAGCTCACAGCAATTTCCTTGAGGAGGTTGCGAAGTTCAGAGCAGCGCGCAGGTTGTGGGCCAAGATCATGCGGGAACGTTTCGGAGCTAAGAACCTCAATTCATGGATGCTGCGTTTTCACACGCAGACCTCAGGCGTTTCCCTTACTGCTCAACAACCATATAACAACATTGTCCGCGTAGCACTGCAGGCCTTGTCCGCCGTTTTGGGCGGGACACAATCTTTGCACACGAACTCATTTGATGAAGCCTACGCTTTGCCCAGTGAACAGGCGGTGACTGTTGCTCTGAGAACTCAGCAGGTAATTGCGTATGAAAGCGGGGCGATTGACAGTGTTGATCCGGTTGCCGGTTCATTCTACATTGAGTATTTAACAAATCAGATTGAAGGAAAGGCAGAGAAATACATTGAACAGATCGATGGTATGGGAGGGGCAGTGACTGCCATAGAGAAGGGTTTTATGCAGCAGGAAATTACAGAGAGTGCCTATCGTTTTCAGAAGGAAGTTGAAGCCAAGAAGCGAATTGTTGTTGGTATGAATGATTTTCTGAGTGAGGAGGAGGTTCCAATCAAGCTTCTGCAGGTAGACCCGATAATTGAAAAAAAGCTTGTTGAACGGTTCAGGCAGATTAAGCTGCAAAGGAATCGAGCCAAGGTAGATCACGCTTTGAGCAGGCTGCGTGGAGCTGCTGAGAGGGAAAATGTGAATTTAATGCCTTTTGTACTTGAGGCAGTTAAGGAATATGCGACTTTAGGAGAAATTTGTGGCACCCTAAGGGAGGTATTTGGCGAGTATAAGCCACCTTCCATTTTCTAGGTGATTACGAAGAGGACTTCGCCTTCGCTTACTGGTTGTCCGTCGTAGGCGTTTACTTCTTGGACGGTTCCTGCTTTTGGAGCGGTGATTTCATTTTCCATCTTCATGGCTTCGACTATGCACAGAACTTGCTTTGCTTTTACTCGGTCTCCTTTTTTTACTTTCACTTGGACTATCTTGCCTGTCATGGGCGCGGTTACGGCGCCTTCCACGGCGACCTGTTTAACTGTGGCTGTTTTTCTCGTTGACGCCAAGGGGGTTGGTTCAAAACTTGTCATTACTTGTCTTCTGCTGGAAGACCTGATTTCAACTTTAAAGGTGGCTTCATCAACTTTTACTGGAATGATTCTTTCTTGTTCAAATTTAGGCAACTCGACGTTGAAGGTTCTGTCGTCTATTTTTATGATGAACGCCTGTTCAGCATCGATCTTGTCGGTCTGCAATTCGATTTTGCGAGGCTTGTCGTCTATCTTGGCGGAGAAGGAGTTTGGAGCTGTTCTTGCGAGTTCGATTTTCCGCGGCTTTCCGTCCACGAGTGCCTCGTAGTTTGGCATCTCATGCGCCTCGTTCTGTTAGGCTTTGGCGGCCAGCTAAAACCCAGGGCGATATGACACCTTTGGGTCGTGTTTGAATAAGCGCTTTTATGCCCGCGCCGCTTGTGAGGTAAGCGACCACCGTAGCTGATAGTGCGGCAACTTCCTCAAGTTCTGCAAGTCTTTCTGGCGGAATTGCGGTTTTGGCCTCTTCGCGTTTGGTTCTTCTCTTTCTGAAAAATTCTAAAGCTGTTTGTGGAAAAAGTGCGTAGGTTATTTTATCTTCTTCAGTCTCGATGTACGGTTTTACCTCGTCTGGGATTTTGTCAAGCACCGGTTCCAACTGGTCGGCCGGGCGGGTCGTTATAGGTTGCTCATCGCCGATGATTTTCTTTCTGATCTTGGAGTCAATTGGTGCAGGAGATTTTCCGTATAAGCCTTTGACGTAATCTTTTATTTCCTTCGGAACTATGCTGTAGCGCTTTCCTGAAATGACATTCAAGACAGCTTGTATCCCTACGAGTTGGCTGGTTGGCGTTACGAGCGGAGGGTAGCCTAATTCTTTTCGGACTCTTGGCACCTCTTCAAGCACCTCGCTTAGTCTGTCAAGGGCTTCTTGTTCGCGCAGCTGCTCTAGCAAGTTGGAGAACATTCCGCCTGGGATTTGGTGGACGATTATTGAGGCGTCAACCCGTTCGGATTTCGAATCAATCAACTTCAATGGATCGTAGTATTTTTCGCGCAGTTCTCGGAAATATTGCCCGATTTCGTTTAGAAGTTCACTGTCTAAACCCGTGTCGTACGGTGTACCCTTGAGTGCAGCAACGACAGATTCTACTGGCGGCTGAGACGTGCCCCATGCCAAAGGTGAAAATGCCGTGTCGAGTATGTCTGCGCCTGCTTCGCATGAGCGCAGGTAAGTCATCATGACCATTCCGCTTGTGCTGTGGCTGTGTACGTGTACTGGGAGGCCGACTTCTTTTTTCAGGGCTGTTATTAAGTCGTATGCTGGTTGTGGTGCGAGCATTCCGGCCATGTCTTTTATGCAGATGGAGTCGCAATCTAGTTCGGCTAGTTTTTTGGCGAATTCTACGAAATGTTCGACAGTGTGGACCGGACTGATGGTGTAGCAAATTGATCCTTGAGCATGCTTGCCCGTCTTCTTGACTGTTTTGATGGCGACTTCCATGTTTCTGATGTCGTTTAGAGCATCAAATATTCTGAAGATGTCAATGCCGTTTTCAGCTGCTTTTTCCACGAAATTTATGACCACATCATCAGGATAGTTGTGGTAGCCTACAACGTTTTGTCCGCGCAAGAGCATTTGGAGTGGTGTTCGTTTGACGTGGCGTTTTAGTTGGCGGATTCGTTCCCATGGGTCTTCACTTAAGAAGCGTATTGCAACGTCGAATGTAGCTCCGCCCCATGTCTCAAGTGAGAAGAAGCCTACCTGGTCAATTTTTTCAGCTATCGGAAGCATTGTATCCGTTCGCATTCTGGTGGCCATTAGGCTCTGATGTGCATCACGGAAAGTTGTGTCGGTGAGTTTGATGGTTTTTGAAGCCAAAGCAAGTGGCTCCTTGTTTTGTATGATTGGGAATGTGAAGAATGGCGTGAAGCTCTATTAATTTGTAATGGTTTTCTAGGGTTTTTTTGATGGTTTATTAGAGTATCTTGATGTTACGTTTTGCACTATGGAGAAGCGTTGTTTAATTCTGACGCGCGTTTCGGTTGAGAGCCATTGCAAGACAAGAATATTCGTGACCTAGCGCGCGCCGTTACTGCTGCATAGCAGTCAAAAATGCTTTAGTATCACGGATATATCAAAGAAGCCAGTGGAGAGACATGAATGAACGTGTTAAATGCTTTCCCAGAACAGGAGCCTGTAGAACAGCATCCCGCGCGCGCTAAGAGAAGGACCTACGCAGTCCTGCTGGCCGTCTTGCTGGTTTTTTGCTGCTACTTGCTCTGATCATTGTCTTTCCGCTTCTGACAAGTCCGCGGAGTCAACAAATGACTAGGTCCGACTGGTCGGGCTATTCCGTCGCCTCAGATCTCAATAATCCGCAGCCAAAGGTTACAAGCGTCAATGCGTCTTGGGCGGTTCCCACAGTCAAAGTTTCAGTAGGAAACTCTTTCAGTGCAGTGTGGATTGGTGTAGGAGGACAGTTTGACGACACGTTGATCCAGACAGGAACCAAACAAGATTCAATAAACGGACACGCAGCATACTCAGCCTGGTATGAGTTGTTGCCTGATGCTGCGGTGACAGTTGATTCATTAAGCATATCGCCGGGAGACAGAATCACGGCTTCAATATCTCTCTTTGACCTAACCACGAGTACGTGGTTGATAGAAATCCATGACGTTACAGATGGGCAATCGTTCAAGAAGATCCTCGTTTACGATTCCTCAATGCTCTCTGCTGAGTGGATTGTGGAGCGGCCAATAATAAACAACCGTATCGCTACTCTAGCTAACTTCGGGCAAATAACATTCACAGACTGCACAGCAACCATAGGTGGCAAACTTGGCACGATCAGGAGTTTCCCTTCCACCCAATTCACACTATATAATCGCCGGAACATAGAACTTGTGACTGCATCAGTCCTTGCTTCCGGAGGGTCGTCCTTTGCAGTCAATTATTTAGACTAGCAGATGGCTGCTTGAACTAAGTTCAGAAAGACAAGGTAACTCCTAGCTGTGTTTTTGGTAGGCGGCCTCGCTCGCATCGGTGTGAGTTTGGCGAAGATCAAATGACGTGCGCAAGATTTCCGAGCCCGTGTGTAATATCCTCTAGAGGATCATCGGTCGCACACACTAATCTACTAAGGACTTTATTCTAATCTATAATGGCAAGTTTGAGTGTTTTCTGGATGGGCGTGGTTCGCGTTTTGTGGTCAAGCTTTCCAGTGCGCTTATGAGTCTGGGGCGGGTTTGGGCCGGTTCGATTACTTCGTCGATGTAGCCTTTTTGTGCTGCTATATATGGGCTTGCGAATTTTTGGCGGTATTCGCCGACTAGTTCGTTGTGTTTCTGTTCTGGGTCTTTTGCTTCTGCGATTTCTTTGCGGAAGATTATGTTTATGGCTCCGTGTGGTCCCATAACGGCTATTTCTGCTGTTGGCCATGCGTAGTTGATGTCTGCGCCGCTGTGTTTGCTTCCCATGACGTCATAGGCTCCTCCATAGTCTTTTCTCAAAATGACGGTTATTTTTGGCACAGTTGCCTCACAGTAAGCGTAAAGCAGTTTTGAGCCGTGTTTGATTATTCCTCCGTGTTCCTGTTCTATGCCGGGCAGGAAGCCGGGCACATCAACGAAGGTTATTATTGGGATGTTGAATGAGTCGCAGAAGCGGACAAATCTGCCTGCTTTCATTGAACTGGTAATGTCCAATGCTCCAGCGTAGTGTGCAGGCTGGTTGGCTACTATACCTACACTTCTACTGTTTAAGCGCGCGAAGCCTATTACAATGTTCTGGGCCCATAATGGTTGGACTTCGAAGAATTCACCATTATCTACAACGCGAAGGATTATTTCCTTTACGTCGTAGGGTTTGTCCGGATCGTCTGGGATTACTTTGGCAAGGCTTTCGTCAGTGCGGTTCGGATCGTCGCCTGTTTCAACAGCCAGCGGATCTTCCAAATAATTGCTCGGCAAATAGCTCAGGAGTTTCTTGATGATTTGGATGCAGTGTTCCTCGTCTTTTGCGATGAAGTGGGCTACGCCGCTGGTTTGACTGTGAACCATGGCTCCCCCGAGTTCCTCGAAAGTCACTTCTTGGCCTAGGACGGTTTTGACGACGTCCGGGCCTGTTATGAACATGTGGCTGGTCTTGTCAACCATAATTATGAAGTCTGTTAGAGCTGGTGAGTAGACAGCTCCGCCTGCACAGGGCCCCATAATTGCGGATATTTGTGGGATTACACCTGAGCTCATGACGTTTCGGAAGAATATGTCACCATAGCCGGCGAGGCTTGCTACGCCTTCTTGTATGCGTGCGCCGCCTGAATCATTCAAGCCGATGACTGGTGCGCCTGTTTTCGTGGCCAAGTCCATTAATTTGCAAACCTTTCTTGCAAACATTTCGCCGAGTGATCCTCCGAAAACTGTGAAATCTTGAGAGAAGACATAAACAAGTCGGCCGTCTATTGTGCCGTAGCCTGTTACGACGCCGTCGCCGAACACTTTCTTTTCAGCCATGCCGAATTCTGTGCACTGGTGGACTACAAACTGGTCAATTTCGTTGAAACTGCCGGGATCAACCAAGAGCTCGATTCGTTCTCGAGCGGTGAGCTTGCCTTTAGCGTGCTGATCTTCGATTCTTTTTTGTCCACCGCCAAGTTTGGCCTGTTCGCTCAGTTCTCTGAAACGCTTAATTTTTTCTTCAACGGTGGGTTCTTTTATTGAGGGCATGAAGATTCCCCACGTTGTTCGGTATTATTGCTTTAACGAGTATTTAGAACATATGGAGAGCTTCACAAAATTATAGCATTGCTTCAGAAGGTGAGACCAGCAGTGAAACGTCTCCAACGAACACATGTCTCGTCTTTCCATCTTCAAACCTCAGAACTAGCGCACCTTCATTGTTGACATCCAACGCCAGACCAGTGATTTTTTCCTTTTGATTTGTAACTTCCACCTTATGGCCTAGGAGATTGGCGTATCTTTTCCATTCCTCGAGCACAGGAGCGAATCCTCTCAGAATGTACAAGTCATAGATCTTCTCTAGATTTTCCAGCAGTGCCCTAAACAGTTTTTCTAGTCTTATCTTTCGGCCAAGTTCATTCTCAAGCGAGGTCGCAACCTCTCTCAGCTGATCTGGTAAAACTCTTCCGACCTCAAAGTTTGCGTTAATTCCGATGCCTGCCACGATATGGTTGACTTTTTGGCCTGTCGTGTTCATTTCAATAAGTATCCCACAAATTTTCTTCCCATTCACGAGAACATCGTTGGGCCACTTAGTCTCAACCTTCATACCATATTTTCCACGTAAAACTTCTGCCACAGCTAGGCCAACCACAAACACAAGCTGAACCGCCTCAGCTGCACGTACTTTAGGACGGAGAACAATTGAAAACCATAGTCCACCCTCTGGCGAGATCCATTCTCTGTTAAGCCTTCCGCGTCCAGCCGTTTGGGTTCCGGCAACTGCAACGGTTCCTTCCTCTGCACCCAGTTTGGCAAGTTCTTTAGCCCACTCATTCGTCGAGTTGACCTCGCAACTGAAAAATACTCTTTTTCCAAAGCGTTTAGTGCATAGACTTTCTTGCAGCTTGTCCGGTTTTATCTTTGCTGACACGTCAGCCCGCCGCTATGGCATTTCACAGAGTTCCAGAAGAACGCCTTTAGTGCTTTTGGGATGGACAAAGACTATTTTCTTTCCCTCAGCGCCTATTTTAGGCTTCTCGTCTATCAACGTTACACCCTTCTTCTTAAATTCCTCAAGCATCGTAACGATGTTCTCAACCTTCATTGCAAAGTGATGAACACCTTCTCCTCGCGTTTCAAGAAACTTTGCGACGGTGCTTTCGCTTCCGAGCGGTTCTAAAAGTTCCACATGTGTTTCGCCGCCACTGGATAAGAAAGCTACCTTAACCTTTTGCTCGGTCAAGACGTGAACGCTTTCAAGTTTGAAACCCAATATGTCACGATAAATCTTGATAGCCTCATCCAAATTTTTTACCGCTACACCCACGTGATCCATTCCAACAAACATATGCTTCAACCCCTTTCGCGGAATGTCTAAGTGCATACCAAACACGTTGTAAAAAGATTTTCTGAGCTAAGACGCGGAATCTAGTATGCGCTACTTTTTCTTGCGCACAATTCTCTTGCGAATCATTCGATTTATCTTGGCAAACTTTCGCTTTCTTTCCTTCATTTTGCGAAAATCTTCATAAAGCGGTCTCGGAATATTCGTCCTCGGAAGATACATGTCCCACCCCTCTTCAGGCGGCGCCAGCGGATATCGCGGCTTCCTCCTAACAACTAGTATGAGGTAGAATAGGTACATATCAAAAGGCATGGATGCCAGAAAGAATAGCATCGTTAAGAGAATGTTTTGTAAGACAACCCAGCTGCCAACTGCAAACCCGTTAACCACGGAAACGCATGCGGTTGCAACTTGTAGGGCTAACTTTCTCCTAGCAACCAATTAGCTTCCCACATAATCTTTTCAAGAAGACGTTATTACACTTTGCGATACCTCTTGTCTACCTCAAAGTTCTGATGGGTACGGCTATAATGATGGTTACAGAAGGAAATGTTATAAACAAAAACAGAATACCACTAGCCTATGCCAGATAAAGTTCATTGCGCCCACATTCTCGTAAGAACAGAGCAAGAAGCCAAAGCAATATTGGAACGACTAAGCAAAGGTGAAAAATTCGCAAACATAGCCAAAGAAGTTTCCCTCTGTCCATCAGGAAAACGTGGCGGGGACCTTGGAAACTTTACCAGAGGAAAAATGGTTAAAGAATTCGAAACATGTGCTTTCACTCTTCAGAAAGGGCAAATCTCGCCGAGTGTAAAAACAAAGTTTGGATACCACATAATAAAACGACTAGAATAAGGCTAGACGGCTACGCGGTATTCATCATCTCCTGATAGCAAACTTCAATTATTGGAAAAATTTAAGAACGGTTATAACTACTGATTGTTTGGGAGATGTATTGGTTTGATTTTCATAAGTTTAGGCAAACTGAAGAAGAAACCGACCAAGGAAATGTCTTCTCAAGTCTCCAAAATGATGGAAGAGGCTAAGAAGAGGGGAATGAAGCTCTTAGGGTTTTATTGGACTTTAGGTCGCTACGATACCATCTTGATAGTTGAAGCCTCAAACGAGAAGGAAATCATGAAGTTATCCATCGAGGCTGCGGACATGGTAACTACAGAGACGATGGTAGCCATTGCGAGAGATGAGGCGACAAAACTCCTATAGACTCGATTAAGCGGTTATCCCATCCTTTTTTTTCTTTTTTTCCTCATTAATAATCTGCAGGACTATTTGGCCACGGCTATAACAAGATCGAAGCATTCAGCACGGGTCGTGAACAATCGCATTATTGGCTGTAGAGTCAAGATCGCAAACAGTTCTCCAGAGACAGGACAAACCATTTTACGTATTCAGGTCAACTATGTTGACAAAATTCCTAAGAATCTCTTCTCCATGTTCAGTGTTATTCACTTCTGGATGAAATTGAACCCCATAATACGGCTTCCCCAAATGCTTCACAGCCTGGACCTTGCAGTTCTCTGACACGGCAAGTATAGTGAAGCCATTTGCCGGTTTCACTTCATCGTTATGTGACTCCCAAACAAGAAACTCCTTCGGCAAACCCTTGAACAAGTCATCCTCCTCAATGATCGTTATCCTAGCCAACCCATACTCTGGAACCTTAGAAGGCCCAGCCTTTCCACCGCAATAAACGGCCATCAACTGAAGCCCAACACAGATGCCGAGAATGGGCCCGCGAAAAAGCTGCAAATAGTCAATGCAATTTCCAAGCTTAGGGGATTCCCAAGCGATTCTGGGCGCTCCACCACTTAAAATCAACGCGTCAGCATCTATCTCATGCACAGGCGTGGTGTTAGCAATAATTTTGGAACTGTAGCCAAGCTCCCGTAGAACTCTCCAAATCCTATGGGTCCATTGACCGCCATTGTCAATAACATAAACCTTAACCGGTCTACTCATATTCAATCGTCCCTGGCGGCTTATTTGTTATGTCAAAGACAACTCTGCTAACGTCGTCTTTCAGAGTGTTCGTGATTCTCACAGATATTCTCTCTAACACTGTGTGAGGAATCTTTGAATATGCGGCGCTCATTCCGTCCAAACTTTCAACCGCACGAACTGCAATAATGCTCCCATAAGCCCTGACATCGCCATGGACCCCAACCGTTTTACAAGGAAGCAAGACAGCAAAGTACTGCCAAGGTCTATTCATCGCATTGTCTACCACGGCCTTTTCAATCTCTTCTTCTACAATAGCGCATGCTTCCCTGACAATTCTCACGTTATCAGGGCTAGCTTCGCCAATAATTCTCACAGCCAAACCCGGACCAGGAAACGGCTCTCGATCATAAACCTCGGAAGGCAAGCCCAGCTTTTTCCCAACAATTCTCACTTCATCTTTGTACAAGTCTCTCAGAGGTTCAACAATTTCAAATTCCATTTTTTCAGGCAAGCCTCCAACATTGTGATGAGATTTGATCCTGTCCCTGAGTCCCCCGCCGCTCTCTATCCAGTCCGGTGCAATGGTTCCCTGAACAAAAAACCTTGCGTTCTCCATTCTGGCAACTTCCTCAAAAACTCTGATGAATAATTCGCCTATGATCTTCCTTTTCTGTTCTGGGTCAACTATGCCCCTGAGCTTCTCATAAAATCGTTCTTTAGCGTCCACGACGAGAACGTTCAAACCGAGCTTTTTCAGCGTTTTCTCGTTATTCTCTATCTCATTCTTTCTCATGTAACCAGTGTCGACCAAAACACATCGCAAGTTGCCTCCAATGGCTTTGTTGACTAAAATTGCGGTTGTAGCAGAATCGACACCACCGGAAACACCGATAACAGCTTTACCCTTTATCTTATTCTTCAGTTCTTGAACTATTTGTTCTATGAATCCTTCGGCGTCGAACATGAAATCATCGAAAGCTAGGAGTGACAAGCAACTATAAAAATCTTGTAAAACCAATCACCAAGGCGCACAGATGAAAATGATCATTGTCATAATAGAAAGATTTGGAAAAACTATAAAGGCTACATGCTAAAATTAAGATATTCTCTCTATGCAGGTGAAATTGATGGAAAAATCCTCCCATGAAATAATTATCGTCGGGGCCGGCCTGGCTGGTCTGAGAGCAGCTGTTGCAGCCGCGGAGGTTAGCAACAAGCTTGACATAGCCGTAGTCTCAAAACATCACCCTCTACGCTCACACTCCGTGTGTGCACAAGGCGGAACGGGCGCTGTAATGCGGGAAAAAGACTCATTTGACTTACATGCTTACGACACTGTTAAGGGCGCTGATTTCGTCGCAGACCAAGATGTCGTGGAATTTTTCGTTAAGGGAGTTCCCAAAGAAATTGTGCTTATAGAACATTTGGGCTGCCCGTGGAGTCGCACAGCAGACGGCAAGATAGATCAACGTGCCTTTGGCGGTCACAGTTTCCCAAGAGCATGCTTCGCAGCTGACATGACCGGCTTCCATGAAATGCATGCACTATACGGCAGAGTCTCGTCGTATAGTAACATAAAGTTCTATGACGAATGGTTCGTCACTTCCCTAATAGTTGAAAACAGAACTGCAGTAGGCTTAACAGCCATAGAAATGGAAACAGGCAGAATGCATGGATTCCAAGCCAAATCAATCATCATCGCGAGCGGAGGCCACGAGCGCATCTACGAATTCACTACATTCTCTCATACCACTACAGGCGATGGAATGGCCATGGCCTATCGTGCCGGCGCACCGTTGGAGGACATGGAGTTTGTTCAATTCCATCCGACAGGCTTGGTTCCACCAGGTGTATTAATAACCGAAGGAGCCCGGGGAGAAGGAGGCTACCTGCTCAACGTCAACGGTGAACGGTTCATGAAACGCTATGCCCCAGAGAAAATGGAGTTGGCGCCACGCGACGTGATTTCCCGAGCTGAACAAACAGAAATCCTTGAAGGAAGAGGGTGGCAGGGGCCATATGGTCCATACATTGCCTTAGATATCACGCATTTAGGTGAGGAGAAAATTAATGAGCGTTTGCCGCTCATTCGGGATGTTGCGATAAAGCTTGGCGGAGTAGATCCGGTTAAAGAATACATTCCGATACGGCCTGCGGCTCACTATTCGATGGGAGGCATTAAGGCAGATATAAAAACTCAAACTCCGATCGCTGGACTGTACGCGTCTGGCGAATGCTCCTGCCTAAGTGTACACGGGGCAAATAGACTGGGTACAAACTCGACGGCTGAATGCCTAGTTTTCGGAGCGGTTTCAGGTGAAGAAGCAGCCAAACACGCTTTATCAACGGGCTTGCATGAGCTTCCTCAGGAAAAGTTAATGGCTGAGGAAAAAAGGGTTTTCAATCAGATTCTGGGAAGCGAAGGCACCGAGAAGGTCGCAACCATTAGAGATGAAATGAGACGCATAATGAATGAGAAAGCATGGATATATCGTAGGGGCGACCAGCTGGAAAGCGGTCTGAAAGAAATCAGACAGCTTAAACAAAGGTTCAAGAAGATAAAAGTGCAAGACAAAGGCAGGCCGTTCAACACGGGAATGTTAAATGCATTGCAACTAGATTTTATGTTGGATCTGGCAGAAATCACCATGGTCAGTGCACTGCCAAGAACAGAGTCACGTGGAGCCCACTCGAGAACCGATTATCCCAAGCGCGACGATCAAAACTGGCTAAAGCACACGTTGGCATACTATACGAAAGACGGGCCGAGACTTGAATATATTCCAGTTACGATAACAAGGTGGCCGCCTGTTGCGAGAACCTACTAGGAGGATTGAGTGACATGAGCACTAAGGTTGAGAAAACTGTTGAATTTAAGATAAGTCGATTTGACCCGGAACAAAAAAGACATTACATATCCACGTTTAAGGTTCCTATTCGCAAGGGAACAACTCTTCTTGATGCCTTGCTTTACATTAAGGACAATTTTGATGAATCGCTTACGTTTAGGCAATCATGCAGAATGGGTATCTGCGGAGACTGCGCAATAAATGTGCACGGAAAGCCGATTCTGGCATGCTACACGCAGGTGCTTGATCTCGGAGCAGATTCCCTATTTGTTGAGCCGCTTTCAAACGCTCCGGTCATAAAAGACTTGGTGGTTGATATGCAACCGTTCTTCGACACTTACAAACGAATCAAGCCTATCCTGATTAAGCCTAGAGAGGAATTCAAGAAGCCGAATGAGTTTGCACAATTGCCTACAGACCTTAAGAAATATTGGGATTTGACGTTGTGCATAAAATGTGCAATCTGCAGCTCGGCGTGTCCGGCTGTGATTGATGAAAAGTTTCTAGGGCCTTCGGCCTTGACTGCCAACTACCGTTTTGTGACGGATTCAAGAGATCAAGGTTTAGACGAGCGGTTAAAGCCGATGGCTGACAACATTTGGCTGTGCACGCAATGCAATTCATGCACATTGTTCTGTCCTAAGAAGCTGACCTGTGCGAACGCGATAGTTGATGATCACAGTCTTTTGGTGGAATCTGGGAACATCCCAAGAACCGTTAAGGACGTTCTTGAAAGCGTCTACAAGTACCATAACCCGATGGCGACGCCGCAGACCAAGAGGATGGATTGGGCTAAGGATTTGAATGTTAAAACTTATCCAACAACTGCGAAAGCTGATGTATTGTTCTTTGTTTGCTGCTCAAACGTTTATGATCTGAGAAATCAGGAAGCTGCTAGGACTATGACTTCAATATTTGACAAGATGGGCGTTACATTTGCAACTTTAGGCGCTGAGGAATGGTGCTGCGGAGATCACATGCTCCGGCTTGGTGAAAAAGGCCTGTTTGAAGAGCTTGCTGAACATAACATTTCTATGTTCAAAAAGTTCGATGCAGAAAAAATTGTCACGCTGTCTCCGCACTGTTACAACACTTTCAAGAATGATAAGCCGTACAGTGATGCTGGTCTACACGTGCAACATTACACTCAGTTCTTAGCCGAAGCTATTGAAAATGGCAAGATGAAACTTTCCAAGCCGATAAAGAAGAAGGTTGCTTACCATGACCCTTGCTTCCTAGGCAAACGTAACGACGTGTTTGATGCACCGAGACGGATTTTGCGGTCAATAGAAGGCGTGGAACTTGTTGAGATGAAGAGGACAAAACAGAGCAGCTTCTGCTGTGGCGGTGGAGCTGGAAGGGTTTGGACCGAGGATGCCTTGCCTGAAAAGAGACCTAGCACTAATCGGCTGCAGGAAGCTCTTGGGTTGAATGCTGAGGCTGTAGCGGTGGCTTGCCCGTTCTGCGTAACCACTTTGGAAGACGCTGTGAAAGTGTTGGATGTGGAAGGCAAGATTGCTGTGAAAGACATTCTGGAATTCTTGAAGGAAGCCTTGTAAATCAACTGGAATTTCTGACGAAACTGCTGAAAGCAAAGACAGAATCTGTTTGAATAATGCTTACCGGGAATTGGGGTCCTCAGCTTATCAGAAGATTCTTTTTTTGTCACAAATTTTGAAACATGCGGATCAAGTTGTTTACATAGATAAATTAATATAACATTGTTTGTTCAATACCGTCATAATTCCTAGTTTGAGACTCCGATAGGGACGGAGGAAAGGCAAATGTATGGTTATGCTGGTCGAGTACTGCATGTAGATTTGACGTCTGGAAAAACTCATGTTGAGCCTTTGAATGAAGATTATGCCCGAAAATATATTGGCGGCATAGGCTTGGGCATGCGTTTATGGCTGGCCAATTCCAAGGCTGGTGTTGATCCGTTCAATCCTGAGAATCCGTTGATTTTGGCAACTGGTCCGATATCTGGGACGATGTGGCCTACGGGCGGAAATGGACACGCATTTGTTTCAAAGTCGCCTCAAAGCTTTGGAGTTGGTGAAGCCAAGGCCCACGGCTCGTTTGGGACAGAGTTGAAAAGAGCTGGCTATGATGCTGTGATTCTTAAGGGGAAAGCGGAGAAGCTTGTATACTTATGGATTGACGATGATTCTGTTCAGCTTCTAGACGCTTCAAGCTTGATGGGCAAGTCGCCTGGCGAGACTGAGGATGCGATAAAGAAGGAGCTTGGCGACTACTACATTCGCGTTGCAGCTATTGGTGTTGCCGGAGAAAAACTCTCCAGAATGGCATGCATCATAAACGACAAGACCAGGGCGGCGGGGAGAACTGGTTTAGGCGCTGTTATGGGTTCAAAGAATCTTAAGGCGATCGCTGTGCGTGGAACTTGCGATATTACTGTTCCAAAGCTGGACGAATTCATGGAGTACGTTAAGGAATTCCATGAGAGAATGAAGGGTCCTGCAACACAGAAGTATAGAACTCTAGGCACGCCTGAAAACGTCCTTGTGCACAATTCACTGTCCTGTATGCCGACAAGAAACTATAACAACTCGCGGTTTGAAGGTGCGGAAAAGGTCAGCGGAGAGAACCTGAATGAAAAATTCGTTGCCAAAATTATAGGATGCAGTTCTTGCGCAATGCGATGCGAGCACATGTGTGTGGTCGCGGAAGGACCTTATAAGAATACGATGACGCGGATGGAGTATGAGACTTTGTGGGCGTTGGGACCGTATTGTGGCGTAGATAGGCTTGATGCGATCACGAAAGGAATGGAGCTTACTAACTATTATGGGATAGACGCCATAAGCGCAGGCGTGACTATCGGTTTTGCCATGGATTGTTTTGAAAGGGGCATATTAACACCGGAAGATCTTGACGGTATAGACGCAAAATTCGGCAATGCAGAAGCCATGGTTCAACTTGTTGAAAAGATTGGCAAACGCGAGGGCATCGGCGACATACTGGCTGAAGGGGCGAAATTCGCTGCGCAAAAAATAGGCAAAGGCTCTGAGAAATTGGCAGCGACGATAAAGGGCGTTGAGATCACCGGCTACGATTTGAGATGCCTCAAGACGGCTGCGTTAGGTTTTGCTGTGTCCTTCCGTGGTGCAGATCACAACCGGCATGGGGCTTATGCCTTTGACGTGAAAGGAAAAGTAAACAGACTCGTGGCTGAAAAAGGCAGGGGCAAAATGGTCAGAGACATGGAAGACACTTACAACCTTATCGACTCATTTATAATTTGCAAATTTTCAAGAGGCACATACTACAAGGAACTACCAGATATGGCTAAGCTCTACACCTTGGTGACCGGATTTGACATAACACCTGAAGAGCTGAAGCGGGCTGGCGAGAGAATCCAAAATGTTGCCAGACTGATCAACATTAGAGAAGGCTTAGGAAGAAAGGACGACACGTTGCCATACAAGGTTATGCACGAACCAATTCCAGATGAAGGTCCGTCAAAAGGTGCTTACGTTTCACAAGAAGAGTTGGATTTGCTTTTAGATGACTACTATGAAGCCAGAGGATGGACCCGGGAAGGCGTGCCAACAGTGGAAAAACTCAAGGAGCTAGGCATGGACGACCTGATCGACATAGTCCAGAAATGAATGGTGGAATAGAAGATGGTGAAAATTCACGAAAGAAAATTCATTTCAGCCGACCCGGACAAATGTGTAGGATGCCAAGTCTGCGAATATGCGTGCTCAATGACCAAAGAAAAAGCTTTCAACCCACTGAAATCCAGAATACGCGTTGTAAGGATAAACCAGCTGATAAACCTGAGTGTCACTTGCAGACTCTGTGAAAACCCACCATGCGTTGTTGCTTGCCCAAGAGATGCTTTAACGCAGTCTGAAGAAACGGGTTTGATAAGCGTGGACAAAGACAAGTGCAACGGCTGCGGATGGTGCATCGAAGCGTGCGACTATGGAGCGATTATGCTGCACCCAGAGAGCAAGGTGGTCTACGTTTGCGATTTATGCAAGGATAAAGGCGAGCCTCAATGCATCAAATGGTGTCCAGAAGAAGCCTTAGAACTAGTCACTAGCGACGTTCTAGCACAAAAAGCACGGATAACAGCAGTGAAGAAACTTTTCCAAGAAGCGATAGAAGAAACTCGGTCAAAACGATAATCTTAACACTTTCTAGGTTGCAGGGAGAGAACTACATCTGCTCAGAATCCTAACAGGCTTTCCTTCTCTTTGAACGACGCAACGATTTCACTGGGATGCTTGCGAGTTTTAGTTTTTATTGATGATTCAGTTTTTTGATTCTCTTCTCTCTTACACTTTCCAAGGAGCTTGGTCGTGGTTCCCAATCAGTTCAGCTACAACGGACGACCTTGGACAGTTTTATATCCAATGGATGCCCACAGCCACAGGCACTTTCACTATTGGGGCAGCCTGGTATGGAAACGCAACGTGCCGTGGAGCGTTCAACACGGTGACCCTGAGCACTCTGCCCTACATGAACAAGTACATTTTCACCGTGGAATCAAACAGCATGATCACGGCTTTGAGTTTCAACACTACAAGCTGGGAGCTGCGTTTTACTGCCAGCGGCTAGGAAGGCACAACGGGTTACGCTAGAGTTACGGTCTCAAAGAGTTTAGTAGAGAACATCACTGGCATCCGGGTGTGCCTCGACAATAACCAGATCAAGTACTCGATAACCTCAATGGATGGCTCATGGCTTCTGATCTTCTACTACACTCACAGCACGCATCAGGTCGCAGTCAACCTTGACATCAACATCGTGCGCGCTGCCTTGTCCCTTTATTACGTGTTGAAGTATGTTGGTGAGACTGCTTTATCTGGTCTTCTGAGGTTTTCTGCTGCTTCTCTGTTCAGAACTAAGCACAATAAGCTGTAGAGCGCGTA
>Ga0172366_10001050_pt1 | contig 21287 bp, 15 predicted proteins | sample LakKivSesite69cm_FD_114533 | JGI IMG/M metagenome (GOLD analysis project Ga0172366, IMG submission 114533) | Sediment microbial communities from Lake Kivu, Rwanda - Sediment site 69cm | ecosystem: Environmental > Aquatic > Freshwater > Lake > Sediment | place: Rwanda: Western Province, Lake...
CACGCGGTGGCTGATCTTCCTCGTGGCCTTGGGGGCATTCTTCGTGGCGTTGGCCATTCTCTTGTGGTTCCTTGCGCAGAGATCCAGGTCGCGGCTGACTATCCCCTCCGTGCCCCCAGGTGGGGCCAGGGAAGAGCCAGTGTCCCCCGCCGGGACACGCTGGTCCCCGGTGATGCGCCAGCCAGCAACACCCGGGGGATCCCAGACCGTGGCCATCACGCCGTCAGAGCAGCCTTTAGAAGAGACTCCAGAGTACGAAGAGGAAGAAGAGGAGCTTATAGAGGAGCCTGAGCTTGGTGAGCCGCAGCTCACCAGCACAGCTCCAGTGCAAGCCGCACAGCCTGAGAGCATGGCGGTAGCCGAATCTGCCATCGAGGAGCCACAGGCCGAGCAGCCGTGGGAGGAGGAGGAAGCAGAGGAAATCGCAAGTCTTCCACCTGGGGCTTCTGCCGTCTTACCTGCGGCGCGTGCCCCTGCGGCGGGGAGCTTTACCCCCCTGGGCACGTTCGAGGTCGAGTACAACCTTGGTGACGACGACCTGGACCGCTCCTTCAGCATCGAGGCAGCAAGTGGTGACTTTCTCGGCGAGTGCGGTGTGGGGATTTGCGACGTCTTGCGCGTGGATACGGCGCAGCAGGTGGATGCCTTCGAGATTTGGCTCTTTGATAAGGGAGACATTCGCACTGTCTCCAAAATCCTGGTAAGCGAACACGCCTATCAAGATGAGGCCCTGAAAGCCAGGCTGAGTGGCAAGGGGGAATTGGTACAGGCTCAGCCCGGGCTGACGCTGATCCTGCAAACGCTCTCCCTGCGCGTCACGGCGACGCTCAAGGCCTTTGAGTACGCGGCCGACGAACATGCCCCAAATAGCATCTTCTCGCGTCTTCAGATCGAGCTGCTCGCCGAACTGAACGAGCCTGCGAGTTAGGCGCTCAGGTGCGCTCGTTCGGATCGAACATCTTGCCGTATTCTTGCAGGGCAAAGCGATCGGTCATCCCCGCGAGATAGTCGCAGATGAGGCGCTCCAGATCATCACTGGCCATGCGCTCTTGCACGCTGTAGGGAAGCTGTACTGGAGTGCGTACATAGGCCTCAAAGAGCTGCGTCAACATGCGCTTCGCCTTTTCAGCCATGCGCATGACGCGCCAGTGCCGGTAGAGGTTCTTCAGCAAGAAATCCTTTAGCTCCCTGTTCCGCTCGCGCATGGTGGGCGAGAAGGCAACGAGATCTACCGGCTGCCGACGTACCTCTTCTGCTGAGGCCGGCCGGACTTGCTCCAGTCGGGCATCCGTGGTCGCGAGGACATCGGTGACCTCCCGGTTAACCAGGTAGCGAATGATCTGCGCCCTATTCGTGTCCGAGACATCCTCAGGGCGAATCTTGAGAGCCTCTAAAGCCTCCTCCCATAGCGCCAGCCCCTGTAGCTGCCGCACATAGATGAGCCCTGAACGCAGCCCATCGTCGAGGTCGTGGGTGTTGTAGGCCACCTCGTCGGCCACATTGATGACCTGCCCTTCCAGGGTAGCCCGACGCTCGGGCTCGTAGGACGTGGCCTCCGGCGTGTCATAGTCGGTGGCGTGCTTGATGATCCCCTCGCGCACCTCCCAGGTGAGGTTCAGGCCCGGAAAGCCGGGGTAGCGTTCTTCCAGCTTCTCCACGATGCGTAGCCCCTGAGTATTGTGGTTAAAGCCCCCTTTGTCGGCCATCAGATCATGGAGCACGACCTCACCGGAGTGGCCGAACGGCGTGTGCCCCAGATCGTGAGCCATCGCGATGGCCTCCACCAAGTCCTGGTTCAGCATGAGCGCCCGCGCCATGGTGCGCGCGATCTGAGCCACCTCCAGGGTGTGAGTGAGTCGAGTGCGATAGTGATCGCCCTCATAGTTCACAAACACCTGTGTCTTGTACTCCAGCCGTCGGAAGGCCGTCGTGTACAGGACACGATCCCGGTCCCGCTGGAATGCCGTGCGGTAGGCGTGCTCCTCTTCAGGGTAGGCGCGCCCTCGGGAGGCGTCTGCACGCTGCGCATAGGGCGCGAGCTGCTGGTCTTCCAGAGCTTCCAGGGTTTGTCTACTTGCGAACACCTGTCGCTCCTTTCACAGGCTTGCTGGCGGGTCCACTCTGGTTCATCTGCTGCCCTCGGGCATCGGTGCCAATTCCTCCATCCCGTTAAGCAAATCGCGCAGGCCGGCGAGGAAAGCGTCGAATCGCTCCACGCGCTCTTGGACACGCTGGAGCGCGCTCTCCATCTCAGCCATCCGCCGATCCAGGCTTTCCAGCCCCTCACGCACTTCGCTTCTGAGGGATGCAAAATCCGCGGCAAGTCGGTTTATGTCACCGCGCACTGCCTCCGACTCCTTTTCCAGGTCGGCCACTCGCTGGCGGAGCGCTCCCAACTGCTCCACCTCGCGTTCCAGCCCGACAACGCGCTGGGCTATCTCGTTGATCCGCTGCCAGGCCGTCTCCTGGTCCGAGCGCATGGTGCCCAGGTTGCGGCTCAGGGCGGAGACCTCTTTGTGAGGCGCGAGGTCGAGCGTCCCGGAGCAGATCAGCAGGACTGCCAGGGCCAACAGCGCCCCCAGCAGTCCACCCAGCAGGACCAGCACGACCTCTCGCCAGACAGAGCTGCGACTCCGCGATGGCTGCGGAGGGGCGCCAGAGGGCGCAGCCATCGCCGCCGGAGGCGAGCTCTGCTCACTCCTCAGCAGTGTGCCCTGCTTCACCTCAGACTCAGCCCCTTCCGGTCCACCAGGCGCGAACGCCGCGATGTGCTCGGTCGCTACGCTTTCTGTAGTGTCCTCACGCAAAGGAATCTGAGCCACCAGTTGCTCTCCCTGAGGCAGCCCGCTCGCGGCCTGCGGCTCGCCGGAGTCGGCCTCCGAGGCTGGCACTCCTGCCTGTGGAGACTCCTCCGTTGGCGCTCGGCCTTCTGCCTCTACTATCTCTTCCTCGACTACAGACCGGGCCGGCATTGGTTGGGGCTGTGACAACTGCACCGAGGGCTGAGCCACGTCCTCAACGCCCACCTCTCCTCCCTCGGGCGCATCGCCCAGGGCAGGGGCTTCTGCCAACGGCACAAGGTTCTCCCCCACCACAAGCTGGGCTGCGATCCGCTGCAACAGGCGTGGCCCGATACCCCGCACGCTGGTCAGCCCAGACAGGCTCGCGAAAGGCCCATGTTCCTCGCGATAGGATACGATGCGGCCGGCAAGCACCGGCCCGATGCCCACGACATCATCGCGTAGCGACTCAAGCGACGCAGTGTTGACGTTGACCACCTTGCCACCAGCAACATCACCCATCATGCGCCTCCTTTCGAGGTTGCCCCGCCGAGCCGATTGTAGAGAAACACTGGCTCAGAAGGGCCTAAGCCAGCCTATGCTCGCGCGCGATACCTTCGAGATACTCCCCCACCGGGATTTCCGCCTGGCTTGCCGGGCCAAGAGGGTCCTCCAAGGGCAGTGATAACATGGCTTGGAAGGCCCCAGCTACCCCATAGGCAAGCACACGCGGATCGTACCCTCCCTCCAGAGTGAGAACCAGCCGCCCACCACACAACTCGCGGGCCAATCCTACCAATGAGTCCATCATCCGGCGGTAGCCGCCCAATGACAGCAGCATCGCCACACGGAAGAGACGCTCAGCCCAGTGCCCGTCATAGCCGACCGAAACCAGGATCAGCTCTGGTTGGAAGCGGCGCAGCGCAGGCTCAACGATCTTCTCGAACGCCTGCGCATACCCGGCATCTCCGGTGTGTTGCGGCAAAGGGATGTTGAGGCAGTTGCCCGCAGGGCCTTTCTCCCGCCAGTGACCCGAGCCAGGGTAGAAGCCGCCGCCGTACTGATGCGTAGAGATGAAAAGCACCCGGCGATCATCCTGAAACGCCTCTTGGGTTCCATTCCCGTGATGGACGTCAATATCCACGATGGCCACCCGTGCAACGTCCGCCGTCGCCAATGCCCAGGCTGCCGCCACGGCTACGTTGTTAAGGAGGCAGAACCCCTCCGCGCCTCTCCGTGTGGCATGGTGTCCGGGCGGGCGCACGAGCGCATAGGCTGATTCCACCTCGCCATCCAGCACGGCCTTCATCGCGGCTACAACACCCCCCACTGCGCGGAGCGCCACTGCGAATGAGCACGAATTGGCGTATGTGTCCGAGTCGGGCCAGCCGCCCCCCGCCTCTGCCAGCCCACGCAGAGCGGCGACATAGCCAAGGTCATGGACACGCGCCAGGTCCTCCAAGGTGGCATCCTGGGCCGGGATGGACCTCAGCCGCGCCAGAAGCCCTGTCCGGCGCAGGTGATCCATGATGGCCGTCAGGCGAGAGCTGTTCTCGGGATGATCTGCGTTGTCGTGTTCCAGATATACAGGGTCATAGACATAGCCAATGGGCATGGATCGCTCCAGTGCACCAGAGATAACTTACCAGGTGGCGTGTCGCCTGGAGGCATTATAGCCTATGACCCTCCATATGGGAAGCCACTTTGACCTTTCGCGGCTTTGCAATAGAATGCCCACACAGATCAAGACCCTGGAGAGCACTTTGGGCCAAGCTGCCACGCTCCGCGTTCGTCAGAAGCGCGATCTGACCTCTGGCAACCTGGGCAAGCACATCCTGGCGCTTTCCCTCCCCTCCTCAGCAGAGATGGCACTCTTTAGTGCCATTGATCTGGTACATGCCTTTTGGCTGGGCCGTCTCGGGGGGACTGCACTGGCTGCCGTCGCCATGAGCAACACCCTGCGTCTGGTGCTCATCAGCCCCATGATGGGCCTCTCGGTGGGGGGCATGGCTCTGGTGGCCCGGCACGTGGGCGCTCGCGATCAGCGTCGGGCCGACCAGGCTACGATGCAGACGATCCTTCTCATCATCCTTTTTGCCATCCCTCTGGTCGTCGTAGGCGAGTTGATGGGCAGAACCTTCTTGGTCTGGATGGGGGCAGAAGGTACGCTGCTTGAGGAGGCAGTTGTCTATTTACGGATCATCTTCGCCGGGCTGTTTTTCATGGAGTGCCTGCCCACCCTGAGCGCGGTCATTCGCGGTGCAGGACACCCAGAGTATACCTTGCGCATCAATATCGCCAGCATCATCGCCATGATGCTCCTGGAGCCGCTGCTGGTATTTGGCCTGGGGCCAATTCCCCGCCTGGGTGTGCAGGGCGCAGCCTTGGCCTCTGTGCTCTCGAGCGCCGTGGGTGTTGCCGGCCAGGCCATCATTCTCTTGCGGGGAAGCGCTGGCGTCCGTATCCATCGGCAGGACCTTCGCCCTGATCTGGGGATGATGGGCCGCATCCTCAAGATCACCCTTCCCACCTCAGCGCAGCGCTTCTCGCCCAACCTCACCAACGCCCTGCTAATAAGCCTGGTGTCCACTTTCGGCACCGACGTGCTCACCGCCTACAGCATAGTGACCCGTCTTGTGAGCTTCCTTCAGTCGCCGACTTTTGGCCTTGGAATTGCCACCGCCACCCTGGTGGGACAGAACCTGGGTGCCAGGGAGCCAGGGCGGGCCGAGCGCGCGACGAACCTGGCATCCCTCTCTTCGCTGGCCTCCTCTGTGCTCATCTTCGGCCTCCTGAGCATCTGGGCCGCTCCTATCCTGAGCTTGTTTGACCGCACCGAGGCTGTGCTGGCCGCAGGAGTTATTGCTGCGCCATACTTCCTGCTGGTCAGTTCGGCTTCAGGCTGGGCACAGATCGTGGGGAGTGCTCTTGGGGGCGCTGGTGACACGGTGGCCTGGATGTGGATCAACATCGGCTCCCTATGGCTTGTTCAACTGCCCCTCTCTTGGGCATTATCTCATGGACTACACCTGGGGCCGGTAGGGATATGGTTAGGTCTTGGGATCAGCTTTGTCGTCGGTGCTGTGGCCCTCACCCTCCGTTTCAGGCGGGGGCACTGGAAGACCATCGCCGTGTAGCGATTCTCAGCTTGTCAGCGACTTGCGGAAACACCAGTACGCGCGCCCAATGGTAGCCCCCACGGCGCGAGCGTAAAAGCCCAGTGGGCCAGCCCAGGCGATCTCGGCCCGGCTCTCGCCTCGGTCGCGGATGGAGCGCAGGCACATCCTGAGCAAGGCTCCGCCGATCCCCCTCCGGCGACATTCGGGATGAGTGCCCGTGGGGCCAAAGCGGCTCATGCCTGTGACATCGTAGGCAGCAAAGGCAATGATGCGGGCATCGGCAAGGGCGACGAAAAGGGGCGGCACCTCAAAACGCGCCGCATCGGCCACCTCTTGCTGCCAGGGCGCGCTAAAGTGGGTCAGGGCGAACTCGGCCGCCGCAGTGACCTCCTCTCGGCGGGCGCGCCGTAGAATAATCCCCTCGCGGCCAAGTCGCGCTTCATCCTCCAGCGTCTCCAGGTCGGCGCGTCGCAGATCCACATCCATATCCACCCGCGCTACGCGCTCTGTCTCATACCCTCGCTGCGCCAGGAAGGCCACAGCATCGGTATGGTGCAGGTCAACTCCTGGCACAAAGTAGTTCGGAGCCACTCCCTCCACAACGACCTGCCCGAGCCCACGCGCACGCAGCCCAGACTCGGTTTCGTCGAACAGCCTTGTCGCGATCCCCTTGCGCCGGTAGGTGACACTAACCGCGAAAGCCTTGATCACGCCGCGTTCTCCCCGAATGCAGGAAACCGAGAAACCTACGAGCCTCCCATCCTCCTGAGCCAGGAGGAGCAGCTCTGGCACGCAGGTGGGATCGCCGAAGGTACGATAGTCTAGCCAGGCCAGGTCTGGTCGCAGGCAGAGATCCGCCTCCGTGATCAGCGCGAGAACCTGGGGAAGATGCTCCGGCTTCATCTGGACAAGTTGCATAGCTTTCTCTTATACCTCACGCCTGTTGGTATCTGTGGGTCAGGTACTCGCCGAACCTCTGCAGAGCCTCGGGCAGACTCTCGCGGCCAAATCCCAGGCGAAAGTGGCGGTCGCCATAGTCATAGACCGTCGAGGGCAAGAGCATGATCCCCGCTTCCTCCACCAGAGCCTTGCAGAGCGCCGAGGCACTGATATCCCCTAGCAACTTTGGGAAACAGACACTCCCGGCTCGTGGCCGCACCCAGGCCATCGCCTCAGAGTGCTCCTGAAAGAAGCCGTCCAGCAGGCTCAGGTTGCGGGCTATTCGCTGCCGATGCCGGCTGACGATCCTTTCCTTGGCCCTCAGCGCGATGAGTGAAAGGATCTCGCTGGGGGCGCTTGAGCAGATCGTCGTATAGTCCTTGAAGGCCGTCATCCTCTGATGGAGTGCCTGATCCTTAGCGACCAGCCACCCCAGCCGCACGCCGGCCATGCCGAAAGCCTTGGACATACCAGATAGCGTGACCGCCCTATCATAGCACTCCACTGCCGAGGGCAGCCTGTCCCCCGGCTCTAGCTCCAGAAAGCGGTACATCTCATCGGAAAACAGGTAGATGCCACACGACTCAATTACGTCAACTATGGCCTGCCATTCCCCTTGGGTCGGCAGATAGCCCGTGGGGTTATGCGGGAAGTTGCAGACGACCAGCTTCGTGTTGGGCCTAATGGCTTGCTCCAAGAAACCGAGGTCAAAGCGCCACCCTTCGCTTTCGACAGGCTGCCAGAGGGAGAGCTCACACCCTAGTGACGCTGCAATCTGGTATAGGGATTGGTATCCTGGGAATGTGCAGACAACGTGGTCGCCGCTTTCCAAGAGGCAATTCATGGCCAAAAAGATGCCCTCCTCCGGCGCGGCGACAAGCACATGCTCGGGGCTGATGCGGCCGTAGAGGCCGGCTATCTCCGCTCGCAGGAGCGGGTCGCCCTGTGACTCAGTATAGCCCAACCGCAGAGCACTCCAGAGATCCCTCGTCTCCTCATCAGCGAGTTCCAGAACCTCGCTGAGAGTCAGCGCCTCGCAATCGGAGCTTGAGAGGAGATAGCGGGCAGTGAACTCGTATTGGGCAAAGTAGCGCTCGAGTTTGAACGGTGCGATGCTCATGCGCTGATCAACTGGTGCTCCGTGCTCGCCCTCGCAGCCTGAGCGCCCACTTTTGCACCTCCACCGCGATGAACACAACCGAGCTGAGGGCCACGCTGATGGCCAGCTCGCGCCCGTTGAGAGAGATCGTGCCAAAGACCCGCTGCATGAAGGGCACATAGATCACTACCACCTGCAAAGCCACAGTCAATAGCACCGCTCCCAGCAAGGGTTTGTTCGATAGCAGCCCGATCCGAAAGACGGACTCGCGATCCGAGCGAATGGCCAGGGCGTTGCCCATCTGAGATAAGGCGAGTGTGGTAAAGATCATCGTTTGCCAGGACCCGTCATTCAGGGAGCGTCCCCAGTACTGGGCAGCAAGCGAGACGACGCCCAGCAACAACCCCACCCAGACCATATAGATCCCCGCACCGCGAGCCAGGACACTCTCGCCAGGAGGGTTCGGCGGGCGCTTCATGGTGTTCGGGTCGGCCGGCTCAACTCCCAGAGCCAGGCCGGGCAGGCCGTCGGTCACCAAGTTGATCCACAGAAGCTGGATCGCCGTGAGCGGGATGGGCAGGCCCAGGAGGGGAGCCATCAGCATGATAAAGATCTCGCCGATGTTCGAGGAGATAATATAGCGCACGAACTTGCGAATGTTCTCATAGATCGTGCGCCCCTCCTCGATGGCGTGGACGATGGTGGCAAAGTTATCGTCCAGCAGGACCATATCTGCCGCCTCTTTGCTCACATCAGTGCCGGTGATGCCCATAGCTACGCCGATGTCGGCGCGCTTGAGCGCCGGCGCGTCGTTTACCCCATCGCCGGTCATGGCCACGAAATGCCCCTTGCGCTTGAGCGCCTCGACGATCTTGACCTTGTGCTCCGGGCTGACGCGGGCGTAAACAGCCACATCCTCAGCCACCCTTTCCAGGTCATCCACGCTCATCTGGGCCAACTCCTGGCCATTGACGACCCGCGCCTGGAGGTCGTCCTTCCCCACGATGCCCAGCTCGCGGGCGATGTGCAACGCCGTGAGGGGATGGTCGCCGGTGATCATGACGGGACGAATCCCCGCCGTGCGACACTCGGCCACTGCCTGGCGCACCTCATGCCGCGGGGGGTCAATCATCCCCGTCATGCCCACAAAGGCCAGCTCCTGCTCCAGCGTGGACTCATCGAGCTTCTGCGGCAACTCTTCGAATGGGCGTAGCGCCACGCCAAGCACGCGCACCCCATCGTCGGCCAAGCGGTCGTTAGCCGCCTGGATGCGCTGTCGCCAGCTCTCATCCAAAGCCCGGAGCTTCCCGTCAATCCAGACCCGATCACAGATTTGCAAAAGCCCGTCCACCGAGCCTTTGGTAAAGGCGGCATAGGGGGCCTGGGGGAGAAAGGCAGGAAGACACTCGATGGTCTCCTCTGAGGCGCACTTGGGCTCATTGGGCAGGCGATGGAGTGTGGTCATGCGCTTGCGCTCCGAGGTGAAGGGCGCTTCTGCCAGCCGAGGCATCCTGTGGTCGAGCTGCTCCTTCCAGATCCCCATGCGCGCGGCGGCCACCACCAACGCCCCTTCTGTGGGATCGCCCACAGCGCGATAGCCTCCCCCGCCTTCTGGGTCACGCTCCAGTACGGCATCATTGCAGAGCGCCCCGCCGGCCAGGAGGACCGCAATAGCCGGTTCGGGCTGTCCCAGGGGTGCTTCATGCGGCAAAATGACTGGCCCCACACCACGCAATTGCGCGACCAGGTTGAGCGACTTGCCCGCCACATCGAGCACTGTGACGGTCATACGGTTCTCCGTCAACGTCCCGGTTTTGTCCGAGCAGATCGTGGTGACAGAGCCAAGGGTCTCTACCGCTGGCAGCTTGCGGATGAGGGCATTGCGGCGCACCATGCGCTGCGCCCCAAGGGCCAGGGCGATGGTGACCACAGCAGGAAGCCCCTCGGGCACAGCGGCCACAGCCAGGCTGATGGCTGTGAGGAACATCTCCGTCCAGGCCTCACCTCGCCACACCCCCAGCCCAAAGACGACGGCCACGATGACCAATGCCCCGATCGCCAGCCACTTGCCCAGCTCGGCCATGCGCTTCTGCAAGGGAGTCTTTTCCTCGTGCACGGCCTGCAGGAGATCGGCGATGTTGCCCAATTCGGTGTTCATCCCCGTCTCGACCACTGCGGCCGTGCCACGACCATAGACCACGGCGGTGCCCATGAAAACCAGGTTCCGCCGGTCGCCCAGGGGGAGATGCTGGCCGGAGATAGGATGCTCCACCTTATCCACGGGCACCGATTCGCCCGTGAGTGCCGCCTCCTCGGTACGCAGGTTCACCGACTCCAGCACCCGCGCATCCGCCGGAACGCGGGCACCCGCTTCGAGCAAGATCACGTCGCCGGGCACCAACTGGGTGGCCTCCACCTCGTGCACCTGTTCGCCGCGCCGCACCTTGACCGTGGGCACGGCCAGCCGCTTGAGGGCCGCCATGGCCCGCTCGGCACGGTACTCTTGGGCAAAGCCCAAGATCGCGTTCAGCACGACGATGATCAAAACCATAATACCGTCGGTGAACTCGCCGATGGCAAAGGAGATGGCCGCCGCGACCAATAGGACGATGACCATCACCTCAGTGAACTGCCCCGCCAGCACCGCCCAGGGGCTGCGCCCACGGCGCTCCTTGAGCTGGTTCGGGCCGAAGCGCTGCAAGCGCTCGGCCGCCTCTGATTCAGTCAGGCCCTCGGGACGGGATTCCAGACGCTGCAAGACGACGTCACGCTCAAGCTCATGCCACTCGGCCATCATGCGTCCCTTTCAATAACGCACAATCTGGTTAACTAGAACACACCAAGGATGAAGCGTAGAGCAGCTTTGCTCGACGACAGCAATTATAGCTGAGGAGCAGCGAAAGGGCCAATGCCGAATCCGATTTGATGCAATCCCTGGCCCGTAGTATAATCCCTGCAACGCGGAGAGGTCGCATAGCCCGGTCGAGTGCGCACGATTGGAAATCGTGTAGGCGATGAGCCTCGCGGGTTCAAATCCCGCCCTCTCCGCCTATAGTAGAGTCAAAAGAGACATGGTGGAGCACAAAGCAGAGGAGTGCTTTATCATGCCTCTTTCTATCTCTGGGGGACTTGCATTATCATATCGGTTGTGATATAATGCTTTATGGAGTCATCATGTCGGAGATGGAAACTGTCCGTTGGTCCGTTGAAACTTACATTGATGAGCGGGGCAAGGACCCTATCTGGGAATTCATTCGTGGCTTGCAGAGGAAAGAGCAAGCCAAAGTCTTGAGGGCCTTCGACCTTTTGGAGAAGTACGGCACGCGGCTCAGAATGCCCGACGCACGCCACATAGAGGACGCCCTGTGGGAGCTACGCGCCGACGCAAGCCGGCTGTTCTACTTTCTGCACGTCGGACGGCGGTTCATCATCTTGCACGGCTACCGAAAGAAGACGGACAAAGCCCCTCTGAGGGAGATTGCCACGGCCGAAAGACGCATGAGGGACTTTCTAGAAAGGGAAGCACATGGCAGCTAGAACTCATCGTTATGAAGACCTGAAAGCAGAACTCCTGAAGGACCCCGGGGTTCGGGCAGAGTACGAGGCCCTTGAGCCGGCATACCAGGCGACTTGCCTACGCATTGAGAAGGGACTGACCCAGGCAGAATTGGCAGAGCTTGTGGGGACTCAGCAGCCCAACATCGCGCGTTTTGAGAGCGGGAGAAACGACCCGCGTCTGTCGTTCTTACGGCGGGTGGGGCGGGCCTTGGGCTACCGGCTTGACATTCGCTTCGTCCCACTGGAGGCTCAGGGACAGGCGAAGGTTGAGAGGAAATGAGAAGGCCCTCGACCATCATCTTCCAATCCGCCAAGTTGGGCGACATCCCTCACATTCTGGCAGAATTCTCTTGGGCTGAAAGCCTGCAGCACGATGGGATGGCCGTCGGGCGCGTCTATGGCGTCAGCGGGGGCGCGCTCGTGGCCCTGGCGTTCGGCCTGACCCTCGCGGCTCAGCGAGATTCGCCACGCTGGGGCAAAGCACAAACAGCTCTGGCTGATTTCTCCGGCTTTCTGCGACGAGCGCGTAGCCGGGAGATACGGGGCCTCAACCTCAATCCGCTTTACGGCTTCTACAACCTGAGCCGGCTGCGGCGCTGGGTGGCGGACCGCCTGCGGGCTTACGCCGGGCGAGACGACTTCAGGCTTTCGGAGCTGGGAGTGCCTCTATATCTCTGCGCGATGGATTGGGATGGCGTCCTGACGCTCTTTGGTCCTCCCGATGATGCCCTTCAGTTCCGGTATCAGTTTGTGCGCGTCGGCCCACCGCGAGACGCGCCGCTCGTCGAGGCCCTGATTGCCGCGCTGAGCACGATGCTCTCTACCGAGCCGGCCCTGGTGAAGACCGACGCCAGGCAGCCTGGCGAATGGTTCCGCGACTGCCGCCCGGCGATTGTGGATGCCGGGGCCATCGTCGCTGACCTGGAAGCCGCCGATCCCCGCCCGATCCTGCGCCGCAAACCCTACGCGCCCATCCGTCCCTGGTCGCTCAATTGGTTCACCTCTTCGTTCATCATGCACTCTCAGAACGAGCGCAACCAGACCCTGCTGGCAGCGCATTATCTTGACCTGTTGGCGCGCCAGCGCGCACTGGAGGTCGCCTATCGGGAGTTGTCCATCGCTCTTGGGCAGGAGGCTGTGCCGCCTCGCACCCCTCTGGCTGGTCACGTATACCTGCCCTACATCGGCAGCACTGAGGCTTTCACCAACATGCGCCAGTCGGTGGAGAATAGAACGGCTTTGGTGGCGCGCTTCCGGGAACTGCTGCAAGGGCAACTGGATGATTTCGCCTTCGACCAGCCCGCCAACGTGATCTATGGGGCAGGCGGGTTCTCGGGCCTCCTGGCCGGGTTAGTGACGACGTGGGCCGTAGATGCCGGCTTTGAGCGCGGGGGCGGAGAGATTCGCCAGGTTTATGGCGTCTCGGCGGGCGTCCTCAATGGCTTCTTTCATGCCGTGCGCTTGGCGTCCGCGCGCCATCCCGACCTTTACACCCCCTCGGCCCGGAACGCGCTGAACGACCTTGAGGAGTTCCTCGCCCATATTGAGCCTCGGAAAGTGGCCCGCATCAACCTCAATCCGGCCAGGCTGTGGCTGGGCTTCGCCAATCTGGGCCCCCTGGAGCAGTTCCTGCTCGACTGCCTGGCCGCCTACACCGGCTCCAGACACCCGGCCCAGATCACCTTCGACGACATTGCCCTGCCGCTGACGGTCACCGCCGCCCGGCGGGACGGCTTTACCGAGTTCCTGGGCATGACCAGCCCGGAGCGACATATGAGGTTTGACAGTCGCGAATGGCAGGTGCGCCCGGCCCCTATAGTGCGGGCGATGATCGCCGGCTGGAGCATGAACACCTACATCGCCCCAACGGTGCTTGGCGACCAGGCTTACCAGGATGGCGGGGGGACCTTCTACGATCCGGCCCTCTTCGTCGCCTGCCTGGACGCTGAACTAACCAACCTGCTCAACATCCACCTGGACGAGCCGGAGGGACATTCCTACCATCTCCCTCCTCGGCCAAACATTGTGCGCATCGTCTTCGATACGCATAACTATGTCTTTCCCGAGGAGCGGCGGCGGATGCGCTCCCTGGTTGATCTGCTCTATCGGCACTACCGCTTGCGCGCCAGCTATGCCGCTCTGCTGAGCCATGCTCCGGCAGAACTGGCCCCCGACCGGATCAGGGGCCATCCCCTGCCACCTGATTTCCGCCAGGAGTGGACCCTATAACGCCCAAAGGAGATTTGATGACCTCTACCCCCTCCACCGAGAAGCTCAGTCCTCTGACCAAGCTGGCTTTTGGCGCTGGCGACCTCGGCCCGGCCATCGTCGCCGCCATCAACGGCTTCTACCTCAACGCTTTCCTGCTGGACGTGGCCGGCCTGCGCCCGGCAGTCGCGGGAACGATCTTTCTCATCGTCAAGATTTGGGATGCCGTCAACGACCCGCTCATCGGCGCGCTGACCGACCGCACCAAGACGCGCTGGGGACGCCGGCGGCCCTGGCTACTATTTGCGGCCATTCCTTTCGGCCTGGCCTTCTTCCTGCAATGGATTGTCCCGCCGCTGAGTGATTTCGGCAAGTTCTGGTACTACCTGGTCGTTGCGCTTCTGCTCGATGCGGCCTACACGGCCGTCAATGTGCCCTATTGCGCCCTCACGCCGGAGCTATCCCACGACTACGACGAGCGCGTCAGCCTCTCGTCGTATCGCATGAGCTTCTCGATCCTGGGGGGCGTGTTCGCGGCCTTTCTACACACCCTCATCGTTGGGTCGTTCCCGAATGTCTTCACCGGGTATGCCGTGAGCGCAGCGATCTGGGCCTTTTTCATCACCGTTCCGAACTTTATCACCTTCGCCTTCACGCGCGAGACCCATTTCAAGGAAGACCGCCCCAAGGGGCCTGGCTTCTTCGAGGGGCTGAGCATCGCTTTCCGCAATCGGGCCTTCGTCCTCGTCACGCTGATCTATCTGCTCTCCTGGCTGAGCATCCAGTTTGTGCAGACGAACCTGTTCCTGTACGTCAAGTATTGGGTCGGCGCGGAAGGCCAGTTTGGCCCCCTGGTGCTCGCGGTGCAAATCTCGGCCTTTGTCTTCGTTTTGATCTGGGCACAGGTCAGCCGACGGATTGGCAAGCAAAGCACGTATTACATCGGCATGTCCTTTTGGGTGTTGGTGGCGATTGTCTTGTTCTTCGTCCAACCGGGGCAGATGACCCTGTTGTTTGCTCTCGCCGTTTTGGCAGGGGCTGGCGTCGGCATCGGCTACCTGATTCCTTGGAGCATGCTCCCCGATGTGATTGAGCTCGATGAGCTGCAGACCGGGCAACGGCGCGAGGGGGTTTTCTACGGCTTCTTTGTCTTTCTACAAAAGCTGGGCATCTCTCTGGGGTTGGCGCTGTCGAACTTTATCCTGGAGGCGAGCGGCTACATCAACCAGGTCCCGGGAGGGGCTGTGCCCGTCCAGCCCCCAGCAGTCCTGTTGGCCTTGCGCCTGTTTGTCAGCCTGGCACCAGCCGTGATCTTGCTCATCAGCTTTCTAGCAGTCAAGCACTACCCGATCACGCGCGAGAAACACACTCAGATGCGCGCCGAGCTGGCAAGGCGGGGAGTAAAGGCATAGCTCTAGCACAATTCGGGAGGGCACCATGTCCGTCAAAATCGCCGTCGTCCAACAGGAAACCGAGCCGGGGGCTGTCGAGAAGAACCGGGCCAAGGCGCTTCGCTTTGCGCGTGAGGCGCTGGCTGCCCAGGCGGACATCATCCTCTTTCACGAGGAGCTGCTCGTCGGCTATGTCGAAAACCTCAAGGAGTTGGCGGAGGTCGTCAACGGGCCGACTACTCAGGCCTTCCAAGAGCTCTTGCAAGGCACCGATGCGCTCGTCTTGTACGGCCTGACGGAACGGGAGGGCGAAAACTGCTATATTGCCGCCACCCTGGTGGGTCGCGGGGGTGTCCTGGCCAATTACCGCAAGACTCACCTGTGGTGGGCCGCGACGGGCCTGCGCCATGAACCGACTTATTACCTCCCAGGTGACAGGCTGGTCACCTTCGAGGTGAAAGGCCACAAGAGCGGCGTCATGATCTGCTACGATGGCGATTTCCCTGAAATGGCGCGCTCTTACGCCAACCTCGGCTGCACCATGCTGTTCTGGCTCAACAATCGCGGGAGCCGAGGGCATGAGGAAGTGGAGAGGCTGGCCAGGACCAATTCGCTGATCATGGCCACATCCTGCTGTTGCGGGAAGAACGAGCGCGGAGACACTTGCCGTGGCGGGAGCAACATCACGGATAAAGATGGCTCGCTGATCGCCGAGATATGGGATCGCGAGGGGATCATCTACGGCGATGTTCACCCTGAGATGGTGCTCGAAGCCCGCAATGCAAACCCCTGGTTCAGAGGACAGCGGCGCGACCTCTACTGCTAGGCAGGGGCGAAGCATCTGAGGAACTCGCCTGTCTATGGCATTCAATGGCGTGTGTCGATGCTTCGCCCGTATTCGGGCGGGATCACGTCTTGGGATAAAATGCCCGCTGTTTTACCTCATCGCGATCAACCTGCATCGAGTACACTTCAGCATCGCAATCTCCCGGATACGGCATATGCACCACCAACTGCACCAAGTGCCAGGGCGAGGTCGGGCTAAGGGCCAGGCACTCGCCGCTCACTGGGATACGGGCGAACTCGCGCACTTCGTTCTTCCAATCGTACTTTCCCGGGCTTCTTGTCCACAGACGCACCTTCATGCTGCCCTCTCCTTTCGGGGCTCGTTGACCCACGAACCCCACTCGCGGAGTACCGACGCCGATTATCTTTGAGAACCCATGAACCGCAGGGCAGTTGCGAGAAACCAAGCCACGGTTGCCTTGGTAGAGACGATCTTTGCCTATCCCTTGACCGCACCGACGGTTAACCCGCCGACGAGGTAGCGCTGCAAAGCAAAGAACAGGATCACGATGGGCACGCTCATCAGGATGGACATGGCCGAAAACTCGGACCAGGGCGTCGCATATTGCCCTTGCATCGAGCGCAAAGCCATTGCCAGGGCGCATCCCCTAGACAGCCGACGCACAGTAGAAGGGACACCCTTTCCCCTCTATCTGGTCGAAACAGGCCCTTGTCCCATACGCCTATGAAGCCGAAAAGCACTCCTCTGGAGCTGCATAAGAACTCCATCCCGAGCACCTCGACGGAAAGGCAACAGAACAAAAGATGGAAAAGAACAGATTAAACCGTCTATCGTATCATCTCGATTGTATTGTACTGTTGGCCATAGCCAATGTCAAGGGCAAGCCAGATGCCCGAGAATGGCCACGTTAGCAGCAGTAGAGTCGCCTGGCTTGCGTCTGCTTTGTAGTCGTGCTATGCTGGGAACAGGTGGCATTGGCATGGCAGTCACCTTCCCGAAAAACCTACTAGGCTGAACCGAAACCAGGAGCATAGAGAAAATGATCAAAAAGGTGGATTTGAGCGGACCCTGGGACTTTCGAGAGGCCGGCACAGACCTCTGGCAGAGCGCCTCCGTCCCCGGCTGTGTGCAACTGGACCTCCTACGCCTCGGCCAGGTCCCCGATCCCTTTTATGGCCTCAACGAGATCCACATGCACCGCCTGGAGGAGAAGGAGTGGGTCTATCGCAAGGAGTTCGAGCTCAAGGAGCGGGACCTGGCTCGCAGCCAGGTGGACCTCGTCTTCGAGGGTATTGACACCTACGCCGACGTGTACCTCAACGACTGGTACGTGGGCCGGGCAGAGAACATGTTCATCCCCTACCGCTACGACATCAGCGACATCGTGACCCCAGGCAAGAACGTGTTGGAGGTTCGCTTCCTTTCGCCTCTGACTACCATCAAGGACCTGGAGAGGAAAAGCCCCCTCACGCTGCAATCCAACTGCGAGAGCGCCAGACCCTATATCCGCAAAGCGCAGTATGCCTACGGCTGGGATTGGGGGCCGCGAATCGCTCAGGTGGGGCTCTGGAGGCCGGTGTACGTCGAGCTGATGCGTTGTGCCAGGATCATCGCCCCCTTCTTCTATACCGAGAGCCTGGCGGATGGCTCAGCGCGCGTTCGCGTCAGGGCCAGGGTGGAGAGCTTCTGCGAGGATGCGGAAGAGGAGCGCGTGCCGGCTATGCAGGCCGCGATTACCGTATCGTTAGGTGGGGCCGTGCAGGCCCAAGTGGGAGTCCCCATCCAGGACATCATGGGCGAGGCCGCCCTGGACGCCACCTTATCTATCCCCAATCCCCAGCTCTGGTGGCCCAACGGCATGGGTCAGCAACCCTTGTACGACATCAATATCACGCTCCTATCCGGCGGTAAACGAGCGGATGAGGTCACGTTCAGGTCCGGGATACGCACCGTCGAGATTCTCCAGGAGAACGACCGCGAGGGGAGAACCTTCATCTTCAAGATCAACGGGGCCAAGGTCTTTGCCAAGGGCGCGGACTGGATCCCTGCCGATAACCTTCTCCCCAGGCTGACCCGCGATGACTACTACCAGTACATCAAGCTGGCCAAAGAGGCCAAAATGAACATGCTCAGGATTTGGGGTGGCGGGATATACGAGGACCCAGCCTTCTACGACGCCTGCGACGAGATGGGAATCATGGTCTGGCAGGACTTTATGTACGCCTGCGCCCAATACCCCGACGAGCTCGACTGGTTCCAGGATTTGGCCCGCGAAGAGGCCGAGGCCGTTCTCATTGGGCTGCGCAACCACCCTTCCATCGTGCTCTGGTGTGGCAACAACGAGAATAACTGGGGCTTTGACGAGTGGTGGAAGGTTGGTCAACCCAAGTATCTGGGCAACTACATCTACCGTGAGATACTCCCCGCGGTCTGCGCCGACCTCGACCCCTCCAGGCCCTATTGGGTGTCCAGCCCCTACGGCGGCGAGCACCCCAATAGCCCCACCGAGGGCGACCGTCACTCCTGGACGGTGTGGAGCGGCTGGCAGGACTATGGCGGCTATCTCTCGGATACGGGGAGGTTCCTCAGCGAGTTCGGCTTCCAGGCCATGCCTACCTGGAAGACGGTGCTTTCCTACACGGCCCCCGAGGATCGCCACGTATTCAGCCCCGTGGTCTTGAGCCACAACAAGATGGTCGAGGGCATGGAGCGCCTGACGCGCTTCATGGTCGGCCGGCTGGGATTCCCCAAGGATTTCCAGAGCTTTGTTTACCTCAGCCAGTTCAACCAGGCCGAGGCGATCAAGACCGGCGTCGAGCATTGGCGCTTGCGCAAGTTTTTAACCGCCGGTGCCTTGTACTGGCAGCTCAACGACTGCTGGCCCGTAGCCAGTTGGGCCTGCCTGGACTATTACAAGCGCAAGAAGGGGCTGTACTATTACTCGCGCAGGTTCTTTGCCCCCATCTGGCCCGTCCTGCGGATAGAGGAGGGTCAGCTCGTCCTTTACGGCCTCAGCGACCAGTTACAGAAGGTCAAGGGACAAGCGAGGATCACCGCTTACAACTTGGACGGTCGCCAGCTCGCCGAGAAAACCCTGCCAGTGACGCTCCTGGCCAACGACGTGACCAAGATCGCCAAGTTCTCCCCAGCCGATCTGGGGATCGGCTACAGCCCGCGGGTGCTCCCCGTAGATGGAAGCAGCACTACCCTGCCTAAAGAGCATAATGGGGAGCTTCTGGATACCGTCATCTTTGTCGAGCTATCCGTTGACGGCGGCTCTTACATCAACTATCTTGTCTTCGACCGCTTTCGCGCCCTTCGCCTGCGCCCACCCAAGATCGCCGTCGCCGTCAAAGGCCGGACGATCACCCTGACGACGGATGTGCCCGCCTTCGGCGTCTTTGTCGAACCCGAGGAGGATGTGGACCTTTCGGATAACTGCCTCAACCTGGAGCCGGGCAAGCCTTACACTATCGAATGCTCCGCAGCGCCTGGCGAGGTCGCCGTGTACGACCTGACGAGTATGGTCGCTGTCATCTAGAGTTGTCAGCACTCAGCGTTCAGCCGTCAGCCAAGGCGGCTGAACGCTGACGGCGAGCCTCACCGGAGATGGTTTCATGAGACGCGTGCGCCTGATTTCAATAGCCCTTTCACTCTCCTTGCTGGTCTCTGCCTGTTCCTTGCGTCCCCTGCGACAGGCAGCGGGCACGCTCTCTCCTGCCTCCCACTCCCCCGCCCCAGGCGAGGTGACTATCACCTTTGTCTGCCGGGATTATCAACGTAGCCAATATTCCGCCCTGGCCCAGGCATTCCACGAGAGCCACCCCTCGATCAACGTGGCCCTGGTGTCAGTGGATGAGGTCCTCGCCCATGAGGCCAACGTCGTCAGCAGTGACGACGTGTTCAAGGTCGCTGCGGCGGCGGACACCTTCGTGGATTCGGCCCACATCGTGGCAGATGCTCCACAAGACGCCGTCTTGGATCTGACGGATTTGGCCAAAGGGGACAAGGACTTTTCCGAAAATGACTTTTACTCCGGTCCACTGACCCTGTTCAGAAAACATGGCAAGCTGTGGGGTCTGCCTCTTCGCGCCAACACCTTTGTCATCTTCTACAACCCCAAGCTGTTCGACGCCGCCGGCGTGCCCCATCCCAAGGTCGGCTGGTCTTGGGATGACTTCCTGGCCGCCGCCAAGCGGTTGACGATCCGCGAGGGAGATCAGGTCAAACAGTGGGGCTATGTAGACCCCTGGGCCTTTTATACCCTTCCCATGCTGGCCTATCAAAAAGCGGGGCCGCTCCTGGATGAAACCCAAGACCCCCCTCTGCCACGGCTCGATCAGCCTGGCGTGGCCGAAGCCGTGAAGTGGTATGCCGACCTGATTCTGGTGCATGGGGTCATGCCCAATCCGGCGACGATGGATGAGGCGGAGCTGCAACAGCTCCCGTACAACGAGTACCCGGCCATGTGGATAGGCGGGTCTTACGAGTTACAGAGCTTCCAAGCGCGCTGCAATGCGGGTGTCGCCCCTTTGCCTGAGGCGGGGAAGCCGGCTTCCACCTTTTCAGCCTGGGGCTACTTTGTAAGTGCCGGCACGACGCACCCCCAGGAAGCCTGGCGCTGGATCGAATGGCTCAGCCGACAAGGCTCCATTTCTCCCCTGCAGGAGATGCCAGCGCGCAAGTCGGTGGCCAAGGCGACTCGCTATTGGGAATCTCTCGGCGAGGAAGCCACCGCCGTCTACCAACATGCCCTGGAACAGGCCTGGGATCCTGGGTTCGCCGCACTGCTCTATCGTGGCGCACTCTTGCCCGCGCTCAAGGGCGAGCCGTTGGACGCTTCCCTGGCCGTGACCCAGGCAGAGGCCGTCAAGCGGCTGGCCGAGGCCGCCGCCGTCGCCCAGCGCGCCCCCACGGTGGCTTCCGTAGCCACGCCTGCGGCTAAACCGACCGCGGCGCTGACGATCCGCTTCCGCGTTGACCCCGATGCCGACCTGAGCGCCTGGCGCGCCCTGGCAGACCGCTTCCAGAGGGAGCACCCCGATATTGCCTTGGAGATCGAGACCCTCACAAGCCTCGACCTGGCCCAGCAGGCAGGGGAGGCTGACTGCTTCGTCGCCCCGACGTACCTCCTGCAGAACAGTGGCCCCTACGGCATCCTTCCGCTGGACTCGCTCGTTGAGAGCACGAACCTGTCCCTCGACCCATACTATCCCTCGCTCCTCGCCACGGCGAAAGCCCAGGGCAAGCTCTGGGCCTTGCCCCTGGAGGCCGACGCCAAGCTGCTCTACTATAACCCGGAGTTGTTCGATGCGGCCGGCCTTCCTCATCCTGATACCGCGTGGACGGCGCAGCGACTCATCGAGCAAGCGATCGCGCTCACCG
>Ga0172366_10001051_pt1 | contig 21279 bp, 17 predicted proteins | sample LakKivSesite69cm_FD_114533 | JGI IMG/M metagenome (GOLD analysis project Ga0172366, IMG submission 114533) | Sediment microbial communities from Lake Kivu, Rwanda - Sediment site 69cm | ecosystem: Environmental > Aquatic > Freshwater > Lake > Sediment | place: Rwanda: Western Province, Lake...
CTATGAAAATGGCATTCTGAGAGAGTACGAACCTATAGTCACAGAAGAAAATCTTGTAGCAGGAAGACTCTCTTTTTTGATGAACCTTATAGAGTTAAAGGCTATATATCAGACTCAATACGGTTTAGATAACTATGAGGCTAAAGCGAGAGCAAATATAACAAAAACTATAGCGTGCTTTAATAAAGGCGATATAGGTCTATCAACTTGGGGGATATAAAAATGGATGAAGCTGAAAAGTTTAGATTAATATTAGATACAAAACCGATAGATTGTTCTGATCCTTCAAATGAGATACATGTAATAGTTTGTCAAAAGCACTTCTACTATGCTATGTGGTGCTTTAAAACCTATTATATATACAACAGAGTAAACTATAATTTGTGTATGTATGATGATGGGTCCCTTACAGAGGAATCTAAAGACCTGTTCAAAAAACACTTTATAGGTTGCAGGATTATATCAAAAGAAGAGGCCGATAATAAGGCTGCTGATGTGCTAAAACATTTTCCATACTGTAAAAAAGTTAGAGACATGGAAACTAACGTATCACATAGAAAGCTTTTTGATTATTTCAATCACACCAACCTCGGATATATCATAACCTTTGACTCTGATATGATATGGTATGATAAATCCCGCCAGATAGAAGATTACTTAAAGGATAAGATACCTTTTTATGTAGGTGGAGGTTGGGGATACTTAAATTATATCAGAGATGTTAGTTACCTGAATCTAAAAAAATTTCGCCCTGTAGGAAATCTAAACGCAGGACTATTGGGATGTTTAACAGATAATTCTTTCTACGACCTTGAATTCATAGAGAAATTTCTAAAAACTCTCTATGAAGCACCTTCTCATTTTTTTGATAGTACTGGTAAACGGTTGCCTACCGCAGATTTGATAGGGTATAGCTACACAGGATATGACGAACCTACTTTCTCTGTCCTTTTCGGTAAATATGACAAATATAAAGTAATATGGGCTGGAGGTAAAAATTCTATAACCCCACAGTATTGTTTAGACTATAATGAACTCTTTAGTTATGCATATCCCAATCTTGGAAATAATCCTGTTGTTAGTCATTTTGCTGGACCTTTCAAAGGGCATTATATAGATTCCATAGAATATGTTATTAAACGCGGATTCCTGGAGGTAGCAAAATGAGAGACAAGAAGCAGACAGTAGACGAGTTCCTTCAGAAATTAGACTATAGGATGTATAATGGAGACCAAGTAAAAAGTGTCATTGTACACCCAGGATTTCCTTTTAATTTTTTAGAAGTTACACCAGAATATATGGAGAAACTAAAGGCGTACATGGAAAAGAAACTTAGCTTAGTACAAGCTGGAATAGAGGAAATGACCCCAGCAGATCAATTGGTGGCTATGTTTTTCGAGGACGCATTTTAATATGGGAACAAGATTACTTACCCGAGATGAATTCCGTACTGCTGTATTCGCACGGGACAAAAACAAATGTGTCATCTGCAATAATCCCGCTGTCGATGCTCACCACATCATCGACAGAAGCCTTTGGGATACAGGGGGATATTATCTCGAAAACGGAGTATCGCTATGTGCAGACTGCCACCTAAAAGCAGAACAAACCTTACTAAGTTGCGAACAGCTAAGAGAGGCTGCTCACATAACCACTGTGCTTATCCCTGACCATTTTTATGTAGACGAGAAGTATGACCATTGGGGAAACATATTGTTACCCAACGGTACACGATTAAAAGGAGAATTGTTTGGTAACGAAAATGTGAAAAGAGTACTTCCATCAGGTATTCTTTCTACTTTTCAAGATAGGGTGAAGTATCCAAGAACTTATCATTTTCCGTGGTCTCCTAATCTACAGGATGACGATAGGATGCACGATAATGTAGATTTCTTCTTGGGAAAAAGATGTGTAGCCACGGTAAAACTTGATGGTGAGAATACCACCATGTACCCGGACTATATCCATGCTCGGTCTTTGGATTCGAAGCACCATCCCTCAAGAGATTGGGTAAAAGCTCTTCATGGGAGAATAAAGTATGAAATTCCAGAAGGTTGGAGAATATGCGGCGAGAATATGTATGCCACTCATTCTATACATTATGAGAATCTATTAGATTATTTCTATGTCTTCTCTATCTGGAATGAGAATAACATCTCCTTAGACTGGGATGAAACTGTAGGATACTCTGAAATGCTAGGTCTTCAGGTAGTTCCAGAATTATGTAGATTTGAATGGACTAATAATGATAAAGCCAGAGACCTGATAGAAAAAGCTGTTGAATCATATAAGTGTAATACTGGAGATGATGTTGAAGGTTATGTAGTCCGTGTTATGGATTCTATCCCATATAAGGACTTCAGACGGTGCGCTGCTAAATGCGTAAGAAAAGGTCATGTCCAAACTGATGAGCACTGGATGAGTAAACCAGTCGTTCCTAATGAATTGAGGAAATAAATGAGAACTATAGTTATGACAAAAGGACTACCTGGATCAGGTAAGAGCACTTGGACTAAAGAGATGCTCATGAAATACCCAGGTAAATATAAAAGGATCAATAAAGATCTATTAAGGCTGATGCTCGATAATGATGTACATACTACAGCTAATGAGAATTTCATTACCGATATAAGAGATGTCATTATAGAGCAATGCTTAGCTGACGGTTTGGATGTCATAGTAGATGACACAAATTTAAGCGATAAGCATTACCTTACTATTTGTGATATTGCAAAAAGAGTTGGAGATGTCAGGGTATTTGAGAAATATTTTGATGTTCCATTAAAGACCGCTATAGAAAATAACTCTAAAAGAGAAAAGCCAGTACCAGAGCATATCATAACTAATATGTGGGACAAATATCTAAACGGTAGAAAGTTAGAAATCCGTGATGTCTATTTCCCTCCTGTAAGAAAAACTTTCATAAGTCATCCAGAAAAGAAGGAAGCAGTCATCGTAGACATGGATGGTACTCTTGCACTGAACTACAGTGGTAGAGATTTCTATGCCTATGACCTTGTAGGGGAAGACACCTTGGATGAGTATGTGGCTTACCTTGTTAATCTATTCCATGAAGCAGGTCTTGAAGTTATCATACTATCTGGTAGGGACGATTGTTGTAAGGAAGCTACAGCTAATTGGCTTATGGGTCATAATGTTCCATATGAGAAGCTTATCATGAGAATTACTGGGGATTCCAGAAAAGATTCTATTGTAAAAGAAGAACTGTATCATACTATCATCGAACCAGAATATCAAGTCCTCTTTGCTGTGGATGACCGACCAAGTGTGTGCAAATTGTATAGAAGCTTAGGAATCACAGTACTCCAAGTAAATGACCTCAATTTTTAATTTGCATATCGTTTTACCCAAAAGTATATTATCTTCGACAGGTGAGAAAGTACAAAACATCAACCCGGAGGTACGTATGAAAAAGTTTCTGGTTTCTCTCACGTTTCTGTTCGCTTTCTGTTCCTCACTGTTCGCCTACAGCTACACAGCATACCCGATCACAACTGGCGAGAAGGCCCTTTCCATCAACCCCTTCATCTACTGTGATACCAAAGGGTTCATCGGAACAGACCTGAATATTGCCTACGGCTTGACACCAAAGCTCGACATCTGGAATACTGTGTCCTTGAACAACGCTACTCCAACAACATGGTCCGCTATGGTTCGCTATGACCTTGAACAGGGCAAAATCGTAGCCCTCAAAGTTAGTGATGCTTCAGTCTCTCCTCAGATTCATCTCACATTCGAAAACGACAAATTTGTGTTCCAGGGGAATGCGGGCGCACAGTTCTCGTACAACAACATGGCGAAGCCTGCGTCCTTCCTGGTTCTTTCTCCTATCGTGAAACTCGGTACAACCGGAATGGACATCTTTGTAGACATCAATCCGATATACTGCATGCAAGATGATTTTGTTTTGGGCGCTGCCCGAGAAAAAGGCATTTCCCTTGACGTTGCTCCTGGGTTTGGATTTGCCGTGGGTTCTAGCCTCTTCTCGGTAGCAGCCCCTCTTACCAACGTAACTGGAAATTTCGCTCCCACTTTCGGAATGTGGTGGCAGTTCGTTATCACAGGCAAATAACTCTCTATCAGTACTCGACCTAAAAAGCCTACCAGGACATAGCTGGTAGGCTTTCTTACGATCCTGCGAGCGGGAAAACCTATGTTCCAAAAAGCAAAACAAATACGGGATACTTTGTTGAAAAGCCGTACTGTAGGGAAGTTCTTCGGGATTGAGTTGAAGTTCCACTGGACCTTCTCTTTTCTTATCCTGTATCTACTCATATCTGCTACGTGTCATGAAGGGGTTTTTTTTGCATTCAAAAACGCAGCAAAGTATCTCATCCTTTTTGGGTGCGTAACCATACATGAGTATTGCCATTGTTTGGTCGCTCGAAAATATGGAGTAGGAACCAAAGATATCCTGCTCACCTTCATTGGAGGTATGGCTCGTATAGAGAAGGATATCGAGAATCCCCAACACGAAATTAGAGTAGCTTGGGCAGGACCCCTTTCTAATGTTATCCTGTTTATAGTCTCATTCGTAATCTTCAGATTAACTGATATACATGCTTTTAAATGGGTAGCGATCATAAACTTTGGACTGTTCCTTTTTAATATGCTCCCCGCATACCCTATGGATGGGGGAAGGATATTCAAAGCCATAATGGTACTATATAAAGGCGAAAAGAAGGGTACAAAGATAGCCCTCTATGTAGCACTTGGTTTCTTTGCAGCTTTTACTGCTGGGAGTATAGCACACAAAGAAATCAATCTTGGAATAATAGGTGGAATAGGTATAGTTATCACTATCCTACAGCTTAAACATAAAGACGATCTAAAAGAACTATTAGAAAAACGAAAAGAAAAACTTAAATCATATGGCATACGAGTAAAGGAATCAAAAAATCATTTAGAGATATATGACATAGCTAAAGAAGTTTTTAGTGATGAGAGTATTACATTGCATGATACCTGTTATATATTGAATGCCCTGGTAGGTGGCGATTGTAATAGCTGTGGTGTAGAAAATTGTAAGATACCAAACTGTAGTATTCCAGAAATGCGTTTGGAAGCTCTACGTAATAGGGCTAATGAATTTACTATAAAAAAAATGCAAACCGTTATCGAAGATATCAGAAAAGGATAGAAGTAATATGGATTACAAACAATCAGGTGTCAATATAGACATTGCTAATGATACTAAAAAAGGACTAAAGACTCTTCTTAAAACCGACAATCCTCGTGTACTTAATGGTATAGGCGCTTTTGGTTCTTTGTTCGACTTCCATTTTCCTGAGTACAAACACCCAGTACTTGTCACTAAGACTGAAGAACCTGGATCAAAGCAACTTCTGGCATTCCAGCATAATCGATACGAATCAATCGGTAAGGATATGATCAATCACCTTATCAATGACTGTATAGTCATGGGAGCTAAACCCCTCGCAATACAAGATGCCATAATTTGTGGAAAACTTGAAAAAGATAAAGTCACTAGAATAATCACAGGTATCAATGAGGCTTGCATAGCACAGGGCTGTGTGCTTACAGGCGGGGAGATATCAGAGCAACCCTCTGTTATACCCGAAGGAACGTACATCCTTACATCAAGCATTGTAGGCATTGTAGAGAAGGAAGACATTATTGATGGGGCTACTATAAAAGAAGGGGATGTGGTTATAGGGTTACAATCCTCAGGACCGCATACCAATGGCTACAGCTTAATTAGAAAGATGTTAGAGGAGTATCCTGAGCTTCATGATGCTAAGATACAAGAGAATGATAATTTCATAAATTCGGCTTTAGAGATACATAGGTGTTACTACCCCTATGTAAAAGGGCTGTTCAGACATAAAGTTATAAAGGGTATGGCTCATATCACTGGAGGGGGGATAGCAGAAAACTTAGACCGGATACTCCCTGATAATGTAGATGCCTTAGTAGACACAAGCAAAGTCAATATTCTTCCTATCTTTTTTATGATAAAGCATGTAATGGATTTACCCTATGCTGAGATGTTCAGAACTTTCAACATGGGTATAGGTATGACTGTGGTTTGTTCTAAAGAGCATGAAGAAAAAGTATTAAGACACTTTGATCTTTTGAGTCTTCCGACTTATATTATAGGTGAAATAGTACCAGGAACCGGGAAAGTTCAGTTATTAAATTTATGAGAATAGAACCATTTAAAGAGATCCACCCAATAAATCATATCTCAAATTACGATCCTGCGAGCGGGAAAGCCCACGACTTTAGTCGTGGGAGTACGTCAGCAAATGATAAAGTTGAGATAAGTGATGAAGGTATGCTTCTATTGAAGAACGCTAAACCAACTTCAATGTAAACTTATTTTCTACTGCCTCGTATACTAAGGTAATAATCCCATGTTTCTTCAATTCCTGTACAGCGTAGTCTTTATACCCGCTGCATACAGTCACGGGTCTGACTTCCTCATAAAAATTGTAATGCAGCTTCATTTTCATAGCGAGGGTGTACTTCATTACCTGCCCCACTAAGTCGTGCTTTCCTATCCCTCTTTTTACCTCTACAGGATACGCTATCCTGTCATCCATATAAACCATGTCCACCTTACCATAGTCTGCGCACGGGTGTTCCAGGTTGTATAGATAGAACTTATCATTCGAGTGAAGTAGCTCTCTAAGCTTCTCAAAGCCTTCGTAGTGTATCCGTTTAACAACATCTTTCTCAAGCTCGATAGACTTATCTTGTTCTTCTGTAGATACGATAGGTTCAGCTAACCAGTTTGTAGAAGCTATACTACCGGAAGTAATAGCTTCTTTGATTTTCTTTAGCTCTTTTAGTTGAAGAGGTTTCAGGCTGTTTGGTTTCCCAGATACCTTGAATTCTTCTTTTAGTAGGGTATAGTAAAGAGAAGCGGTTTCTTTATCGCCCATTAGATAGGCATAGTAGGACTTATAAAAGAGTGTCTGTATCATATAGGTCTCCATGTGTATGTATCATGAAGACCGTTATTAGAAGATTATTTCAGTTCTACCATCCACACTTTTACTGGTATCCCAAATTCAAAAGCTAAGTTGGTTCTTCTATTACCTGAAAATCCCCAATACTTATCATCGTTCAATTTAACTATAATAGGCATTTCGAGAGAGATGTTACCTTTATTCATTAATTCTTTCTTCAGGCTATCATAACTTGCTCTATATTCTGGATTATTTAGTTCTCTTTGAAAGTCCTCAGGAGAAGTAGTTATATTTTGCAATCCTGTAACAGGCAGGTCTTCTACTTTACCCTTTTTAAATTTTTCTTCGAACTCTTTAATATTCTTAAACTTTACTTTCTCTTTTAAGAACGCAGCATATGTTACAGCATTATTGAAGTACTCTTCTGCTTCTTTAGATACATCTGGTTTTTTCCAATTTATCTTATATTTAGATGAAGCTGTATAAGGGGTAAAGGTTGTTCCTTCCCCTTCAGTAGGATAATCAAGCACTCTGCTAAAAGGTATCTCTAAATATTTACCCTTTTGCACACTACCTCTAAAATCATCTAACTTTGTTTTGGATGCTTCAAATAGTGGATACCCTTTGTTAGCATTAACAGAGAATACTGTATCATTTGCCAAAGCATATAATCCTTTAGGATTACTTGAATCCTTATAGAATTTCACATATCCTTTATCTGAAGCCTTCTTGACGTTCTTATCGAGGTTCTGTATGGCATCTGCAAATTGGATAAGAGTCTCTGGAACACTTTTATGAAGTATCCCTATCCCACCCTTCTCTTCCCAGTTCTTTATATTCTTCTCCCGATCATCTATCAGTATAGCATCAGGGGCAGCATACTTTTCTTTTTCTTGTTCTATGATGAATGGCACCCCAGGAAGGTTATCTTCAAGCCATTCTTTCTTTCCGTCTATTGAGGATTGGTGACGAGAGGGGGAGGATAGGATAGTGGGGTCAAATTTCTTAAGCTCATCCCACAAACGATTCGATCCAGGTAGCCATTTCATCGTCGCCCAGAACTTAGTACCCGCTCTATCTATAGCGGACCATACTCTTGGACTATTTCCCCAATCCTTCTTTACAGGCTCACCAAGTATCTTGGCTAACTGTCGGTCGAAATCTGTTAGGACCCCATCAAGATCTATATACAAGTGCATACTTATTCTATTTCCCAGTTCTTTATTCTATGATAAGAGCATTTGCCCTTCTTAGGTTTCTCAACCTTAGGAGGGCTTTTTATTGTATCCTTAAGCCTTAATTTAGGCATCAATATACGCCGTTTCGTCTTCATACAGTTGCTCCCCAAGTAATGCAGCTATTAGGCTTTGCATCCTTTTTCCATATAAGATTTTAGGATTAAAATTCTTATCGTGCCAATAAGCCTCTTTCTTAGTAAGCTCTTCCATTTTCTGTAATCTCTTCTTCATCTGAGTGATGAATAGAGTCGGGTCCTCTTGGATCATCTCTTTTACCTTTTTGAAAGTAAAAGATTGTTCAGAGGATTCGAAGAGTTCTTCTATCTTATCCACAAGCTGACCAACAAGTTTGTCTCTTCCTGCACTACCTTCAGGTTCTCTACTTATCTGAGCTAAAGCTTTATCAAGAGACTTTACTGCTTTATCTGGGTTAGGTATATCTTCTACCACTTTAGAGATAGAGTCAGTTATATCTTTTTCGGTAGTTACAAGGTCATCCATAATATCTTGGAAAGCCTCAGGCTTATTAGATATAGTATCTTTGTACTGTTCGAAAGTCTTCTCCATGTCCCCCTCTTTGAATATATTACTCAAAGAAACCAACATAGAAACTTTAGCTTTCTCTAAGGTAGACTGAGGAACAGCATCTTTTGTCTGCATATCCTTATACGCAGATAATACCTCATGGATTTTATTAAGCTGCTTATAGGACAGGTTTTCTGACAGTCTGCCCTTCAGGGTTTCCATATCCAATTTAGGAGCCTTCAATTTCATTTCAGGTCTTGTAGGTGCCTTTCCTTTTTCAATAGGCTCAGGCTGTATCTCTGTAATGATCTCGTAGGTTTCACCCTTCTTTTCCTCTAATTCTTTCTTCTTTTTCTCAATCATTTCTTGTTCTTTAGCATTATCTGTAGCTATTTTTTTATTTATAGCACTAAGTACGGATACCAGGAATCCTGTATCTGCAGTATCCATCATCTTTCTCATAAGGATATCTTTTTGTTTCTTAAGATGGTCGAGATGCTCTAGTTCCTTCTGTTTATCTTCTTTTTCCTTTGCATACTCATTATATTTAGCGCTGCCTTTAGTAACTAACTTCATACCATCTTCAAAGTCTTTTATTTCTTTCTTTAGTTCTGTAAATCTACTTCTGGTATAAGTAGAGTCCTTGGCTTTGAACTCATTAGCTATATTATTCAACTGACCAGATATGACTGGATTAGATTTTACACCCGCTACGTTTTTGAACGTATCGAATACACGACTAAAGGGGGCCATTTCTCGTCCACCAAACAAAGCACTCTTTCCTACCTTAGTCTTCCAGTATCCCATAAGGTCCCAAAATAGTTGTTTGTAGAAGAGTCTTACAAACACTTCTTTTTCTTCCTTATTGAACTCTCTGAACTTACCCGTCTTTTCATCTACATAGTGAGCAACAGCCTTCAATCTGGACCTAGCTTTTTCTATTCTGGGTATCAGATTATTTCTCTTAATAAGAGGATCATTAACAGCCTTCTGATACTTTTCAAGAAGGTCTCTGAACTCCGTACCAGCTTCTTTTACAGCAACTGTCTTATTCCCAATTTTAACTTTGAGGTCTAAGAATTTGCCTCTCTTCTCAAGGTCATTCTGTTTCCTGTTAATTTCATTCACTATCTGCTTCAAAACTTCTACGTCAGCTATATCACCTATACCCTTTTGTAATCTAGATATATCCTCTAAAGATTTTGCTTTTTCCTGACCAAACAGATATTGCACCACATCCCAATCCTTCACCTTAGGTTCCGGCATTTGGGTCTGTAGTTCAACCTTTTTGTACTCAGGCATCTCTTTAGGACCAACCTTCTGCATAGGCATTTGGTGAAGTTCTATAGTACGAACATCACTATCCTCACCTCCCATATCCTCTGCACCACCCGCAAGTTTGAGTTGTGGAGCCTGCTTTTCTCTCTCCTCTAAATACTTATCAAGGTCCGTTAGACCTTTCCTAGTGACATATGCGACCTGTACTTTTATCTGGGTCTCATTAGATTCTATAGACTTTATTTTAGCATCTATAGCCTTAAGTTCTTTGGCTTTTGTTGGGTCTTTCTGCATCGCAGGCTTTTTAGCTTCCAGTTCCTGTCTTTCTCTCTCAAGTGAAGGTATCACTTTCTTAAGAGCTTCCATTTTTCTTCCCATTAAATCTGAGAACTTTACCTTAAGCTCTTCGATCTGACCAGTAACTGCCTGCAACTTACCAGATGGAGGAATCTTCATAGTTTTTAAACTATCAAGCTCTCTCTGAAGCTGACCCTTTTTATACAATAGAATGTCGATATCTTTCTGAACTTCTCTTACTGCTACCATAGGACCTTCAAGGATATCTAATTTTTTATCCTCGGGAAGTCCTATTTCTTCCTCACTAAGAGGCATAATTTTAAGTACCTCTGATTTACTGTTTGTAAGCTCTTTATACTTATTTCTAAGTGCTTCAATTTCACTCTTAATCTTTTCCATTCTTTTTTCATAATACTCAGATTCAGGAGTCTTTATAGCATTAGGTGGAAGCTTCTTAGCGCTCAAAGTACGAAGTTCTTTTTGAAGTTCTTTGAACTTTTTCAATAAATCCGCTATATCTCTCTCAATACCGGGGATCTCATTATAGATAGTAGCCCTTATTCTCTTCAGTTCTTCTAAAGCTTTATCATGCGCCACTTTTACGGTATCATACTTTTTAGTTAGAGAATCTAACTCATCCTTATAAGCCTTGATATTTTTTGTTATTTCTCTGGCTTTATTTATAGAAGATTCATAATCTTTATCTTCTTTGAAGTTATCCTTATTACTCTTTATGAAATCTACAGCCTTAGTATATGTTTCTACATCAGCCTTGAACTTCTTTTTTGTAGCCTCTATAGTTTTATTAAGGTCTTCTAAAGCTTCATTTGTAGCTTCCTTATTATCTTCCATTTCAGATTCAATACTCTTAAAAGCTTTTATGTCAGACTCTTTCAGGACTTCCTGACCTCTTAAATATGTAAATGTCTTTTGAGCCTTCTCATACTTGGCTTTTAAAGCCTCCATTGCTGCATTTCTATTCTCCATTTCTTCAGGAGTGAGTCCCCTATCAATAACAGTCTTACTCGGTCCACTTAAGAAGTTCTTAACAGGGTCCTGAACAGGGGCCATTTCTTCTCTTGTTAGACCTTCTGGTAATTTTCTCTTGTAGTCTACATAGCTGTCAAAGAATTTAATAAGTAATTTCTTAACAGAATTACGATCAAAAATAACAGCTACATCACGTTCCTTCTCTTTCATCTCTTCTCTAACTTTTTCTCTATCGGGCGCAGCTTCTCCGATTTCCACTTTCCATTCATCCCTGAAACGATCAGAAAGCTCTTTGAGAACCTTCTTTGCAAGAGGATCAGTTTGCGTCTGATTCAGGGGCTTGAACTCAGCTTTCATTATATCAGCTTCATCATTGATAGCCTTCTTAGGGTCCTGTAACAGCGTGGACCTTTCAAGATTGACAAGTTCCTTCACCTTAGCTACATCTTTCTTTATAATAGCTTCCTGAAGCTGTCTTAGCCCATCTTCTAATCCTAAATCTCTCTTCTTTTTCAAAGTGAGTTCTTCATGTACTCCAGACAATCCTTGTTCCTTAGCAGCTTCAGCAATAGCTTCGTCAGGGCGATTAAAAAACTTCGCATACTCTTCAAGTTGTGGTAGATACTGGTCTTTAGCTTTTACTATAGCGGCTTCAAACTTCTGAAGGTCTCTATTACCCCTTACTACTTCTTCCTGGGCATCTTTTCTATTGTCTCTTAGAATGCGGTCAGTACCCACTTTATTTAATACTTTTTCCTCTATATTACTTGCACCTTTTAGAAGAACTTCAGCCACAATATCATCTATCTTAGGATCATATTGAGTGGGGTCAGAAATTTCTTGACCTTTTTCACTGAAGAACTTGAATCCTCTGGCTGCAAGAGCATCAATAAAAGAGTTTACATAGTCGGGCTTATCAAAGAAACTTTTGGTGTATTGTTTTTTAACTTCACCACCAACAAGTCTATATTTCTCTCCATAGACCAACCAGTTAGGTTTCTCTTTTTCTCTCAGTTCCAGAGCTATCTTTCTAATGAGATGAGATATAGAAGCCTTCTTTTCTGTCTTCTCTTTCTTGGGTTTCACTATTTTCTCAATGTTAGCTTTATCCTTGAGAACATCAATCAACTGAGAATGTAATTTATCTGGTCTATACTTTGATGTCGCTTTCTTTATATCCTCTATTCTATCTTTCATCTGGTTAACCATGTCAGTTATCTGTTCAGCATCTAAATGAGATAAAGTTTTTCCATCCACTACAAGCTGAAGTACCTTCTTGATTTTATCAAGATACTTATTTTCCCCAAAATATTTAACAAGAGGATGATAAAGAGCTTCATGCTCTTTTCTAATCTTTTCAACCTCAGCTTCGCTTTTACCTTTTAACTGGGCATTATCCAATTCTTTATATCTGTACTGGTCATGCTCATTATTACTTTTAGGTGTAGATTTCTGATCTTCATCCCCAATACCTTTTGGAAATTCATGTATATGATGACCTTTTCCTAAAAGAGTAATGAAAGTAGTATTACCTACAACTACCCTACTAAACTCTTTAGAGAACTTGTGGAATCTTTCGATAAGAGCATCAAAAGTTCTGGCATCTTTGAACTTTAAGAGTCCATCTACTGTCTGTTTCTTTTTTTCCAGAAAAGTAATATACTCGCTAACGGCACTTGAAAGTTTTTGCACCCCAGGATCTGCGATCAATTTCATTAACTTTGGTTCTTGACTTCGAATATTTTTTATTTTAATTTCCGCGTCATTAAGTTCTTTTGTCAGTTCTTCAATTTCTTTATTTTGGGTATTCGATAGCGGGATACCTTTTTCTTGTTTTTCCTTGAATTTCTGTAGATTTTTATTAATTTCAATTTTATTCTCTTGATGAACAGATATAGCTTCATCAAGTTCTGTTTTTATAGTAGACTCACTAATAGGCACATAAGACATGTGGTCCTTATCTACTTTCACTATCCTACGTTTAACAGCCTCAGGCATCTTTAGGTCAGCATATTCCTTTTTAATTTTTTCCACATAGGGAGATATCTCTTCATCTGTAGGGGTTCCTTTTAGAGTAATGTCCCCTATAATTTTTCCTTCCTCATCAAATTCCTTAGTATGCATCATTCTATCCATGCTATCTATCATATTAACCATACGCTCAGAGTCTTGCTTAATAAGCTGAGTATCTCTTTCTTTCAGTTTCAGTTTCTCTTCTACTACCAAACTCTTCACGAAAGATTGAGTAAGCTTATTAAGGTCTCCCTTTAACCAATCCTCATCAATACCTGCCTTTGCTCTCTCAGCCTTCAGCTGCTCTAAAAAGCTATGTAAGATCTTCAATTGTTCTATAGTTGACATCTCAGCAATTGCATCTATATGATCTGTATTCTCACCTTTTTCACCCTTAGATAGTCTTGATACCTGACGCTTACCATCTTCATAGTCTACTTTCCTATTAAAATAATAGGCTATAACATCAGATGCCTTTTTCTCATTCATATCCTTAAGGTCTTTATTTGTTACACCAAAAAGAAGTTTCATCTTTTCATCAGGTATAACCTCAGAGGACTCTTTTAGTGCTGATAACTCAGCATAGTACTCTTCAGCTTTAGCTCTCAAATCACCTTTTAAATATGTGGCATCAGGCTTCTTAGCCTTTACCATAGTAAGTAACCTATGTATACGGTCCTTCTTTTGGTCCTCTGTAAGACTATCCGTAAATTTATTTTTGAATGTTTTTACGAATTTATTCTCAGCATCTATGTGCCCTTCAATATCTTTCCCAAGAAAGTAGGCTATAGCCTTCTTGATTTCTCTCTCAGTTATTTCCGGTACAAGGTCTTTTTCTTGTGTGTTGAATCCCCTCAATTCGTCATTAGAAAGAGGAGCAACTTTTTTAGAAGGCTTCCCAAACGGAGCCTCAGTGTCCTCCCGAATAGCTTTAATAAGTTGACCTACTAAACGAGGAGCGTTATTACCTGAATAGAATACCTTGGTCTTGTGCGCCATATGGTCAATCAGAGTCTTTACACTTTGTGTAATAGGAGATGTAGCTATAGCCGCCTTTAGCTTTTCAGGATCGGGTATCTGACCCAGATTACTTTTATGCACAGCATTCTGGAAAGCAGGACTAGCATCATATGCGTTACTGAGTAACTGAGAAGTAAGTTGTTCTATTTGATCAGCACTCGCAGCTTTGTAGAGGTCTGCAACCACTTTTTTTCCAAAAGGGCTATCCAGTGCAAATAACTTTACATCTTTATCATCTATATCAGACTTTATCCCGAATTCCTTCTGGAGTCTGCTAAATGGACTTACAGCTGCTTCCTTCTCATCAATGCTACTGCCTGTAGCGTCTGCGTCTCTATAAAGCATATTAGATGCCTTTCCTTGTCTTACGAATAAGATGTATTATGTTGGAATAATGGTCTCTTGAGAAAGCCTCTACTGGTATACCATCCATCAAAGATGCATATATCACCCTTCCATATTCAAATGCTTTCTTTTCCATTTTTTCTTTTAACTGCTTTATCTTTTCACCCATCTCAGCTTTCTCACCCTTTTCAGTACGCTTCTTAGCCTGTATCAAAGCTCTTTCTACAAACTTAGTAAGTGCTGTAGTCCACTGTTCTTTTGGTAAGGGCTTTCCATCTTTGTCCATAGTTTTCATAGTCTTAATCAAAGCTTCTGTCTTATCAGTAACCTTTAGTCCCATGCTTCTTAATTTTTCAAAGTCTCTTTTGAGAATAGCATCTACGATAGCATCATCACTCACAGCCGCAGGAGCTTTGGGAGCAGGAGCAGCAGGTTTTTTAGAATCTATTTCTGCTGGCTTTTCCGAGACAGGCTCACCATGAAGAACTTCTTCTAGGACTTTTCTATATCCTGCATTATCAAGTATCTCCATTAGATTCTTGTCTTTGTCTTTTACTAGCATACTAAGTACTACATTCCTAATTTCATCCTTAAAGCTAGGCTTCTGTTTTCCAGTATAGTAATCACTTATAACATGTTCATTCTTCTTTATATACTTTTTAGCAGCATCTACCATCTCAAGTCTTTTTTGTTTCATAAAAGCTGCCCTATTAAAACTAGGTTTTCGCTTAACTACTTGATCTAATACAGCTTTTGTTTCTTCTTCCCATTTAAACATCTTTATGATATTAATAAGCAGGTCCTGAGCATCCCTATTTTTGAAGGCGTTTCCAGTTACTAATTCATTTACAGCAATGCTCATCCAAGGATCTGTACCTTTAGTGGATGGAGGAGTCTTACTTTGGGCTATAAGTTCCAAAGCCCAGTTTATCATCCTTCTGGTTTTTAGAAGAGGAGTAATAGCTTGTCCATGCAATTTAGGTACAAGAGGAAATTTATTTGAAATCATCTTCACAATAACAGGCTTTCTGACTCCCTGGTTTAAAAGGAATTGAGCTAACTCTTGTTTCCCTCCAGCAAATTCTTTTACCTGTTCTTTTCCCTCTTCTTCCTCTTGCTCTCTACGTTCAGCCTCCTCTACAGCTTCTTCTCGCCCTCTTGGTACTATGGCTTCTTTCTCGCTCATAGCGCTTGATAAGTCCCCTATCTCATACACTTGCTCATTACCAACAAAAATGGTACCTGAAAGTTTCTCAATAAGCTCTGATAGAGGAGCAGAAGCGATAGTATGCGAATAGTTTACAGCCATCTTCTGAGCTAACTTCTTTATCTCATCGGGATTAAGACCTTTATCTGCTATAGTCTCAAATTCAGATTCGGCTTCTTCACTCGCAAATTCTTTGAATTTAAGTGATGAGGCTTTCTCACTCTCAGAAGGATTAACATCAAATGTATACTTTTTCCCACCCTCTATATCTGATACATAGGATGGTAGGTCTATCTTAAAAATTCTGTCAGGTCTCACTCCAGGAAGGTCATCTGTAATAGTAAACTCTAAACGTGAGGGCTTAGATTTATCTTCAGTTCCACCCTTTTGCCCCGGCTCCATATTATACATCTTCCACTCAAATGACCTCACATCATTATTTATATAAGTTACTAATTCCTTATCTACCATACCTACATCATAGTACTCACTCTCAGGTACATATGCTTTTGGGTCTGTGATACCAAGCTCTTTTCTTAAACCTTCAATTATCTCTTTTTTACGAACCGGATCTATTCTCGGAACAAACTTCACTTCACTAAGTTCCAGTTTCTTCTCTTCACGCTCACTTAATGTTTTAGGTTCTCCCTTACCTTTAGGAGGTCTTGTCTTTTCTTTTACTTCACCCAAAACAGTGTCGAGAATCATATTCTTAAGACCCGTACTGTCTTCTCTCATGTAGTGTATGAGCATATCCTCCATAATGGCAGACATAGCATCGTGGAACTCTTTATTGCCCTCTCTACTACCAGAAGCCTTTATGAATATATCAGAATCGGTAACAGTAGGTAGTTCCTTAGTCCTTATTGAAAGTCCACTAGGAAAAGTATACAGATTATCAGCTTGCTGTGGCTTCCCACTGAGTTTACTCTGAAGATATTTTAAATCTGGATTCCTATCAATTTTTTCCTGAAAAGCTTCTACAGCATCTCTTACGTCTACCGGAACTAATTTACCGCCCCCACCTACTATATGTCTCTGAAGGTCTATACTTAATACAGGCTTAGATTTCGGAGACTTAGCATCTCCAGGACTGAGAAATAACTCGAATCTCTTATTAGCAAATGCATCATTGAATTTCTTAGCCAACTCCTTAGGTAGTCTCTTACTTAAATCGTTAGATACTAACTCATAAAAATTCTCAAGAGATTCTACTACCTTACTTCTAAGTAGCTTTCTGCTCTCAAAGTCCTCATCTGACTCTCCCTCTTCCTTATCAGTAACATGGGTAAAATGATGGCCTGGGAGACCTGCCGCCTTTTCTAAAGTCATTACTATAAACTGAGCAAAACTCTTCTTTAGCGCCTCTGGAGCTTTGAAGAACTGAGGCTTATCCTGAGGCATCCTAAAGCTATCACGCTCCATCTCAGCAAGCTTTATAAGTCCTTCATCACCTAATAGATTATGCAGAAGATTGTAGTCTTGTGTTGCCAAAGACACCACTTCTGACGCTATCTCATCAGCCTCTTTCATGTATCGAGAGGCTACCTTATACATCAATGCTGAATTTACATTACTTATCATATTTGCTCCGCATATGCAGAAATAACAATAAAATACCCTCGGTCCAAAGAGGAAAGTTATATACCTGAGTTTATTAGAAGATTATTATCTACTTTTGAGCGAAAAAGATTTTAAATACTTTTTGCCAAAAAGTATATTATAGACTCATGCAGGTCTTTTAGCTCTTCGACCATTCACTGTTCATAAGGAGGACGTTTATGTCGCGATTACATGAATACCCTATGAAATAGACGAAGCTATACATAATGAGATATAGATATCCTATTGTAATCACATAAGTTATGACGAGGAATTAATGTATAACTTAACACTATCCAAAGAACAATTGCGTGTTGTGAATAACGCTCTCGAACTCCTGGTACGTATGGGTTTAGGACAAATACATACCGCAGTTGACCTATGCTATCTCTTTCAAACAAAAGACCCAAAAAAAGTTAAAGAGCTATGTGATGAACTACAAAAAGAACTTACAGGCTTTGAAGGTGGGGCCTCCTGGGGCATACATAGCAAAGAGATATCAGAAGACTATAGAGTAGCTTGTGATATCGAACAGGTTATCAGACACCAGATACATAATGACCTCCCAGAAGAGACTAAACAAAAGCTTAGATACACAGTCAGTGCTTATCCTGCACACAGGACTTCTACTACTGAAAAATTACCGAAGATAGAAAAGAGCTTGTAACATGGTATGGTTTACTGCAGACTGCCATTTTAATCACGCGAACATAATGAAGTACTGTAATCGTCCTTTCTCGTCTGTAGAAGAAATGGACGAAACACTCATAGCCAATTGGAACGCTCGGGTACAACCCTCTGACGATATTTATGTCCTGGGTGACTTCTGTTGGCATGATCCATCCAAATATGTCAAAAGACTCAACGGAAGAATCCATCTGATTGCCGGTAACCATGACCATGAGGCTCTCGGCAGAAGAGACCTATTCAAGTCCGTCTACTTTCTACATAAAATCAAAGTAGAAGGTCAACCTATAGTCCTATGCCACTTCTCTATGCGTACCTGGGATGCTTCCCACTATGGTGCTTGGCATCTCTTTGGACACACTCACGCTGTTCTCCCTCCCTGGGGAAAAAGCCTGGATGTGGGCGCAGATGAGTTCAATTATTGCCCAGTATCATTTAATGAACTCAAAACTATCATGGCGAATCGCCCAGAGACTCCAAAACCTTTCGAAGATGTAGGGCCTTTTAAAGAGTACTTCTGGTATAAGGTCAATGACAGAAAACCCGCTGAGGATTACGCGCTACTACTATGGGATGGCTCTGTAAGAATGAAAGGAGCCTATATAAATGAAAGGTTTGCTGTCCTGAATGGAAAAGAATATGAGGATGTAAAAAATATCACACACTGGATGTATTTACCCGAACCACCCCAAAACAACAAGTAAGGAGCTATCATGTTCAAACAACTATTTGTCACAACTTTAATGCTGTGCGTTTTTGGTACTCAAACCTATAGTCAATCGAAGTATCAAGAGTCCTATATCATGTTTCGTGAGATTATGAAGCTAGGATCTGTAGCTGTGGCTACTGCCGAAGAAAATAATCTCGAAGTAGTGAAAATCGATATAGACCTTGTAGGTAAAGGGAATTCAAAACAAACCCTTAAGAAACTGTCTAATTCATTTAACTACGCTATAATAGCCGTAGGAAGCCCTTCCAGAATAAAAGACCTCGATATCAAAGTGTTCTATCTAACAAATGATGGACAGCAAATTCTGGTAGCTAAAGATCAATCCGTAGAATCCGTTGCTAAAGTAGAGTTTACCCCTACTGTATCAGGTACCTACTTTATCGTTATAGATGCATACGAAATGGTCCCAGGATACTTAGGGACTATGGGATATTACTTCTTAACTATAGCTCATGATTAGAAATTAGATATGGCCCAGAAATCCTATAAATTCCGCCTATACCCCAATGCCCGCCAGGAAGTCCTCCTAAATAGGACATTTGGGTGTGTGAGGTATGCCTGGAATCAGTGGGTAGATAATTTTAACAAAAGGGAAGATAAAAAGTTCCTAACTCCAAAAGAATTTAAACAGGAACTCCCCTGGATGAAAGAAATCTCCTCGGCGGCTATCCAACAAAAAGAGATAGATTTTAAGGAATTCAAGGCTCAATTTTTTAATAAAAAACGTAAAACCAAAATTGGACGTCCCCAAATAAAGTCAAGGAGAAACCGCCAGTCTTATAGACTCCCCAACCAGAAATTTGATGTCCAAGGTAATAGGATCAGACTAGAGAAAGTTGGCTTTGTTAAAGTTGTCCTCGACCGAGAAATACCGGAGTCTGTCAAATTCATAAATGTCACCGTGAGCAAGGACATTGCAGGGTCCTATTGGGCTTCCATTTTAGTGGAAGAAAATATACAATCTAAACCTAAAACTGGGAAGGAAGTCGGGATTGATGTAGGTCTGAAGTCGTTTGCGGTACTGTCTGATGGTGCCACTATCCCAAATCCTAAATTTTTCAGTGAGAACCAAGCTGGGATAAAAAGGATTCAGAGGCACCTGTCCCGCAAGGTCAACGGCTCAAACCGATACAAAAGAAACAAAAGAAAATTAGCCAGAGTGCACCGTAGAATAGCCAGGCAGAGGTCCTTTTTCCTGCATAATCTGTCATCCTGGATTGTCTCCCACTATGACATCATTGCTATTGAGGGTCTGAACATTAAAGGGATGGTCAGGAATCATTCTCTGGCCAAATCTATATCAGACACGTCCTGGTCGGAGTTTTTCAGGCAGCTTGAATATAAGTGCCTCTGGTATGGTAAGGAACTCAAAAAGGTCCCTCGGTTTGAGCCAACCTCAAAAACATGCTCGGTGTGTGGTTTTTACTACGGTCAAATGACCCTCAAAGTGAGGGAATGGGCGTGCCCAGAGTGTGGTACCCACCATGACCGAGACCGTAATGCGGCTATTAATATTTTGAATAAATCCGTGGGAGTTGACACGGAAGCACAGACGTGGAGGGGATGTAAGACTCTGGTGGCAAATATCACAGGAGCGGACCCCGTGGAAGCGTCGATGGTTTTGAATCGGAATATATTTCCATAAAACCTGCAACTATATAGAACCTAATCCAGGAGTAGAATATGACTCTCGTAGACTTAAACCTAAAAATACAGGATGCCCTTGTAACCGCCTACTGCAAAGCCCGACAACGCGCCGAACAAGGCTCTGACTTCCTCCGTATCTTCTATAATGGTCGAGCCGATGCCCTACACGATGCAGAAGATATAGTAGGGGAGATCCTTCTCAATCTTAACGAAGATATCCTCTTGGAGGACCCCTGGATCAATGCCTCCAAAAAAACCCCTGAAGGCCACTGCAAACGGGTCCTCATCTTCCCTTCTAATACAGAATTCGGACACATAGCTTATCATTCCGATGGTAAATGGTACTCGAATGGTAACCAAAAAATAGAATCCCCTACCCACTGGAGATACATACCCGAAAACCCTAAATAAAAGGGAATTATATACTTGATCTCCTAACTATTCTCCGATACTCCTGATCAGATATCTCCTTAACATCATTCACTTCGAAAGGTTGTGTCGTCTTATCATCCGAGTTCAAAGCCCCCCTGTACTCACCTTTACCCTTGAAAAACCTCCCATTGCTCATACCCACTATCCCCCACATATTTGATAGTGGTGATCTTGCTCCGTCTATCATCTCCACCCGCTCCCACTTAATACCTGTCGGTATAGGCTGCGACCGGGAAAACTCGTTCGCTGCTATAGTATTCGAAATAACATCAAGCTCCGTAGCCTCTTTAACGTATCCCTAATAGCATAACA
>Ga0172366_10001052_pt1 | contig 21277 bp, 17 predicted proteins | sample LakKivSesite69cm_FD_114533 | JGI IMG/M metagenome (GOLD analysis project Ga0172366, IMG submission 114533) | Sediment microbial communities from Lake Kivu, Rwanda - Sediment site 69cm | ecosystem: Environmental > Aquatic > Freshwater > Lake > Sediment | place: Rwanda: Western Province, Lake...
GTCGTTGTACGCGGACTGGAGGACGGCGCCGAGGTACCAGCGGATGCGTGCCGCGCCTTGCGGGTCGCCGTCGGCGTCCGAGTAGGTCCAGCCCGCCACGAGGTCGTCCGCGGTGACCGGCGCGAGCGACGTCGTGCCGGTACGACGTCGTCCGCGGTGACCGGTGCGCGAGCGTTTCGGTGAGTCGTGTTTCATTCTGGAGACCTCGTGTGTCGTTTTTTTATGAACCATGAGTTGTGGACGGGTGTTATACGTGTTTCTTGTGGGCAATACTATAACATGCAGAACCATGGAAAGACAAAACATATCACGTTGAGCATGATGACGAAGAGCACGATCTGGGCAATGCCAGATGCCAGACCAAACCATGCCTTGAACGAGGCATTCGGGTGCCGGGGCTTGGTAAAGAGCACGCGGAGGCCCGTCGCTGCGGCCAAAGGTCCGCTCACAGGCCACAAGAAAAACGGCACCGCGAGCAAGACTCCCAACCATAAGCTCGCGCTGGCGAGGATGTTTGCACGGTCGAATCGTTCTTTTTCCTTGATGAGCGGCTTGAAGCTCCCGAACTTTTGATTAAGGGCCTTGACCGGCATATCCGGCGCGTCAAAAGTGGCGGGTGGCTTGGCTCCGCGCAGTAATTGGCTTGCACTCAAGAATTGCCATGTACGTTCCTTTCTCGGGGCTGTGAATATCACGTCGGGCGTTCCTTGTTCCCATATCGTGCCCTGGTCGAGGAAGAACACGCGGTGGGCGACCCGCTTGGCAAAGTCGATCTCGTGCGTGACCACGAGCATGGTCATGCCCTGGCTTGCAATATCTTCCATGACATTGAGCACCTCGCCGATGAGCTCGGGATCGAGTGCAGATGTTGGCTCGTCAAACAAGATGATTTCCGGGTCTTGAGCGAGGGCGCGGGCGATGGCAACGCGCTGCTTCTGGCCGCCGGACAGCTCCGCGGGGTGAGCACCAGCTTTATCCGCCAAGCCAACCTTGGCAAGGGCTGCCTTTGCCTTCTCCTCGGCCAAATTCCTTGTTATTCTCTTGACCTTGCGAAGGGCGAGCGACACGTTGCTCAGCACCGACATGTGAGGTATCAGCTCGAAGTGCTGGAATACAAACCCGATGTTCTGCCGTGCGAGGGCAATGTCGAATCCGGGGCTGTAAATGTCGGCGCCGTTGATCTTCACGCTGCCATATGTAGGCGGGGTTAGCCCGTTCAAGCACCGGATGAGCGATGACTTCCCCGTCCCTGAAGGGCCGAGTATGCACACGACTTCGCCCTTGTTTATAGAGAAGTTCACGCCCTTGAGGACGGGGAGTTCGCTGCCGTCGTCACGCTTGTAGACGAGGCACAAGTCCTGGACTTGAATGATTGGTTGGGCGCTCGCGGTGGGGGATGGTTGCATCCTGGGCCGGGCGGCTTGAATGCTGGTCGTGGGCTCAAGCTCGACGAGGTGGCTGGCCCGCAAGAATTCCCTCGTGCGCTCCTGGTCCGGCCGGGAGAAGACATGCTCGGGTGAACCTTGCTCCAGAATCATTCCCTGGTCGAGGAAAAACACTCTATGCGCTACCCTCTTGGCAAAGTCGATCTCGTGGGTGACCACGAGCATGGTCATACCTTGACGCGCTATGTTTTCCATCACTGCCAGGACTTCGCCGATAAGCTCGGGATCGAGCGCCGACGTCGGCTCGTCAAACAAGATGATTTGTGGATCCTGGGCAAGGGCGCGAGCAATAGCGACACGCTGCTTTTGGCCACCTGACAGCTCCGCGGGGCTAGCGTGCGCCTTGTCTGCCAAGCCGACTTGGTTCAATGCCTTCAAGGCCTTCTCTTCTGCGATCAACCGCGGTAATTTCTTCACCTTCCGCAAGGCAAGCGACACGTTCCTCAAGACTGACATGTGCGGGAAGAGTTCGAAATGCTGGAACACAAATCCGACGTTTTTGCGCATTTCCGAGACGTTTCTGTTTAGGGGATACACCATTTGCCCGTTGACCAAGATCTTGCCCTGCACGGGCGTCGTTAACCCGTTCAAGCATCGAATGAGAGATGATTTCCCCGTACCCGAAGGGCCTAAGATACAGATGACCTCGCCTCGTTGTACGGTAAAACTAATGCCCTTTATGACCCGCAACTCGTTGGCCATGCCTGGGTTGTAAGTCACGTGTAAATCTTCGACTTGGATGATTGGTGCCACTTGTGAAGCACCGGTTTGAGACGAGGTCACAGCAGGCTTTTCCTCCCTTTAACACCGAGTCCTGCAATCGCGAGTCGCTTCTCGGCCACTCTCGACAAGATCGCGACCATGGTGCAAATTATCCAGTACACGATTGCATTGGTTATGTAAATGCTGAACACGTTTCCCGGGAATTGTGACGTGAGGCTTTGCGCGATCCCGGCAAGCTCGAGAATGCCGATGGCGAGCGCAAGGCTCGTGTCCTTGATCACGATGACGAACTCGTTGATGAGCGGCGGGATGGCCAGACGGAGTGTCTGTGGAAGGAGGACCGTAGTGATGACCTGGCGCTTCCGCATGCCCAGGGACAAGCCGGCCTCAGTCTGGCCGACCGGCAGCGCATTCACGCCCCCGCGGATGATCTCTGCCTGGTACCCGCCAGAATTGATACCGATAGCCAGGATGGCAGCGATCACGCCGTCGGGTATATCGACGGGAGATCCGATCACGAGTTCCAATCCCTCTTCTATGAGCATATATAGACCCGCGAAGGCATACCGCCAGATGAGGATCTGCACGATCAGGGGCACACCACGCACGATCTCCACGTACACGGCACTCACCCCGCGGATGAAGCCGTTTCCGAATGACCGGCCGATCCCAGCAGCGATGCCGAGCAAGAAACCTATCAATATTCCGAAGGCAGCAATGGTGATCGTCATTCCGAATCCTTGGCTAAACCGGGGGATCGCCGTCCCGACCAGGAACGAGCCCTCCGGACCACCAAACATCACGATGAGCACGATAATGGCCGGGCGGGCGAGCCCGATGCTCGTTAGCACCAGGGCCAGTATTGCATCGTTGCGGCCTGGTTCTCGTGTCAGGAGCGACGCTATAGCGAGCATAATCGCCGCGATGCTAATGGCATAATACACGACATCTACGGTTGTCACTAACAAAAATTCTAACCCGCCGGTGGGATTTGAAGGATAGATAAAGAACGGCCATCCCATGAAAAAAGCCACGATCGCAAGGAATATCGAAAACATACCTTTCTTGTCTTTTAACATGATAATCGTTACTCTCTTTTCCTCGTTCTCATTCGGTCCTTTTCTCACGTGTTAAACAACGTTTGAAGCCGCCCCGTGGCATTCAGCCAGGAGATCGTGCTATTGATGATGCCCATGATGATAGTGCCTCCCTCGCCTTCACGCATCGCGACACCGAAGCCCTCCGGTGCTGCTTGCGTGAAGTTGAAAGCGATCTTCACGTTACTTCCTAATGCAAAATGCTCGGCGACAGGGATGTCGATGATCGCCGCGTCAGAATCCCCATTCACGAGATCGAGCATTATCATATCGACCGTGGGGAAGGACTTTTTCCCCTGGCACACAATGCTTCCAGCGAGTTCCTCCCCGGACGTTCCCGTTTGCACGGCGATATACTTTGTGGCGAGGTCAGAGACGTTGGCGATGCTATAATCGTCGGCGCGCACGATGCAGCATTGCTGGCTATAATAGTAAGGTACCGAAAAATCCACCTGGAGCTCGCGTTCAGGCCGGATGGCAAATGCCGCAATGACAATATCATAGGAGTTCGATTGCAAGCCCGCCATGAGCGCGTTGAAGAACGCTGCTTCGATCTCGAGCTTGACATCTCGATTTAACTGCTGGGAAAGGTTTGCAGCAAGGAGCTTGGCGAGTTCGATGTCGAAGCCCGCGACAGTTAGGCCCTCCCCGGTTTGTTGGATTGACTCGAAAGGTGGATAGTCCGGGCTGGTGCCAAGGCGTATCACGCCCTTTCGCATGACGCGTTCAAGTGTCGTTTCATTCGGATTGGTTTCAACATAATAAAGGAACATAAAAACCCCGGAGTTCGTCAATCCGGAGCAAATGATCGTCACGATGACAATCTTGAGGAGATTTCGTGAAGCCATGTATTTCACGTGCAGATGGGTTAATGGTTTAACTAGAAGATGTCATTGATACTACATTTTCTTTTAAAATGTCATTAACGCGTCATGTTAGTCAGTATCATTATACGCGATAAATGGTCTAACCAGGGCGTATATATAGTATGCTATTCTAGCGCTGGTGCTTGCCAGGGCGTCCTCCGAGCCCGCCCCGGCCGTCTCGACAAAAAAGGCGGCTAGATGGCTTCAAGGTCGCAATAACGAAATGATGCATTGTCGCATGGTCGCAAAACGGAACCTTTCCCATGATCGATACGAACTTGGACATCGCGGCCTGGCCATTCCAAAACACTTTTTCTAAACTGCATGTTAACATCAACACCTCGAATCCTTCCTCCCACCAAGGCACAAGCGTTAATTCCTCGCGATCGGAAATGGTAGGTAACGACGTGGATCGTCGTGGTTGGAACGAAAGGAGGCGACCGAGTTATGGCTGATCTCTTGGAAAACATCGCGGTGCCACCGAAAAAATACCGCCCGATGGTGCGCTGGTGGTGGCCCGGCGTCGACGTGGAAACGGGCGAGCTGGTCAAGGAGCTGCGGGAGCTGGATGATCGCGGGTTCGGCGGGGCAGAGGTGCAAGCATGCTGCATCGGCACGCCGGATCCGAACGAGGAACTGAAGCACCGGTTTGCCCCGCACCCGTACTACTTCGAGGCCGTTGATGCCGTGCTCGCCGAGGCCGAGCGCCTCGGACTCGTGATCGACCTCACGATCTCCTCGGCCTGGCCGCCGGGCGGCACGTGGGTGTCCCGCGATGATTCCATGAGGACGTTGCTCATGGGATCGGTGGTGGTCAACGGGGGATCGAGGATCGAGATGAAGGTTCCCCCTTTTCAGGTACCGGTGGCACTCAAGTCCAAGCTTGTCAAGTGGCTCGCGGGTAGGCACAACCCGTGGTTTGACCCCGGCGAGTTCAAGCCGGTCGCGGTCGCCGCGGTGAAGGCAATCGGCAAGCCACGGACCAAGATGAATTTCTTCAAGCCCAAGGCTTCGCCCCTGGACATCGCCACTGCCATCGACATCACGCCGAAGGGAACCGACCCGTCCTGGATCTCGTGGGATGCCCCGCCTGGCAAGTGGCAGGTTTTCCCTGCATACGCGGGATCGAGCGGGATGACCCCTATCTCGGATGCCAAGTCCGCGCCAAATGCGGAGAGCCGGGTCGTTGACATGTTCGACGAGAGCGCGCTGAAGCGGTTCTTCGATGGCCACGTGGGCGCGGGAATGTCACGCTGGAAGCCCTACGCGGGCAAGACCTTGCGGGCGCTGTTCACGGATAGCCAGGAGATCTCGTGCGAGTGGTACTGGACGCGGGACTTCTTCGAGGAGTTCAAGAAGCGGCGCGGGTACGACGTGCGCCCCTATCTCCCGGCATGCTACGTACCGAACCGGGACAACCAGTTCACCTACGTCGCGGTCATGAACGAGAAGTCGTGCTACGACTTCCCCGGCGGCGACGGGGATCGCATCCGGCACGACTGGGAGGAGACTCTCTCCGACCTGTTCGCCGAGCGGTACTGCGGCGGGATCGCCCGGCTCGCGCGCGAGCACGGCCTGCAGCACCGGATCCAGGCGTACGGCATCCGCGTCGATTTGCTCAAGGCTTACGGCGCTGCCGATATCCCGGAAACCGAGCAGCTCTTCGCCGGCGGCCTCACGTCCTTCTTGAAGGTCGCGGGCTCTGCGGGCATCATCTACAACAAGCCCATCGTGACCTCGGAATCGATCGTGTGGATGGACCGGGACTACATGACCACGCCGTTCAAGATCAAGGTCGCCGCCGACAAGCTCGCCGTCGCCGGCATCAACCAGGTCATCTACCACGGCTTCCCGTACGGGCCCGACGTCCCGTGGAAGGCCTTCCCCGGCCACTACCCGTGGTCGCCGCCCAAGTACAGCTCGAACCTGAACCATCACAACCCGTTCTGGGCGTTCTTCCCGGCCATAAATGCATACGTCACCCGGCTCCAACTCATCATGCAGAGAGGCATTACCCGCTGCAACGTGGGTGTATACTACCCGCACTGGAATTACGACCACAAGGTGCCCAAGAAAGAGGACCTCGTCGCTGGCTGGCTCGAGGGATTCGACGGGCCGCCGCCTCGCGGGCTGGTCTCGTGGTTCTTGCAGCGGGTCTCGAACCGGATCGACCGTCTCACGCTCGGCTACCAGCTGCTCGGGGAACAACTCGCGGCCCGCGGGTACTTCTACACGTACGTGAACGACGAGACACTGCTCGCGGGCGAGATCAGCCAGGGAAAATTACGCGTTGGACAAGCCTTGCTAGAGGCGGTCATATTCCCCGGGATCGAGAAGATCACGCTTCCATTGGCCGAGAAGCTGCGCGATTGCATGAAGGCCGGCGTTAAAGTCATCTTTTCGGGCATTCTTCCCGACGGCCAGCCCGGGTTCCACGATGCAGCACGAAATGACCCCAAGATCCAGGCCATCATCAATGCTGTTGGCGACTGCGAGTTCAATTTCGTGGAGCGCGGCAAGGATGTGGGCATGGTCTTGTGGGGCGAAATGCACGTCCTCCCCATCGTCGATTTCGTCAAGGCAGACCCGATCTTGCAAGCGATCTGCAAGGAAACTGCAGACGGCCGGTTCTATTTTATCCGTTCCACGTCGCCCGTTGCCTCCCGGCATTCCGTTGGTTTCAGGGAAGCAGGCAAGATCCCCTACTTCGTCAACTTGTGGACGGGAACGGTGGAGCCGGTGACCATGTACCAGCCCGCGACCCTTAGCAAAGCCACGGTCTCGCTGGGCCGCAGCATGGACAAGCAAACCATCGAGCTGTTCCTGGAACCGTACGGGTCGCGCATGATCTGGTTCCCGGCCAGCGCCTTGCCGAACACGCCGTCGATGCACGTCAACGAGGCCGAGCTGGAACTGGCGCGGGATGGAAAGGCGTTCGTTGCGGAGGTCCAGGACGGTGGCATCTTCCGGGCCACGTTCAGCGACGGGCGGGAGATGACCGAGATGGTCACGGCTCCCCCGGCACCGGTCGCGCTCGATGTCTGGCGGTTGGAAGTGACGCATCGAGAGATCGACGGGACAGCGGGCAAGATCTCGATAGAAGCCACCCGTCGTGGCGACTGGCGTAGAATCAAGCAGTTACGCCATGTTTCAGGGCCCGGCAAATACGTTACCACGTTCAAACCAATAATGGCTCATCTGGCAAAGGATATCCGGCTGTTCCTTGACCTTGGCCTCGTGCACGACGTCGCGGTAGTAAAAGTGAACGGGAAGGACGTGGCGACGTTGCTCGTGCCGCCTTATCAAGTGAACGTGACTGATTTTATCCACGATGGAGAAAACTTGATCGAGGTGACCGTGCATTGCACGATGCGAAATCTTCTTGTTGGTTACGCGAATAGAGGCAAAGCCGGTGCCCCGTGGCGCCACCACAAGCGAAAGGCACTCATGCCTGCAGGGCTGATTGGGCCGGCGGCGATCGTGGCCAAGCGCGTGGTCGTGTTCGAGCCGGAAAAGTGAAGGCAATAAAATTCCTTCGTTTTTTCCCCACGGATCCTAGAACACGATCGGATCCTCGTGGTTGTAGGAGACTTGTTCGCACGTGCCCTTCTTGATGATGATGTCATCCTCGAGACGCAGACCCCATTTTCCCTGCCAGTAAAGACCCGGTTCGCTTGAATAGACCATATTTTCCTCGAAAACATCGCTAGGCTGCGCAGATACCGATACTCTGGGGCCAACATCGTGGACGTCGTAACCTATCGAGTGCCCGAGCCCGTGCACGAAGAGCTTCTGGTGATCGTACCCCCTGGATTCAAGGTATATGCGGCACTCCTTGTCTGGCAAAGACGTGGGCAGGCCCGCGCGCATGTGCTCGTTGGCGACTTTTTTTGCCTCGTAGAGCGCGTTGTAGGCATCGAGGAAATCTTGCGGCGGCTTGCCCCCGATCCAGAACGTCCACGTGATGTCCGAGCTTATTTGCTGGTACCGCACTCCTGCATCCACGTAGAACGCGCCGGGGGCGATCCGCTTGCTGCTGGAATTGTGGTGCGGATCGGCCGTGTTCTCGCCCGACGCGACGATGGCCTCGAATGATGGCTCCCCGATCTTGAAGAACTCGTAGTGTAGCTTTGCCATAACCTCTTGCTCGCTCATGCCCACCTTGACCCATTCGGGGATCGCCTCGAAAACCTCCATCGTCATCTTGACGGCAGCCCTCAACGTGGCGAGCTCGCCGGGCGTCTTCACCGCGCGCATCCCCGCGACGAGCTTGGCTGCCGAGACGAAACACGTGCTCGGGGCGATGAGCCGCAAGCTCTCGAGCTCGCCGGCCTTGATGTAATCGGCAAAACCCGTCGCTTTCCGCAATGAATCTTCCCCGTAGTTAACGGCGATCGTTGGCTTCGCAAGGATCTCCTTGAGTTGAGCTAGCATTTCCTCGCTGTTATTAAAAGCTCGAACGGTAACGTTCGCCTTCATGGCCTCGATTGCCTTTTTTATCATCGGCGCTTCCATGAGCACGGCGAGGACCTGGTGATTCCCGTCTGCATCGATGAGGATGAAATGGCGGGCGTGCGACTTGACGCCGAGAAAATACGGTGAATGCACGTCGCTGCCCTCGTTGCACGCGATGAGCCACCCGTCGATGCCGTGTTGCTGTAAAAGACCGGCAGCCTTGTCGAACTTGTTCATGGCTAGAGACCCCGATGGGGGTGGAAAAAAGGATTTCGCGGGATACGTTCATCCCAGGCCGACAAGCTTCCGCGCGGCGTCGACTTGCAGCACGTCGTCCTTGAACAAGCCATCGGAGACATAATCGCCAGTATCATCAAGTCGGATTATCGGCAATTTGGACATGCAGCCCAGAATGTCACAATACTTTCCAGTGAACTTGTCGTCATCAAGCAATTTACGCTTTATATCGCTGTCATCAACAGACCAGAACGTGTACTTGACTTTGTTCTTCTTGAGAAACGCTGATAGCGCCATCGTTTTCTTGGCGTTCGGAATCCCGATAACTTGGATCTTTTTCATCTCGCAGGCCCCTGCATTATTGCTGAGTTGATTTTATTCACCCCAATAATTGAACGCATCGATTATGGATTATCGCAGCGTGGCGGGTTTTTCTTATGTCGATAGGTTGATTGGCTGGTCGGGCTTCTGGAACCAAGACATGGTCGCCACCTTCCCACTCCCGATCCTCGATGCCCGGCCGACGCAGCTCTACATCAACGAGCGGAAGCTCGCCGCCCTCGAGGCGCGGTACCCGCACGGCTCCGAAGCCCGGATGGAGCCCGTGCCCGTCACGAGGTTGCGAGGGACGGTCGCGTTCACGGATGGCCACACGCGGGCGTTCCTGGCCTGGAAGCGCGGGCTCGGCGAGATCGCGGCGTACTGGGACGACTCGGAGCTCGACATGGAGACCTATTCGACTTGCTTCGATTGGTGCCAGGAGGAAGGGATCCGCGCGATCGCGGACCTGGCTAGCCGTATCATCGATGACGCAGCGTATCAAGCAAAATGGATCGCCCGGTGCGAAACCATCGGTCTTAATGAAAAAGATGGATAGGATTCAACCGATCGCTCTTCATTTTATCTTCAATATCTTCTTTATTGCATCGATACGCAAGCCCGATTGGTTGAAGAGTTCCTTGAAGTAATAATCGCCTGACTTGGCCAAGCGAATAACCGGGGTGTAAACCATGCACCCATCGATGTCGCAGAACTTGTCCGTGAACTTGGGATCCGAGATCAGCTTCTTCTTCACGACCTCGTCTTCGAGGCTCCATTCATCATGTTTGATGTTATTTTTCTTCAGCCAGGCCTTGAGATCCTCGCACTTATGACAGCCCGCTTTCGTTATCACAGCGAACGACTCGACCATGAGATTCACCCTTTCTGGTTTGATGACGCGAGTAGATGGATCGGTGACGTGGATTTAACGATTGTGCTTGTCGGTGAAAACACGTCGGGGGGGAACATCTATACTGATTTTTTTAAATACGATTTTTTCGAGAATCTCCTTGTACTACATGAAAAACCCTCATGGTGAAAAAAAATGCACATGCGAAAGACAACCACTGCTATACTTGGACTTGCCTTCGTGAGCATCTTCCTGGCCGTCATGATCGCGAGCCCGGTCGTCCAGGCCGTCGTTCCCGAGGTCCCAATAAACACCAACCTCTCGACGCAGCACATGAACGCCGGCGAGACCACCGCGTTCCGGTTCCGCGCCCACGTCCGGTTGCAGTTCAACACCACGTCGGACTTGACGCTCAACATGGATGTCGACGCGGACGCGATCGGCGACAAGTCCGTCGCGATCGACTTGCAATGCAGCTCGCCATGCGAAATGAACATCACCTGTTGCGAGAAATCCGCGGAACTTGGCCTCCAGAACGGCAACACGATCCAGACCCGGACCCAAGCCCGGTACAGGGTCAATTATGGCTTCATAGCCAACATCACGTGCAACTGCACGACGTTCCAGGCGAGGTTGCGGGCTCAGGTTGGCGAGGCCAGCGGGTACACGTGGGCGTTCTACAACGAGGACGTTGATGCCTGGGAGGTCGTCCCGACCACGACGGCAAACGGCGAGGCCATCGCCGTCGTCAACCACTTCTCCGTGTGGACGCTGCTCCAGACCGAGAATGCCATCGGCATCGAGACGATCGGCTTGCTCGTCGCCATCGCGGCGGTCGCGGGCGTCGCCGGCGTCTTGATCAAGAAGCGCAAGGCGATCCAGTAAACTTCCATTCCCCATACTTTTTTCTACTATACATGCCGTAAATATCAACGAGTGGAATCGCGTGAGCGAAAAATGCGGGATCCGGCGGAAGGCGAGCATCGCCTTCCTGAGCGTGCTCGTCGGCTTAAGTCTATTCGCGCTCGCTGAGCCTCGATACGTTGCCGGTTATACCACGACACGTACCTTGTCCCCCGGCACCCCGCAAGACATCACCTTTATGTCCGTCACCGTCCACGCCCAAGCCAACGTGACCACGAGCTTGACCGTCACGATCAACAACAATCTCCGCAACCAGGAGATCTTTCTCAACATCTCGGGATCTGGCACCCTCGACATCAATTTCACGATGGAGCGGGATTTCCCCGACCGCCACCTTTATGCAGGGCAAGACGTGACCGTGCTGAACTCGCAAGCTAGGTACAAGTTCTCCTTCGGCGTGGCGTTCCGGATCCAGTCGAACGATACACGGGCGACGACGCGACTCGGCGCGGCACTTGGTGGACTCGCGCCGCAAAGAAACGTGCTGCATTGGGTCACGAAGGACGTGGCGGCATCCGGGGATGACCCGTGGACGCTCGCATCGACCGAGATCTCGGGAGACGATCTCTACACGACCGTCACCGCGTCGTCCTACGCCGCGATCGTCGAGCAATACACGCCCTTTGATTATACGTCGATCATCATCATCATCATCGTCGCGGTCGTCGCCGTCTTGGGCATCACGGGCCTCGTGATATCGAAGGTCGACTATTTCCGCAATGCTGCGATGAAGGTGCGCGGCGAGGGAGTCCGGATCCACCGTATGTCTTTTGAAAAAGCGGTCCAGCACCGCGTGCGCGAGAAGATACTCGACCTCGTGCTCTCCCAGCCTGGCATCCACCTCAACGAGCTCATGCGGCAGGTCAACCTCGATTCCGGCGCCCTTTCGTGGCACCTGCAAATCCTCATGGACTACCAGCTCATCAAGATGGAGAAGGTCGGCCAGTACAACGCCTACTTCCCCCGGCTTCCCATCAAGAACGACCTCCCGCTTTACCTCGACGCGGTCAAGCTGATGAAGAACGAGACGGGGCTACGCATCTTGCACATCATCAAGGACGAGGGCCCGAAGTTCCAGGCCGAACTCGCGTCCATCCTCGGCGTCGAGAAGAAGACGATCCGGTACCACGCCCAGCGGCTCATCGACGACGGCATCATCGAGATCAAGGACGTCGAGGGGCGCAAGTACCACGCGCTCACCGCGAAGGGCGAGGGTGTCTTGAACACCATCGACGAGCTCGGTAAACAAGCCGTCGATTAGGGAAGAAAAAACTCGTTCTCTCGTATTTTGTTTAGTAATTTCAAGAAATCTCGACAATGCGGGATTTAGCTTGGACGCCGCACGATCCTTTATAAATCGTCCAAGTTTCACCCGGCATTGTCGAAATCTCGTCTTATTCTATGGTTGGCCAACGGTGGGGCCATTAATCAGCTGATGGCCACATGTCACTGCGAGCAGAGCCAAAATACCGATTCCGATAACACCGGTGATCAAGATTATCCGTCCCGTGCTCACATTGGCTTAAATGGATCTCCTGCAGGCTCTGGCTGCGGACTAAATGCCATCATGGATCCAGGCAATCCTATTTTGGTGCTGGTTGCTTTTTCTGGCTTGCCAGGTGGTTTGGGCTGGGCATTAAACGAGACACATGATCCGGGTGACGACTTCGACGTGCCGGCCTTTATGTTGCCCGGCGGGTCGGGCTGCGGGCTTAAAGGCTGTTTTCCCAAAAACAAAACAAAAGGCTTTTTTACTAATCGAGCTAGTGGCTTGATTAGCACGCGAGCATCGCGAGGAAGACGGCCGCTGGAAGGACCATCGTCTCGCCGGAAAGATCAATATCGTGCTTGCTTAATACAATCCGGTGCTTGAAGAGACCAGCGTTGGCGAAGTCCTTGGCAGTCACCGTGGATTGCCACTTGACCTCGATGCCCGTGAGAGCGCCATCACCCGTAGCCATGGCGAAATCCGTTTCCTTCTTTCCTGCGAAGAACCAGAGTCGCGATGAGGAGGAGAAATACGCCCCGAGCCATCGCTTGAGGGCATCACAAACCACTCCTTCGACGAGCAAGGCTTCTTTTCCCGTCGAGAAATCCTGGTACTTTCCCATCACGTACCCAGAAAAAGCCGAGTAAAGAAACGGGTCTGTGAAGTAGGTCTTTTTTTCCTTGCGCGGCACGGCGACGCGCGCGGTTGGATCGACTTGATACAAGTTATCGAGGAGGAGAATGCCCTCGAGGAAATCGAGGTAGGAAGTCGCGGTGGTATGCGAGGGGATCTCCATCTCCTTGGCGAGCGCGTGCACCGCGTATCTGGTCGAATAATCCTTCAACACGCCCCGCACGATGGACCGGAACGTGAGCTCCCGCAGGCCGTGCTTGAGGACGTCCCCGATGACCCATCGCACGTAGATCTCGTAGGTACTCTCGGCGATGGATCCTATTTCAAGAAATTCATTGATCGGCTTCAAGAATCCCCCTGTCTTGAGATATGCTGCGAGATGGCCGTCGATCTCCGGAATGAAAGGGAGAATGGCCTTTGTGACGTCGCTGACATGCATCTTGTCCATCTGACTCCCTTTCTCTATCACTGATTGCTTCAGTGCTGTAACGAGATCCGCCGATCCAAAGTGCAGCAAGAACTCCCTGAACGACAGCGGCAAGAAAGGGCGCAGCTCTATTTCCCGCCCGGGAAGCAGATCCCTTCCTCTCTTCAGTAGCAGCGCGTTAGAGCCGGTCGCGACGAGTCGCTTGCCCTTGCCAAGTCCCGTTTCGACGAAAAACTTGATTGCTTGTTCCCACCCGTCGATGCTCGAAACCTCATCGAGAAAGACATATTTTTCATCCCCGAACGCGGCGCTTTCCGCGTCGAACGCGCGTAGCACGTCGATTAACTCTTGCTTTAAAGAAAGGGGCTCGCAAGAGAAGTACATCATGTTCCTGGGGTTGTGGCCTTCCAAGAGCAAATGCCGGATCCATAGTTTCACGGCCGTCGACTTCCCCACTTGACGCGGCCCGATCAACATCACGTTCCCGGTCACGTCGAACGGCGGAATGAACGGGCGACGTGCATGAAGGGCAAACCGGATCTTCTCGTCGTCCTCTACAGCCGAAGGATTGCGCCACCATGGATTCTGCAAAGGTATAAAACTGGACAACCTGATGCCACCTCATTTATCAATGATTGACATCTCATCATCAATATCTTATATATCTTTGGACATCAAGATGTCAATATCTTCTAGTTGCACGTTACTGCTCTCAGCCGTTTCTCATCAAGGGGAATGAAACAAATGCCACACCAGCATCCCCTTCGATAACGAGGGCCAGTTTATGCGATCCATACAATTTAAGGACAAGATATTACTCTAGGTGCTTAACAAATTCCACGATTTGCTCATAGATAAAAATATTGCTGACGTCGAGGATCGATCACACCAAAACCTTGGGCCACACGTTGATCTCGTTCGCGCGGTCGATCGCTGCCTGCCGCGAGCCCTTCACGATCGAAAATTTCCATTCCGTGCGCATCTTGCTCGGCGGGTTGTCCTGGAGGAAGCCGACCGCCTTGTCCCGCACGTCGATCGTCGCGGCAACGTGCGTATTACCGTGGAGGTTGTGCTTGATGATGTACGTGCCGTCGCCGATGCCAATCAAGCCATTCGGCAGCGGCAAGAAGGTCTTGCCGATGGTCTCTTGGATCTTGAAATCGCCGATCGAGTGGTCGACGACATTCGTCTCGTCGAGAGCCAGGGACGCGATGATGCGGTCCTGTCGGAGCGGCACCGTGAAGCCGACGAAGTTAGAGAAGTGCTTGTCGTACGTCGCGTGGTAGCCGAATTTCCCGTTCGACCGGGCGATGCCCAGGATCCGGCTCAAGACGCGCGACGGCCGGCCGACGTGGTCGAAGTAGACGTAGTATTCCACGAGCCCCTTGGGCGCTTCCGGCGGCTTGGCCACCGAGAGCCGGCCCCGCTTGACGTTCCACGCGGACGCGTTCAAGGGCCCCACGTCCCGCTCGAGGTCCGCGAGGCTCGATGCCTTCCCCGTTTCTGCCCACACGAGGTCGCGGAAGCCAGCATCATCCAGGACCTGATAGCCCTTCGCCTTGCAGTCGACCAGCACCTTCGCGCCCGGGGCGATGCCCAGCTGGCCCCTGGCCCAGGCAATCACGGAGTCGGCGGCGTTGCGTGCCTTGCCAGACTCCATGAACGAGTATTCCACTTCTACCGGGACTGGCGTCTGCCCCGTCGAGTCAGAGACCTCTGCGAGCAGCAGGTGCCGCCATGCCATCTTGAGCGCCTTCGTGATGTTCCATGGCACGGGTTTCACGTGCGATAAGAGCGTCTCCGCGGCGAGGATGCGGCCACGGGTGACGAACGTGTGTGTGCGAATGTGGCCATCCTTCTCCCAGGGGAGCCGGTACCGTCCCATCCACAAGTACACGCCCCCGTACGAGGGATAGTTCCAGGAACCATCCAGCACGGGTGGCAGCGGCTCAGGCTTCACGCCTAGTTCTAGGAGCTTGTCAATATACGTCGTGCAGAACTCGGTCTTGAACCCGCTCTTGTGGCGGTTGATGTAGAGCGCCAACCGCTTGAGCCGCTTGGCCTCGCTCGGCCCGTGGCCGGGCAGGTAATTGCTCCCCTTCGTGAACGCGAGCTCGCCGTCGCCCCAGTAGTCATATCCTACCTCCGGTACGTGATCGTACGTGGTGCCGAGCCGCTGCTTGTCCCTCGCGGTGAAGCCGCCGCCTGGCAGGAAGTACACCCCGTCGCGCTCGTAATAAGGCACGGCGGGCAGCTCGCCCTGGTAATGCCGCAAGTAATGCCGATTGAGCAACGCGACCTTGTATCCGTGCTCCTTCATGAGCGGGATCATGCCGGGGCCGAAGAAATTCTCTTGCGCGAAGAACGTGCCGCCGCGCCGCAACCCGTAGCGGGCGAGTGTCTCGTCGTTGACGCGGATGGACTCCTCCATGTCGCGGCGCGGGTACGCGAGGTATATCTGATCGGAGTAGTGCACCGAGACGAGCTCGACCTGTTTCCGCTTCATAACGAGCTCGACGAGCTTGACCAGGTCGTCGCGGTAATAACGCCCCAGGAAGGCGATGAAGTGGCCCTGAATCTCGCATGACGCCTTGAACTGGGGGTATTTAATGTAGAAATCAAGGAACGGGCGGAAACTCTTGGTTGCAAGGACGTGATATTTAGCCACATCCCCCGCGACATACTGGATGTTAAAATGATACAAGGACAAGGAATACCCGCGAATCTCTTGAACTGGCATAATCGCGTCAAGATGGGATGCTACTGCATAAAAAAACATACTGCCTTTGCAGAGGCTCGAATGGCAACCGGGTTGGTCGACACGGCTTTGCGCCAGGCTGGATTTATTATCGCCCCGTGCTTTTGTATCTTGCTTCACGAGGCTATCGCTCATGACGGTTGTAACAGTCGGAATAGACATAGGATCCTTGGCGACCAAGGTCGTGCTCCTCAAGGACAATGCGATCCTGGACTACGTGGTCGAGCGCAGCCGCCATTCCTTCAAGGAACGCGCGAAGGAACTCGTCGACGAGATCTTAAAAAAACATAACTTGTCCATGAATGAAGTGAACTCGATCCTCGGCACCGGCTACGGCCGCCACTCGATAAAGGACATCTATGGCCAGGCACCCGTTACCGAGATCACGGCACACGCGAAGGGTGTTGCATATTTCCTCCCAAATGCCAAGACCGTCATTGACATGGGCGGCCAGGACACGAAGGTCATCTTGCTCGGCAAGGGCGGGAAAGTGCTCGATTTCCAGATGAACGACAAGTGCGCCGCCGGCACTGGGCGGTTCCTGGAGGTCATGGCGAAGACGCTCGACGTGGAACTCGATAATCTCGGGGATCTCGACTCGAAATCGACCAAGGAGGTCACGATCTCGTCGACGTGCACGGTTTTCGCCGAGTCCGAGGTCATCAGCCTCATTGCATCCGGCGAGTCCAAGCCCAACATCATCCACGGCTTGCACCGTGCCATCGCGTCGCGCGTGAACGGCATGGTGCGACGGATGGGCGTCACCCCCGACGTCGTGTTCTGCGGCGGCGTGGCGAAAAATCATGGCATGGTGCGCGCTCTCGAGAAGGAACTGGGCTCCAAGATCCACCTCCCCAAGGATCCACAGATCACGGGGGCCCTTGGCTCGGCCATCATCGCGGCTGAGCGGCTAGCTCCTGGCAAGTGATCGGGCGAGGAGAAAAAGGGCAGTGTAAATATTTCCTTCTCGACTCTTATACACGCATCTCGAGCAAGCCGGTTTGGGAGTCGAGCTTGCGGAGGTATTTCACGCCCTTCTTGGCCGCTATTTCGGGAGGCCCTCCCTCGTGCTTCTTGGTGAACTCGTTCATCAAGGCGTTGGCCCTGGTGAACGACTCGTCGGCTAGTTCTTGCGATGCCTTGCCCTGGAGCACCTTGGCAGCCATATATTGCTCGATCTGTCGTCGAACGGGGATCATTTCATCCTTGAATGCTTGATAATGCAACATTGCAACGTGGTTCGCGCGCTCGCACCGCCACCAGTATGCTCCAAGGTCAGGCTTCTTGCCGCCTGGCTTATAGGCCGCCGGCAGCCTCGCATGTTTTGAATACACGTACTTGAACGTGGAAACGCACGGCGTGCTCGACCCGGTGGCGAAAACGTGGAAGTCGCCCGATGGCAAGCACCACGCGACGATCGAACCGGTCGATTGTGACGGGCTCGTGATGCCTGTCGCGTGGGCGCAGACCGATATCCGGTTGTTCGTTACCGGGTTATAACCGGGCAGCGCGTCTTTCACCCCGTGCGACTTGAGCGCGTCCATGACATCGGTGGGCTGCAGCCCTTCCTTCTTGATGGCGGCCAGCGTGCAAGCAGCTCGGTCGTCCGAGACGGCCATGCCGGTCATGAAACCGGCGGTGTAGGCACGCTTCAAGTCGAGGCTATCCTTGCCCGTTGCCCATTTTTTAGAGACCGCGTGCCCCACCATGTCGTCTGACACCGCGTCGAAGTCGTTCGTGAGGCTGATCACGTTCGAGATCGTCCACGCAGCCGTGATTCGCTTCCATGCCCACATGCGGTCGATGGCGACGAGCACGTACGCTTCTTTGCGGTCGGCGATCAAGTACTCGTTGTTATAGAACACCTTGTGCGAATGGCCGTGGTTCCCGCCCTGGCCGTGCTTCACGAGCAAGTCCACGATCACGTCAAGGCTTTCTTTCGCCGTCTTCCCCCGCTCGAGGCCGAGTCGTAGCAAATCCATGCCCAACAGGCGCTTTTCCTTGACCGGCTTGACCCTGGTGAAGATGGCCTCGTTCCCGATGCACACGCCGTGCTCGTTCACGCCCATCTCCGCGCCCCAGATCCAGTACGGCTTGGAGAGGAACACCTCGTGCGTGTGGTCGACTTGCGGGATCTCGATGTAGGTACACTTGAGCATCTCGCCAGCCTGGTGATCCAGGGCAGGTATTATTTCGAGGTTCTGCACCTCGTCCGGATCCCGATCAGAGTTTTTCCCGAACAACATGCCATCCTTCGTGTAGTTAACGATCGTGTCGCACGTGGCTTATCACCTCGCCGAGCCGTTTCCCTTCAAGCTCGCGTTCAACTCGTTCGTATAGGATATTGTCCGTGTAGGTTGATAACGTTTTATGCACGTCGGATGCTTGACCTCCGTGGTGCACGCACACGAAGACCCGCGTATTCACGATCGATGCCGGCAAGGACGTCGCCAGCCAGGTCGCGCCAGCGGCTGCCATCATCAAGGCCGGCGGGATCGTCGCGTTCCCGACGGAAACCGTTTATGGCCTCGGCGCGAACACGTATGATGCTGCGGCGGTGGCGAAGATCTTCGCTGCAAAGAAGCGGCCGGCCGACGATCCGCTCATCGTGCACGTGTCGGCCGTGGCGATGGTATCCGGTCTCGTTACGCCCGGCGCGGTCAGCGCCACCGCGGATACACTAATGAAAGCCTTCTGGCCCGGGCCGCTCACATTCGTGTTCAAGAAATCCCCGGACGTCCCTGGCGTCGTCACCTCGGGCCTCGACACGGTCGCCGTGCGCATGCCGAGCCATCCCGTCGCCCGGGCGCTCATCGAGCGATCCGGCGTCCCCATCGCGGCGCCGTCGGCCAACCTGTTCGAGCGACCGAGCCCGACGAAGGCAAGCCACGTGCTCGCCGACTTGGACGGCCGCATCGATGCCGTGATCGACGGCGGCGACGCGAACATCGGTGTCGAATCAACCATAGTCGACATGACCAAGGATATACCCGTGTTACTCCGTCCCGGGGGAACGCCACTGGAGCGCATCGAGCAGCTGGTCGGGAGCATCTACGTGCATCCGTCCGTGCAAGACAAGCTCTTCAAGGGTCCGGTACAATCGCCGGGTATGAAGGCTCGGCACTACGCTCCCGAGGCAAGCCTCGTGCTCGTGGAAGGCCCGAGGACGCGGGTGCTCCGCGCGATCGAGGATCTCGCCGCAAAAAGCATCAAGGAGGGGAAGCGCACGGCGATCTTGACTTGCACGGCGGATATCCGCATCGACGGCGTCGTGTCACGGCGCATGGGAGCCGACCAGGAACAGGTCGCCAGGAATCTCTTCAGCATACTCCGGGAGATGGATGGCCTCCACGTGGATCTCATCATCGCAGAATGCACGCCGGAGAACGGGCTTGGGCTCGCCATCGCGAACCGCCTCCGGAGGGCGGCAGAAAGGATTCTTAAGGCGTGATCTTATTTTTTTGGATATTAAATTAATATTATCCTTATTTTTCGCCCTGATCTTTCATATATTCATGGCACGGGGAAATAACGTTCGTAGATGTTTTTCAATCGAAATATAGACCAACGGTACAAGCTGGCTAAATGTAATCAAGTCGCATATCATCAATATTAATCTCATTGGCATTCCGTACAGCACCCATAGTGCAATCGTGTTCTGCCCCCCCGTAAAAAGCGGGAACATAATGTCAGCGAGAAGGGTGTACCCGAGCGCGAAGCAGGTACCCACAAGGCCGAAGATCCCTTGAGTTCGTCGTGTTATCGGGTGGATGGTTCTTGAATCTTTAAAGAAGCCTCCAAGCAGCCCTAAACTGCCATAACACCCCAGCTGGACGATCAAGATGGGCCACGGAGACGCTCCATAGATGTTGAAAAGCCCATATATCAGCGCAGCAACTAGGGATATGATTAAGCCCAGCCTCTTCCCGAATAGCATCCCTCCGAGAAAAAGGAGCATCGAGAATATTTCTATGTTCGGTAACAATGTAAGCATATACGCGCCTCCCACGCTTACGCCAGCATAGCTCGCAACTATCGCCACTTTTAACGTCTTGTCTGATTCTCGTGTGTTACCAGGGTCTGCATTTAGCGGGGGATTTTTTGCCAATATCATCATCATCCTTGCGTCCAAATTACCACGGAACCATTCATCAACACAAATTTATTACATGCTATCTGTGGGGATTCATTGTTTACCATATAGGTCCAATTTGGCCCTGCATCGTTAATCCATTCGATTAGGTAACCCGTCGGATATGGTATATATCTGATAGAAAACTCGTCGTGCATCACGTCAAAAACCGTTGCATCCAGGACGCGGGATGACACGCCATCCTTGTGGGCCGGTGCCCTTTCTTTGTAATAAACCCAGATCGTAACGTTTGAAAGAGTAATTCGATCTGTTTCGATTCTTTTGCTCCCGCCAAGAAAAATAGTTAAAGAGGAATAAACCACGATCAATGCAGAAAACGACACCATGAAAAGAACGAGTGTCGCCTTCTTGTTGATGGCTTTCGGGGGTCGCTGCTCGGTCATAGCTCATGCCGTTTATTTCGTGTCGTCTTGCGAGAAACCATCATGGCCATGATGCCGACGAATAACACGCTGGCGATAACGATCAACGAAGGATCTGCGCCTGGCACCTCCCCTGGGATCACGACGACTTGCGAGTAGGTGTCGATGTCCCCATCAACATCTTGAACCGTGAGCGTGACGGTAAATGAACCGGTCTTGCTGAATACGTGCGTCACGTTCTGCTGATGCGAAACGGGTGATCCATCACCAAAGTTCCACGTGTAGGCGAGTCCAATATTTCCACCGTGGGATGTGCTGGTGAAAAGGAGCGTGACACCGACACCCGGAGAGCCTGTAATGATAAAGTCCGCGGCTGGTTCCACGTCCGCCTGCACGACGATGTGCAAGATCTGCGATGTCTTGTTGGATGCAGCGTCCGTGATAGTGAGATTGACATCGAAGTTACCGGGCGACGCGTAGACGTGCGACGGGTTTTGGTTGCTAGACGACGAAGAATCACCAAAGTCCCATGAATAA
>Ga0172366_10001053_pt1 | contig 21271 bp, 18 predicted proteins | sample LakKivSesite69cm_FD_114533 | JGI IMG/M metagenome (GOLD analysis project Ga0172366, IMG submission 114533) | Sediment microbial communities from Lake Kivu, Rwanda - Sediment site 69cm | ecosystem: Environmental > Aquatic > Freshwater > Lake > Sediment | place: Rwanda: Western Province, Lake...
GGACTATCACCGACGTTTTCGCTGAGCCCGACGAGGCACGGATGGCGTATGGCCGGCAAAGCTCTCTGGGAGTAATAGGTGGACGGCTGGCTGTAGCCTGCATTTCATACCCGATTAACGATTTCTCCTATGCGGGTGAACTCCGCTTCGCCATCAACGACGAGCTGGACGGTAGCGGCGAGTGGAAGCGATATCTCATCGAGCGCTCGGACGGCGGTGTGGTGACCGGGTGCCTTCCCTCGCTGGCGGAAGTGGATGGCCGTCCGGGAATAGCTTATCTCCGGCAGGACCAATCTACCGGCCACCCCAATCCGGAGAAACGCTCATCCCTCAAGTTCTGCGTCAACACGAAAACCGACGGGAGCGGCTGCTGGAACCGCTTCACGCTCGATAGCGGTCACTGGGCGGAGTATCCGTCGCTGGCGATGGTCGCCGGTCACCCGGCGATAGCGTTTTCGCGGGGCAGCTACAGGGATTTCGTTGACCGGGTGCTGGTCTATGGCGAATGCTCGCAAGCGGACGGGACCGGCATCTGGAGCTGGGAGGTGCTGGACCCGCGACCCGACGCCGGATTGTATCCGTCACTCGCCGTCTTGGCGGACGGCCGACCGGCTATCGCCTACTTCGACCGCATGAACGAGTGGCTGCTCCTCGCGGTCCGTGACTACTAGCAGCTCGTTCGAGTGCTACCAACCACAGGCGGGCAAACCCGGCCACGGGCGGGCAAGCCTACAGGGGCCACCGGGCAATCCAGTGCAGCGTCTTCGTTCCTGTGGGAATGTCGTCCAAGCTCCAACCGCCCATGTCTTCGCACAACCGCCTGAGGTTACTCCAGGGCCCCTTAGTTCCGTTGGCAGGTCTGACCGGTCTGCTCGTAGTGCGATAGAATACATCCCAGGTTACGTGTGCCTGAAATCCCGATGAAACCGGCGAGCAGACATAGATGGGTCCGTGCCAGTACGGATAGACGTCGTAGATGGTGGTGTTCTTTGACACCGCACCCATAGCGCCGCAGACGAAGACGACGAAGTCGCACTCGATGTAGCGAGGCAGAGTCACCTGGATGACGTCCGGATTGCCCTCATCCGCCGGAGTGAGGGTGGCGGTGCCTTCGAACTCGCTGCGGGTGATTCCACGATGGTCCAGCTCCCAGACCTTGGCGGGACTCATACCGTCCTTGTACTGCTCGATGGCGGTGCCGCTGTCCGCCCGCAGATACAGCTTCTTCCACCGGTTCGACGCCGACCCGAGGTCAATGCTGTTGTCGTTCTCCGGGATTAAGTCGGTGGCAGCTTGCTTGATGTAGAGTCTCTTCCACTGATAAGACGACGAGCCGAGGTCGTAGGTGTTGTCGCTCCCCGGAAGCAGATTCTGATTGTGAGTTCCCATATTTCGTGCTCCTTGAAACTAAGATTACCGACGCTACAATCCTCGCCTCAATTAGTTAGACTCCCCGCAAGAAGAAATGTTCCCACTCTGCGAACGGACTGGAAGTTGGCTGGATTCTGTAACCGGAAGAGACCGTCGATGGCGAACAGAGAAAGCACCCGGCATAACATGAGCCAATCGGGCCGGCCAGACTCGAACTGGCGACCCCTAGTCCCCCAGACTAGTGCGCTAACCAACTGCGCCACGGCCCGAATCCGAGTTATTCTAGTGCAGACGCCATCGCTTTTCAACTTTCGCCGCGCTTGCTCGCACGCCCGGTTCACCTTATACTGGTTGGTGAGGTGAGAAACCAGTTGCCCGCAGAGGGCATGCGAACCCGACAGGCGCTGATTCTGCTGGTCGAAGCGACCACCGTTTCCGGCAACCGGCAACGCAACACTTGGAGGAACGACAACCTTCAGGCGGAGGTGCAGGCGGAGGTGTTCACGCAGCGCTACGAGAAGGAGGTCCGCAATCCGCAGGAGGATTTCGACTTCATCGAACTCGCGCTCTCAGATGAGCTCAGCATCGGGCGGGTGATGAAATTCCGCCCCCGCCGCATTTCACCTCGCACCTACCTGGGAGCGGGACAGGTGCAGGAAGTGGCGAGTGCACTGCGGTCACTGGGGCACGCCGTCGTGGCGACCAATGCGCCGCTCTCGCCGGTTCACCAGCGCAACCTCGAGGAGGAGTGGCAGACGGAGATTCTCACCCGCGCGGACATTATCTTCGAGATCTTCGAGCGGAACGCCGCGACTGCCGAGGGCAAGCTGCAGGTGGAGATGGCGCGGCTCCGGTATCAGCTCCCGCGGGTGGTGGGCATCGGCAAGGAGCTGTCGAGCCCCGGCGGCGACCTGGGAACACGCGGCGGCGGCGGCGAGAAGCTCACCGCGCTGACCAAAGACCAGTTGCGACGTCGCATTCGCCGGCTGGAAGGCAGCATTGAGCGCACTCGCAAAGTGCGAGAGCTCCGACGCAAGCGTCGCCGGAAGGCGAAGCTGTTCACCGTCAGCCTGGTCGGATACACGAACTCGGGCAAGACCTCGCTTCTTAATGCCCTCGCACAGAGCGATGCCGAGGTGGCGGAGAAGTACTTCACGACGCTGGACCCGCTGGCGCGCGGACTCACCCTGGAGACGCGTCAGCGGATTGTCCTGAACGACACGGTGGGGTTCCTTCACGACCTCCCGCCGGAGCTCATCGCCGCTTTCAGCGCGACCATCGAGGAGCTCGCAGATACATCGCTGCTTCTCGTGGTGGTGGACGCTTCCAAGGAGAACGTCGATTTTCGCCTGTCGAGGGTATTCGCCATCCTGGAGGAGTATGGTCTCCGCGAGGTGCCGCACCTGGTGGTTCTCAATAAGATCGACCTCGTCGATGAGGAGGACTACCTGAGGCGACTGCGAAGCGGCCATCCCGGGTCGGTCGCGCTGAGCACTCGCACCGGCGAAGGACTTGATGAGCTGCGCCGGCTGCTCGCGAGCAAGGCTGATGCGTGGCGATCGAAACGTTCCGAAGCTCCGGTAGAGGTCAAGTGAACCTGCAGATGGCGCCGGGGAAGGTCTGGTAGAATATCCGTACTATGAACCCACCGTACCGAACGATACTCTATGCGTTGCTGGCGCTCCTGCTGCTGGTGGTCGCATCGCCGGCCGCGGAAAGAGCGGCGAACTTCCGCCTGGAGGGCGTTGACGGCAAGACCTACGAGCTCAAGCAGGTCGCCAAGGATGCCAAGGCGGTGCTGCTCAACTTCTGGGAGGTGAACTGCAAGCCCTGCAAGCAGGAGATGCCGCACATCGAGCGCATCTTCCGCACCTACGAGCCCGCTGGCTTGTGCGTGCTGGTGGTATCGCGGGATACTTCGCTGACCATCTCGAAGGTCAAGCCGTTCGTTGCGGGCCAGAAATGGAGCTTCCCCGTGCTGCTGGACCCCCAGCTTGAGGCGAGCAGCGACTATCATGTGAAGTTCTCGCCGGTGAACATCCTGGTCTCCGCCAAGGGCGAGATTCTGTACCGGCACGACGGCTACAAGCCGGGCAATGAGCGCGAGCTGGAGGAGGCGGTCATCAAAGCGCTGGAACTGTGTCCCGAAGAGGTGGCGAAGCTCGCCGCCGCGTATGAGAAGGGAAATGCGGGCGCTGACAACGCTGAACCCGCAGACGCCGCTGAGGAGACGGAAAGCGGCGAGGACGACCGCCCGACCGATGAGAGCTGATTCGCTGGCCAGCTCATACCTGAGGAGGACTCACCCCGATGAAGGCACTACAAAGATTGCCGTTGCACGGATTCGTGATACTGGCACTCTGCATCTTTCCGCTGAACGTTGTGGCGTTTGCGGAATCAGAGGCTCCGGGAGAAGATGAAGAAGCCCCGGAAGCTGCCGCGCCGACTGACGAGCAGCCTGGCAGCGAAGAAGCTTCGGAAGACCTGTGGGAGAATGAAGGCGGATGGGATGGCGTCAGCTTCGACTACTACGGTACGCTGACCACAGCATACACGAAGGACAGAATCAGCGGGCGGCGCAAGTACGAGGGCGACTTAGCACTGACCTGCAGTTACGGGGACTATGACGGGCGCTTTCGGGTGAGCGACCTAAATACCTATCCGAACGTCAAGGACCCGGTGCGTCTGGAGAAGTACCAGCTCAACGGCCCGCTGGGGAGCCTCCGGTTCAGCATGGGGACGTTTCCGCAGATGCTGGGGGCGGGACTCGTCTTCAACGCCTTCGAGGACCAGAGCATCGAATTCGACACCGAACTGACCGGGCTCAGGCTTGACTACCCCGGTTCCGATTTCCGTGCCACCGCTTTCGCGGGTGAGCAGAAGTACCGCGCGGACCCGTCTGCAATCCGGCTAGAGGGCGGTGGAGTGGAGTTCACGGTAGTTCCCGGCTGGAAAGTCGGGGGCAACTGGGTCCATCAGAGCACCCCGACGGCGGGGGCTGGCGGCGCCGGCATCACGCGGGTCAAGAGCGACGCCAAGTCGCTGACCACCAAGCTGGCCTGGGGCGACTTGAGCGCGTACTTCGAATACGAGCGTTATCGTCCCGGCGGCGGGCTTGCCGATGGCAGGGGCGTCTATGGCAACGCCACGCTGGCGCTGCCGGGGCTGGGCTTTACCTACGAATACAAGGACTATCGCGGAATCGCCCATCGCTTCTGCGCGCCGCCGCCGGCGAAGTACCACCCCGAGCACGCGTCATCCAATCCCGACGACGAGAAGGGGCAGGGCTTTCTTCTGTCCTGGACGCCCTTCGGCAACTCGTCGTTCATCGAGGCCAGCTACGCGCAGTCGAATGTGCACGATGGCGGTTTCGGCTACACCGAGCTTCTGACCAGCTACCATTCCCCTTCCGAGCCGGACTTCTCCTACGTGCTCGAGCGCACGTACACGAATGACGGCTTCACCAAGGACACCCGGTGGCGAGGGGACTTTACCTGCCGCGTCGCTCCCGATGTCAGCGCCTTTCTGATGACCGAGATCAAGCATCTCGACGAGTTCGGCACCACACACAATGAGCAGACGGTCGAGCTGGACATGAGCCTGGGGACCTGGCTGACGCTGGCGGTTTCACAGGAACGGGCGCCTCGCGGAGCGTTAACCCGAGCGCAGCGCTGGAATCTTGTGGAGCTGAAGCTGCAGGAAAGCGGGCAGCAGGAGCTGGCGCTCACTTATGGCAAGCGGCGCGGCAAGTTCGTGTGCAGCGGCGGCGTTTGCCGGCTGGAGCCGGACTTCGACGGCTGGGAGCTCGTCTACACGCGCTACTTCTAGGCGCGACCGCGCGCGGACGCAACGGCGAGGCTGCGAGACGGTGGAATCGCCGAACAGGAGGACGGAACGATGAAGTTCGAGTTTCACAATCCGACGAGAGTCGTCTTCGGTGCGGGAGAATTCGCTCGTGCCGGGGAGCTAGCTGCGGGAATCGGGAAGAAGTGCCTCCTCGTCATCGGCGGCGGCAGCGTGGAGCGACACGGATACTTGAAGAAGCTGGACAAGATGCTGAAAGACGCGGGAGTCGAGCACGTGCTCTTTCGCGGAATCGAGCCGAATCCGCATGTTGAGACCTGCATCGAGGCGGCGAAGCGGGCGCACGAGTTGGAGTGCGAGTTCGTGCTCGGACTCGGCGGCGGCAGCGTGATGGACGCCTGCAAAGCCATCGCCATCGGCTTCCACGACCCCGACAACCTGTGGGACTACGTTTTCCACGGGCAGAAGAACCCGAAGCACGCGAAGCGGGCGCTGCCGATTATGCTCGTCCCGACGCTGGCCGCGACCGGCAGCGAAATGGACGCGGGAGGCGTGATAACGAACTGGGCGACCCGCGAGAAGTGCGTCATCGCCTCATCGCTCTTGTTTCCCACGCTCTCGCTCATCGACCCGGAGCTAACGGTCACGGTGCCGCTTGACTACACCATGGACGGCGTCTTCGATATGGCGGTGCACGTCCTGGAGTCGTACTTCAACGGCGACGGGGACGCGCCGCTGCAAATGCGCATCATCGAAGCTTTCGTCAAGACGGTGTTTGAGGAAGGCGCGAAGCTCCACCGGCAGCCGGAGAATGTGAAGCTGCGGGAGAATGTGCAGTGGCCGTCGAGCCTGGCGCTTTCGGGCTTCTTCACCGCCGGACTGGCGAGCCGGGGCGCGCCGGTGCATCAACTGCAGCATCCGCTTTCCGCGCACTGGGACATCTCGCACGGGCGCGGGCTGGCACTGCTGATGCCGCGCTGGATGTGGTATTGCATCGACGCCGACCCGCCGCGCTTCGCCCGCTTCGCCGTCGAGGTGATGGGCGTGATGGAACGTGCGGATGAAGTGGAGACCGCCAAGGCGGGCGTGGTGGCGCTCACGAAGTGGCTGGATGGCGTGGGGCTGTATCTCACGCTTGCCGACTTCGGAATTCCGGAGGACGAGTTGGAAAAACCCGCCCGCGACGCCGTGCGCCTGTATGGCGGCAAGCGGCAGGCGGTGCCCGGTGTGAAGCCCCTCGCCTACGACGACTGCCTCGCGATCTACCGTATGTGCGCCACGAAAGAGTTTATGGAGTAACTGTAGAGCGACCACCTGTGGGTCGCCGTTTCCTGTAGGGGCATGGCATGCCATGCCCCACAAGAAGTTTCGCTGCATCTACGAAGGGCACGGCGTGCCGTGCCCCTACAATCGGTATCAGATGATTCTGTGCGTGATGACGTAAAGGCCAGGGGTCAGCTATTCCCTATCCCCTATCCCCTATCCCCTATCCCCTCCAATGTCTTCAGCGCGAAGTCGAGAAGCTCGTCCGGGCTCATTTGCCCGGCGCGGGATTCGAGGGCAGCACGCTCGTCCTCGGTCAGTGCCGAGGCGAGCCTGGCTTCCACCTTCTCCATCTGACTCCGTTGAAGGGGGTCAAGGTGGTGCTTGACTTGTCCCGCCTGATGCTTCACGCCTTCCAGGAGAATCGCGGACTCGGACGTCAGCGCGCCTTCCGCAAGGAGTCTCGCGGATGTGAGAGTGAGAGATATGACAAGCGCGGGGTCCTTCAGTTCCCTGGCGGGGGCAATCGATTGCTTGAGGAAGTCGGCGGCTTTGGCGACCTCGCCCAGAGCGAGATTCAGCTCAGCCAATCCGTTCAGAGAGCAGGCAGCTCCCCATCGGTTGCCGATCTCACGGCTTGTCTCCAGGCTCTCTTCGTAGAGCTTTCCCGCTTCCTCGCGGCGCCCCTGGTTGTAGGCGACGAAGCCCAGGTTGTTCAGGGAAATGGCGATACCGTAGCGGTCGCTTACCTCGCGGGACGTCAACAGGCTCTCCCTGTAGAGGGTCTCGGCCTTCGCATATCGCGCCTGGCTGGAGGCCACATTTCCCAGGTTGTTCGCCGACATGGCGACCCCCTGCCGGTTACCGATTTCGCGCGCTATCTCCAGGCTCTGCTTGTAGAGCCTCTCGGCCTTCTCATGCTTTCCCTGGATGTAAGCTACATTTCCCAGGTTGTTCAGGCTGACCGCAATCGCGTGGCGCGCGCCGATTCCGCGCGTCATCTCCAGGCTCTCCTCGAACAGGCTTCCCGCCTCCGCATACCGCCCCCGGTCGTAGGCCACATTTCCGAGGTTGACCAGAGATGACGCAATGGCATAGCCATTGCCGATTTCCCGCCATATCTCCAGGCTCTCCTCGTGCAGCCTTTGCGTCTCCTCGTATCGCCCCTGGCAGTAGGCGACAAGCCCCAGGTTGTTCAGGGAGGTCGCGACCCCGTGCCGGTCACCGATTCCGCGGGCGGCTTCCAAGCTCTGCTTATGCAGCCGTTCCGCATCCTCATATCGCCCCTGGCAGTAAGCCGCGTTTCCCAGGTTGTTCAACGACGCGGCAATCGCCCGCCGGTCGCCTTCTGCCTCCGCAGCCTCCCGCGCCAGCGTCAGCCTGTCTTCAGCTTCAGAGTGTCTTCCCAGACACAGGAGCAGCCGACCCAAACCCAACGAAGCGTAGACTTGAAGGGAGCCCGGCGCTTCTTTAGCCGCGTGCTCAGCCATCTTCTCATACCAGGGGAGCCCCTCCCGCCATCTGCCGGTCACATCCAAGTAGGCCGAGAGATGCTTCGCAAAGAAAGTCAGAAGCTCCGTCCTGTCGCGATTGAGCGCGGTGTCGATCGCCTCGTGGATATTCTCTATCTCAAGGTTGAGGACCCTCAAAGCTTCCAGTTGATCCCGCCCTTTGAGCCTTTCCGCCTCCCGCTCCGTCAACTCCGCAAAGTGTTCGGCATGAGCCAGCACGCGCTTCTCGAAGTCGGGGGATTGCCGGAGCTTCTCAAACGCATACTGGTGAGTGGCGGCGTCGCGGATGAAGAAGCGGGTCTTGCCCAGCGCTTGTTCGCCGAGGCGAACTTCGCGGGCGAACAGCCAGCCCTTGTCGCATAGCTCGGAGAGGGTCTTTCGTAGGTCCTTCTGTAGGGTGCGGTCTCGTGCCGCACCTGTGTCTTCCTGCAGGTCACCACCTTCTCGGTGGGGCACAAGACCCCACCCTACAGCCATCGCCGCCTCATAAAAGAACCCGCCCTTGAAAGTTGAGACCGCGCGAAGGACTTCCCGCTGCTCGTCGCTAAGGAGGTTATGCGACCAGTCGAGGGATGCCCGGATGCCACGGTGCCTCGGCTCAACATCGCTAAGCCTGGCGGTCAGTTCCAGCTGGTGCTCGACCTCCGACAGCAGCTCGGAAAGCGTGAAGCTTCCCGACCAGGCGGCGGCAAGCTCGATGGAAAGCGGGACACCGTCGAGCTTCTCGCAGATCGCATTTGTGAGCGCGAGATTCTCTTCAGTCAGCGCGAAGTCATGCTTCACGAGCGTGGCGCGGTCAATGAACAACTGCACCGCTTCGGGAAGTTCTTCCTGTAGGGTGCGGTCTCGTGCCGCACCTGTGTCTTCGTGCAGGTCGCCACCTTCCCGGTGGGGCGCAAGACCCCACCCTACAGTCACCGGCAGCGGCTCCAGCCGATAGACCTTCTCAGCCTTCAGTCGCAACGGCTCGCGCGAGGTCACCAGCAGGCTCACCTGCGGAGCCTGCTGAAGAAGCTCCACCAGCAGGGCCTTCCCCTCCATCACCTGCTCGAAGTTGTCGAGGAGGATGAGCATGCTCTTCTCGCGCAGGTAATCGATGAGCTGCTGCTTCGGGTCGTCCCGCCCGTAAAACTGAAAGCCCAGTGCAGTCGCTGTTGCCGGGACTACTCTCGTATGCTCTCCAACCGGCGCGAGAAGGACTTCGAAGACGCCGCCAGCGAAGTCATCCAGCATATCCGCGCAAAGCTGCGCCGCAAGCCTGCTCTTGCCGTAGCCGCCGGGCGCGGTTACGGTCACCAGCCGATGCTTCTTGGCGAGAATCAAGTCCCTCAGCTCGCTCATCTCTCTTTGACGTCCGACAAACGCGTTCGGCTGCACGACCAGGTTGTTCGGACGATAGTCGAGCGTGGGGAGGGGCGGAAACTCGTGGAGGGCGAACTTCGGATGGTCGAGCTGGTAAAGCTGCTCGGGCTCGCCCAGGTCGCGAAGGAGAAAGACCCCCAGGTCAAGCGCCCTGGCGCCTTCCGGGAGTTCATCGACGAACATCCTCACCGCGCCCGAGATCAGGACCTGGCCGGGATGACACACCTGGCAGATGCGCGAGCACCGATTGAGGGCCCTGCCGAAGTACCCTCTGCCCGTCGCCAGCGGATACAGCGGCCCGGCGTGCGAGACCACCCGCACCAGCACGTAACTCCCGTCTGGAAGCGGAGGCATTGAGCTCAGCCTCGCCTGTATCTCCACGGCGCTGGTTATGCATTCGCCGACGGTGTCGAAAATGGCGATGTAGCCGTCGCCGAGGTTCTTCATAATCTCCCCGCCATGGGACAGCACGGTTCCCTCTACGGTGCTGTTGTGCGTCTCGAGAGCCGCCCTGAAGTCCTGCGGAAACTTCTCCCACAGTTGCGTGGAGCGATAGATGTCGGTGAAGAGAATGAACGCGGTACGCTCCACGTGCTCGATGTTGACGCGCCCTTCGCTCACGCACTCATTCTAGCACCTGGGGCGCCCCGCAAGGGGCGCTGAACTCGGCGGGCAGCCAAGTAGTAAAATGCTCTCCGATGGACGATGATTTCGCCCAGCGGCTGAAGGCGTGCTATGAGGAGCTAAGGCGGGATTTGCCGCCGGAAGCGCTGTCCACCGACGCCGCCGACCGCGTGATTCACTCGTTCGACGGCAGCAAGGCGCAGGGGTATCCGGACATCGTCGTGCGCCCGGGGACGCAGCAGGAGGCGACAGACGCGGTCTCGCACGCGGGACGGTTCCGCATCCCCGTCTATCCGCGCGGATCCGGCAGCGGACTCACCGGCGGCGCGGTGCCGACTCGCGGCGGCATGGTGCTCGACCTCGCTCGCCTCAAGCGCCTCATCGCGATGGACCCGGGCAATCTGAGCGCGACCTGCGAGTGCGGACTCACCGCCTCCGAGCTGGACATGGAGGCAGCGAAGCACGGGCTTTTCTACCCGCCGTATCCCGGAAGCGCCGCCTTCTCCACCATCGGCGGCAACATCGCCGAGAACGCCGGCGGGATGCGCGCCTGCAAGTACGGGGTGACGCGAGATTACGTGCTGGCGCTGAAGTGCGTGCTGCCATCGGGCGAAGTGTTCACCACCGGCTCGCCGGCGCTCAAGAGCGTGACCGGCTACGACCTCGTGCGGCTCATCGTGGGCAGCGAAGGGACGCTCGCAGTGATTCTGGAGGCCACGCTGCGGCTGATTCCGCGACCGAAGCACATCGGGACGCAGCTGGCGTTTTTCGGCGACGATGCAGCGGCGCTTATTGCGGCGGAGGCGATCATCGCCGCGCCGCTGATTTCGCGCGCGCTGGAGTATATCGGCGAGCGGGCGCTTGCGTGCGTGCGGGGGTATCGGGAACTTCCCTTGCTGCCGGCGGAAGCGAAGGCGCTGCTGCTTATGGAATCGGACGGCGATGTGGAGGCGGGCGTGAGCGCCGAGCTTGCGGCGATGAGGCAGCATTGCGAAGAAGCCGGCGCCATCGGATTCGCCGAGGCGCCCGATGAGGATGCGCGGGCGCGAATCTGGGACCTGCGCGATTCGGTCTCGCCGTCGCTGTACCGGATGGGGGATTTCAAGATAGCGGAGGATGTGAGCGTGCCGAGGGCGTCGTTGGCGGAGTTCGTGCGGCGGGTGAAGGAGATTGCCCAGGGAATCGAAGGCTGCCCGCCGCCGGCGAGTTACGGGCATGCGGGCGACGGGACGATTCACGTGAGCTTCCTGCTCGAAAGCCGCGACGATGCGCGGATACCGGCGGTGGAGCAGGCGGTGGCGGAAATCTTCCGGCTGGCGGTGGGGATGGGCGGCAGCCTGTCGGCGGAGCACGGAATCGGGCTCACCAAGCGGAAGTATCTCTCAATCGAGCTATCGGAGACCGAGATTCGCCTGATGCGGGAGCTGAAGCGCGTCTTCGACCCCGACGGGATCCTGAACCCCGGGAAAATCTGGGAGGAGTGACCCCCCACTCACGGCTGCGTCATCACGCGGGCGATGTAGTCGAGGGCGTAGGTGGTGCGATAGCCGTACCAGCAGAGGGTCGCGCCGTCCACCTTGAACAGAGCGTGGTTCACGACCGCCGGAAGCTCCCGAAACTGCTCGCGGAACTCCTGGATGTCGCGGTAGGTGAAGTTGTGCGGCTCGTCGGGGAAGATGACGAGCTCGGCGCCGCTTTGCGCTATCAGCTCCGGCGTCAGCTCCGGATAACGGGAGGGAAGCTGAGGAAACAGCAGCGGCTTGACCCCGGCGGCGGTGAGGAGATTGCAGATGTAGGTCCGCTCGCCGATGCCGCGGTAGGGCCGCTTCCAGACCAGATAGAGCGCGCGATGGAAGTCGTATTCCGGCGGATGCTCGGCGAAGCGTCGCCGCGCCTCGTCTATCACCGTGTTCAGCTCGGCAGCCTTCCCGCCGGTATCGGTGAGCGCACCGAGCGAGGTGATAAGCGACTGTGCGTCGTCCAGGGTGATGACCTCGCAGACGAAGGTCGGGGCGATGCCACGAAGCTTCTCCACCGCTTCGCGAGCGTTCTCCTCCTTGCTCGCGAGAATCAGGTCGGGCTTCAGTCCGCGGATGCGCGCCAGGCTGGGGTCCTTCGGGCCCCCCACGCGAGGCCGGCTCTTGTACAGCGGGTGGGGATGGATGCAGTACTCGGTGATGCCCGCGATGCGTTCGGCGGCACCGAGGTAGTAGACGGTCTCGGTTATCGAGGGAACCAGCGAGACGATTCGAGCGGCGGGTTTTGGAAGCGAGAGCTCGCCGCCATTGAAGTTCTTCACCACTATCGGCACTGTCACTTCTCCGTCCGGCTCAGGACGCGGGTGGCGAATCCTTCGGCGGAGGCGTAGCGTGCCGAGAGGTCGCACCACTCTTCAAGCATCGCCGCCATCTGCTCGTCCGTGGTGACGCCGGGATGGGAATACACGACGACCAGCGCTGACTTCGTCTCGGGAGTCAGCTTGCCCGCCATTGAGTCCTTGATCGGACTCCCCAGAGGAATCGACTCGCCATCGCACAGGTCGGCGGTCAGGAGAAGTCCTTCGAGGTCGAGTTCCTGCCCCGCCGGGTTGAAGATATAGCGCTCTCCGGCGCGACCGAAGCGCAGATGCACCCGTCCTTTGAACACATCCGCGTCCAGCACGCTCATCGGCACGAAGTACTGAAGGGAGAGGAAGTTGTTGATGTCCACGAGGTTGTTTATGAAGTTGAAGGCGCCGCGAGTCGCCAGGTCGTTCGCCAGGTACTCGCTTGCCGGACGATTGCGTCCGCTGGGCTTGAATCCGCCCTGCCGGAGCAGGTCCCGGATAGGCTTGCGAGTCTCAGGCGGCATTTCGCGCTCGCTGCGCAGCATTTCGTGTGCGAAGTCGTCGATTGCGGAGCAGAGCTCGGCCGGGCTCTCGGCAATCTCCACCCTCTGCATAAGCACCAGCCCCAGACTGTAGATGGCGTCGGGAAGCTCAAAGAGGGCATCTTCGAGTTGCACAGGCGAATTGTAGCACGCCAGGCGGGGACCTCGGACTCGCGGACTACGGCTTGCCCTCCGCCCGCTCGCTGGCCGCAGACTCGAGCTGCCGGTCGTACTTGAGCGGTTTCCTGCCGGGTCGAAGCACCGCCAGCCCTTCGCAAATGAGCCATTCGTTGACAAGCACGCGCGCGCCATTGCTTTCATCCGCCCATACCCACACCAGCAAGCGGCCGTAGCGGTCCATCTGGTCCTCCTCGGGGTCGAATTCCAGGGCGAGAGACTTGCTTTCGAGGAACTGCGCGAGCCGCTCCCGGGCAACCACCGCCTTCGGGTCATCGGTCGGCCTCCATTCCGATTCCAGCCGACCCCCGTCCTGCTTTCGCTCCTTCGTGAAAAGCTCCGGACCATCCACTCCCAGAAGCTGCACCCGCTCCCGCCGGCCGCGCACGAACACTTCTATCGTGTCGGCGTCAATCACCCGCGAGAGCCCCGCGAAGACCGTGGCGGGAAAGGGCTGCTGCTGCGATTGCACCGCGATGCTGTGTGTGACCAGCGCCAGCCTGTAGGTCAGAAACGGAACCGCGATGAAGACAGCGATCAGGACGAGACGGACGAATAGGAGGAATCGCGGCGACCGTGCGGGGCCATCCTCCGAGGGCAGGCGCAGTCTGGCGTCTTCTCGACTCATTGCACAAGTCCGCACCCGCGAAGGTTCGAGCGGGAAGGCTATCCGCGAGCCGTATCCGTCTCTTCTTCCAGCGGGGACTCAGCTTGCGCTTCGGACTCCTCCCCGGGCGCACCCTCAGCCGGAGCTTCGGTTGCCTCACGAACCGCTTCCACCGGCGGCGCCGCCCGGTCAACGATTACCCGGGTCTGCCCGATGCGAATCTCGACGCCCGGTGTGAGCTCCACCCAGGTGTCGGGGTCTATCCGATGACCGCCGACGAATGTGCCATTGGTCGAATTGAGGTCCTTCAGTTTGAGGAAGTCGAGGTCGGCGTCCAGCAGCAGATGCTGACCGCTGACGAAGCCATCGTCGGGGAAAGCGATGTCATTCCGCTCCGGCTTGCGACCGACGCGAGTCTCCCCGAAGGGCAGTGAGTGCACCTTGTCTCCCCGCAGAAGTCGCCACGTGCTGGCCACCTCGGCGAGCTCCGGCTCGGCAGCGCCCATCTCACCGCTGTCCACTTCCGCCTCCACGATGTCTTCCTCCTTCATCGCCGCCTCGGCGTCGGCAAGCTCCTCAATCGAGAGCTTCGAAGGCACGACTTCGGCAGCGGCAGGCGCGAGCCAGTTGAACCTCAGTTCAAGCTCGCCGGCTTTCAGGTCCGCTCCCGACTCCACCGCCGCCTCTTCATTCGGCGCGAGCCTGGCGCCATCCAGAAAGGTCCCGTTGGTGGAGCCGAGGTCGGTAACGAAGAGCTTGTCCGCGTCGATTCTCAGCTTCAAGTGCCGCCGCGACAGGTAAGGGTTGGAGACGATGATTTCGCCCTCGGTGCGACCGAGCACGTGCTCCCCCACGGCGAGGACGAAACGCTCGTCGCCCACGCTGAGTTCGAGCACGCCCTCGGGGGCCGGCGCTTCCGCCGCGCCCTCCTCATGCAGGCTGCCGCGCTCAAAGCCGCAGTCCGGGCAGAATTGCTCGCCCGCTGGAATGGCCGCACCGCAGTACGGGCACGCAAGCTCGCCCGCTCCGGCGAGGGGAGCGGACGCCTTCTCATCACCCGGATCGGCGGCACCTTGTGTGTTCGCGGTTTGTTCCATCATCTTCTCCTTCCAACCGTGCTCCACTCTTTACCATTCTAGCATCATCTCAGTTTCTTCTCCCTCGTCTGCGAAGCCACAAGACCAGAAGCCACACGACGCACCCAACCAGCGCGGCCGCCACCGCCCAGTCCAGCCAGTGCGTGTACGCCCGGATATGCTCCCAGTTCTCGCCGAGCTTCATCCCCGCGAACGCCAGCGCATAGCTCCAGGGAATGCTGCCGATAAAGGTCAGCAGGCAGAAGAGCGCGAAGTTCATCCTCGCGATGCCCGCGGGAAGCGATATGTAGGTGCGCACAATCGGCAATACGCGGCCGACGAACACCGTGCCGCCTCCCCAGCGCTGAAAGAACCGGTCGGCCAGGTTAAGCTCGTGCTTCCGAATCAACAGGTAATGACCGTAGCGGTCGAGCAGCGGACGCCCCCCGAAGTACCCCAGCGCATAGGCGACTATGCCCCCGACGAGGTTTCCGAAAGCGCCGGCGAGCGTCACCCCGACGATGGTGAACCGACCTTCAGCCACCAGAAAGCCGGAGAAGGGCATGATGATTTCGCTGGGCAAGGGGATGAGCGCGCTCTCAATCGCCATCAGGGCGGCGACCCCGGTATAGCCGAGGGCGCCAATGGCGTTGCTCACGAAGCTGATGACGGATTGGAGAAGCTGGCCAATCATCAGACGCGGGCATTCTAGCAGAGCCCGGAGGTGTGCTACTCAATAGGAATGCCTTCACCCTCGGGGGGAGGGCTGTCGCCATCGCCATCGTCTCCCTCCGGCGGCTCTTCCGGAGTCTCCTCGTCGCCAGCGGCGCTCGTGTCTTCGTCCGCCTGTTCCTCTGGAGTCTCCCCATCGGCTTCGGTACCCGTGTCTTCCTCCGGCTGCTCCTCGGAGCCGACGTCCACCGCCTCCCCGCCCTCTTCGCCGGTTTCGCCGGCGCCTTCATCCGATGCGGCCGGCTGTTCCGCTGCGGCTTTCCCTTCTTCAGTTGCCACCTCTTCCGCACCGGACGGCTCTTCGGGCACGGCCTCTTCCTCCGCCGCGGCTTCGGTTTCCTCAGTCGAGGACGGCTGAACTCTGTAGGTTCCCTTAGCCAGCACGAGCGCCAGCTCGTCGCCGGACCGGTACGGGTAGAGCCCCACTTCCTGGCGGCGGATGTAGCCCAGCTCCACGTCCAGATAGGTCGCCGGGCTGGTGAGTGGGGATACCCGGTTCGACTCCAGGTCGTGCTGCCAGCGGTAGATGAGTCTCCTGTTCTCATCGGGCAGCGAAACCGCCCACAGGAAGTACTTCACGCCCTCGCGGATGTAGGGCGGGCTCTTCTCCACCGCAATGCCCTGCCGCTCCAGCCGGATAAAGAAGTCCTCGTATGAATCAAGCCGCTGGTTGGCAGGCGTGAAGTCCTTCTGCGCGATCTCGCCGAGAACACCGGTCAGATAGCAGGCACCGATGACGTAGCCAATCGCGAGAACGATGACCACGATGCCCAGGGCCACCCCCACGCTCTCCCAGAAGCTCCCGCCCGGCAGCCGCGACCGTCTGGAAGCACGTCCATACTTCGCCGTCCGCGCTTTTCTACTCCTGAGACTCATGGCTTCTCTCGGGCACAGACAATCGGCAGATGGGAGAGCAGCCCGCGGAAAGCGGAACCGCTAGTAGCGTGGCAGTTCATTGCCCTCGCGCTCCGAGACCAGCGTGGTGAAGCCGGCTTTCTCCAGCTTCCCCGCCACTTCCGCAGCTTCTTCCAGCGTGAAGTAGACCGCCTCGACGAACACCGTGTTGCCCAGCACCAGGACATCCGGCTTGTATTCCTCGGGAAGCGAAGACCCCTCCACCAGAGTGAACGCGCTCTCGACATCGTCCACGCCCTGCAACTGCACCGCGAAGACGCGCGGAATCTCCTCGTCGGCTCGCGCCCTGACATCGAGCGAGAGCTTCGCCGGGCCGTCGACTTCGATGACCTTGAATGAAGACGGCCGGTTGATGAACAGCTCGATGACCTTGATGGTGTCGTCGGCGGTGGTAACGATGCTCAGAGGAAGCGCGTCGGCGGTCTCCACCCTGGCACCGGACGAATACATGACGCCTTCGAAGGTGACGCGGAAACGGTAGGGATAGCGAAGGTACTCGATCCTGTAAGGAGGGTGTGAAGGCGCGTCGGCGACCTTGCCATCGCGCTCCACCCCGAGGTCAAAGACCACTCGCAGGAAGTCGGAGTGCTTGCCGAAGCGAATGCCGGTCAGCATGGCGCCGGGAAGCTCGTGCCCGCCCGCGAAGAAACCGTCCTGCTTGTACTGCGCCGGCGGGCGAACCTGCGCGGGCGCATCTGTCGCTGCGAGCGCAGCCGAAAGGACGAGCAGGGCCCCGACCGCCATCCCCCTCGTGATGTGCTTGGTGAGCATTCAACTTAAGTTTAGTTCTACCGTTCGTCAGGTGTCAAGCAAGAGAGTGCGGCACGGGATTGGGAGATGGTCGAAGCTCCCCCCAGACGCGAGGAATCGGCGAGTGCGGGCTCAGATGCCCTTGTGCTCGTCGCTATCGGGGAGCTTCTCGAAGCTCTCCTTCTCCTCGCGCTTCTTGCGCTCGGCTTCCAGCTTCTGCTTCAGCTCGGGAAACATCTCTTTGATGAACTCCTGGCGCTTGACCGGGTCGAGAACCGCCAGCGGGCTGCGACCGTAGAACTCGATGAAACCGCAGTTAAGGCACATCCAGCAGTCAACCGGCGTGGCGCGGTCGTATTTGACCTGCATCCAGCCGTAGGTGGCGACGAAGTGCGGGTCGCGCGTGACCCCGAAGTTGGCGACGGAACTGAATTCGCCGCGCACCATCGCGCCCCGGCACTTCGGGCAGAGGTGCTTCTCCTCTCCGGGCTCCTTCGCCGACGGCGGGAAATCCACGCTCGCCGGTTCCCGGTCCCGGTTCCGCTTCCGCTTCGGCACTGCCATCCCTAATAGTCTAACATTTTTGCTCTCCGGAGGCCCGAATTGCCCCGGGAAGCCAGTTCCCGCGAGCCGACGGGCGCGGCCCTACATCAGGATTACCATCGCCAGAAACGCCAGCGCCAGCAGGCTCAGGGGCAGCCAGAGCTCCCACCCGCGCACGACCCTGGTCCTCACGAGAAGGCGCATCACCGGCGGCGCGGGCGCACCGGCTCGCACGGCGGTCATCGATTCGGGATAGGTGCCGTTCACCTGGGTGAAGCGCAGGAAGTAGTAGCCGCCGTCGCGCAGCCTGAAGGTGCTCGTGCGCGAGTGGATTCTCGGAGAGTCGAAAGCGCCGGCTCCTGCAAGGATGAAATCCGTCTGCGGATGTATCACCAGCATATTAGAGTCTAGAAGCTCGGCTTTTGTTTCCCAGGGGCCGGATGTCGCCGGAACGAGGATGCGGCAGGAGTAGAGATTGGCGGCGCCGCCCTCGATGTAAAAGGGCCCGAAAAGGGCGCCTCGGGTGACGTCCTCCGCGCTCGCTTCGCGGACCAGCACCAGCCGACCGGAGAAGAAAATCGCCCACAGGTAGAAGATGGCGGCGATGAGGATGAAGGCGACTCCCAGGGCGAACTTGCGGCGGCGGCGCATGATGGCGCGCTGGAGCTCTCGCTTCTCGTCAGGTCGGCGTTCCGTGCGTTCGCGGCTCACCGGTTCATTATACGGGGGCGAATCCATCTGAGGCAAACCGCTGCGAACCTGTCGCATTGGACGCAGGCCGCGAAGCCGCCGCTTCCGTGTTATCATCTTAGCCAGCTACGATGGTCAACGGGGAATCACCTGTTTCGGCACGAAGAATCATCAACTGCCCGAACTGCGGAGCTATAACCTACAGCGACCGAGAGAGGTGCGCGGCTTGTGGCGTCCACCTGCAGAAAGCACTGGCGCGGAAGGATGCCGAAGCTGCCGAGGATGAGAAGACGCGAGTGCATGCCGAGCCTGAGCTGACACGCGAGCAGCAGGCGTTTCTCAGGCGTTACTCCTTCGGACCGGGCTTCCCTCTGTATCTATTCACCACACCGTTTTGGTTTGTGCCCGTAGTATGCGGTTTCGTCTCTCACTTCGCGGCAGGTACAGCAGGGGGTGTCCTCGTTAGCAGTATCTATATGCTCTTCCTGATTTGGTTTGGATTCCCTGCCCGGCGAGTTCGCTGGAAGTTCAACAAGTGGAAGAGCTTCGAAGTCTACGTCAAGAGCGAGACAACCTGGAACTTCCTTGGAGTCCTGGGGTGGCTATTGTCGGTGCTCTGTGTGATTACCGTAGTCGCGGCGGCGCTTTCGAGGTCTGCCGCTCAGTGAGGAGCTGCTAGTAGCCGAAGAGCTACTGAGCCATACCCTTATCTGGGACAACGAGGACTTGATTCCGCTAGCGCTTCTAGAACCTGGCAGCGGGCGCACCTCGCGGTGAGGATTTCTCGTCACTTCGGAGCTCCTTCAGCAGCTCTTTGACGGCGGCTTCCAGTTGCGGGTCCTCGCCTCGCGGCAGCGAGCAGGGGGCGACGCCCACGCAGATGTCGGGCGGGACGCCGTAGTTCTCCATATTCTGCATATCGATGGTGTACCAGCCGCTTCCAGGAAGGGCGAACCAGGTGCCGTCCATGAGCTGGTAGGTCCAGGTGCCAATGACGCCGCCGTAGGTCTGGACTCCCAGCAGCTTGCCCAAGCCAAGCTGGCGGAAGCCGTAGGGGAAGATCTCGGCGTCGGAGATGCACTGCTCGTGGATGATGACCAGCTTCGGCTTGAGAAACGCCTCCACCGGCTGAAGCTCCGGCGGAAAGCGCCCACGCGAGGAGTAGCCGAACGGATGCCGGTCGAGCAGCTGGAACAGCTCCTCGTGGATGTGACCGCCGCTGTTGTAGCGGATGTCGATGATGGCGGCGTCGTAGTCCTGGGCGTAGCCGAACAGCTCGCGCTGGAAGCGCTTCAGGCTATCTTCGTACATCCGGCGGATGTGCATATAGGCGATGCGACCGCCGGATAGCTCCTCCACGCGAGCGCGGTTGTCCCGCACCCACTGCTCGTATTCCAGGTCGAGCTGCGCCTGCAAGGAAGTGGGACGGATGCGCACTTCCTCCTCCTTCGTTTCTGCACGCAGCACCTTGAGATGCACCGTCCGGTCCACCGTTTGGTCGAGGAGCTTCCAGGTGACTTCGTTGAGAGATGCCGGCTTCCCCTCAATCTGCAGGATGACGTCGCCGGGCCGGAGGCGGCTGCCCTCGCGGTCCGCCGGTCCGTCGTAGAGCACCTGCGCCACCTTCAGCCCGGGGCCGGGGAACGCGAGGTCGTAGCGGACGCCGAAAGCGCCGGTATCCGAGCCGATACCCTCGAAGCTGCTTCCGCCGCCGATGCCCATATGACTCGCGTTGAGCTCGCCCAGCAGCATCCAGGTGAAGGTCTGAAACTCCTCCCTGGTGACTGCCTGCTCCACCATCTGGCGATACTTCCGGTATAGAGCCTCGCTGGCGCGACCGTGCAGGTTGGGGTCGTAGAAGTTCTGCTTGAGATTGCGCCACGCCTCGTCGAACATCTGGAGTATCTCCGCCTGCCGGTCGAGTAGCATCGGCGCGGTCAGCCCGACTCCGCTCACCCCACCGACGCGGTCGCCGGCGATGTCTATCTTGTAGATGCTCCCGTCCTCACCAAGACCGTAGGCGCCGCCCTTCTCGCCCCACTCGATGTAGAAGAAAGGCGTGCCGATACCCGTGGGAACCGACTGCTCCGTCTCCAGGTTGTAGAGCCAGAGCTGGGCGCCCAGCGTGGTCGCCCCTTCGAAGAGTATCTGCTTGCCGTCCGGCGAGAAGGCGAGCGGCCCGGCAGTGTCGAGGGGCGGGCTGATGGCGACGGCGCGAAGCTCGATGTCGCGGAAGTCGATTTCGACTGGCGGGGCTTCCTCTTCCTTCTCCTCCTCCTTCTTCTCTTCTCCGTTTGCGGCTTCGGCGGTTTCTGCCGCAGGTTCGGCATCCGGCTTCGCCTGCTCTTCCGGCTTGGCGGCGCCTTCATCCTTCTTCTCCTCCCCGAACTTCATCTCGTCGGGAAACTCGACCGGCTTGGGCGTCAGCTCAAGCAGATAGACGCGGGCGACCTCGCCGCGATAGCTGACGAACGCCGCGCGCTTCCTATCGGGGCACCACTCGAAGAGGGCGTTCCAGGTGGGATACCGGGTGATGTTGCAGGGCGGCTGGCTGCCGTCGCCGGGGACAATCCAGAGGTCCGAGTGGTATCTCAAATCCATCGACCCGTAACAGATCCACTTGCCGTCAGGCGACCAGGCGATCTCGCGAGGCCAGACGGCGGCGCGGAAGTAGCCTCGGGCAAGCTCGCGAGCGCTCTTGTTTTCCACATCCAGCACCATCAGCTTGTCGAGCCCGCGGAAGAACGCAATCTGCTTGCCGTCGGGCGACCAGTGCGGGTTCTTCTCGATTTCCTCAGCATCGGTCAGCCGCTCCACCCGCCTCCCGTTGAGATGCAGAAGATACAGGTTCTCGTTGCCGTCGCGGTCGCTGACGAAGAGCATCCGGTCGCTTTCCGGATGCCACTGGATGTCGGAGTCGCGGGGGGGGTGCTCGGTGTTGTTGCTCGTTGTGATGAACTACCGCGCCGCTACCATCC
>Ga0172366_10001054_pt1 | contig 21268 bp, 18 predicted proteins | sample LakKivSesite69cm_FD_114533 | JGI IMG/M metagenome (GOLD analysis project Ga0172366, IMG submission 114533) | Sediment microbial communities from Lake Kivu, Rwanda - Sediment site 69cm | ecosystem: Environmental > Aquatic > Freshwater > Lake > Sediment | place: Rwanda: Western Province, Lake...
GGCCCGCGTGCGGGTCGCGGACGAGTCCGGTTCCGCGTTCGTCGTGTTCTGGGCGGATCGCATGGACGATTACAATGGCCTGAGCACGGGTGACGTGTACCAGTTCGAGAACCTGGCCGTGAAAAAGAACTCGTATGGCAACAGCACCACGCTCGAGTTCCACGCGAACCGTGCATCGAAGATCGCCAAATCCACGAAGAATATCGATGCAATCACCGATGAATCTGCTTCGAGCACGACCTCGGGCACGCCGGTTCCTGCCGTGGCGTCCACGATTGCCGGCGCAACTGAGACCATGATCTCTTGCACCATCACGGCGAAGGTGCAAGAGAAGCTGCCACCCAAGACATTCACGAGGAAGGATGGCAAAGAAGGCTCCGTGGCCCGCGTGCGGGTCGCGGACGAGTCCGGTTCCGCGTTCGTCGTGTTCTGGGCGGATCGCATGGACGATTACAATGGCCTGAACGCGGGTGACGTGTACCAGTTCGAGAACCTGGCCGTGAAAAAGAACTCGTACGGCAACAGCACCACGCTCGAGTTCCACGCGAACCGGGCGACGATAATCACCAAGTCGACCAAGAAGGTCGAGATCCCGGTTCAAAAGCTCAAGATAGGGGACATCGTCGAGACGCAATCCCCGATCAGCTTCGAGGGGCGGGTGAAAGCCATCGACGAGGAGCGGCAGATCACGTTGAAAGACGGCACGCAAACCAGGAACATCAAGATCATGGTCGCCGATGAAACCGGTTCAATTACCATGATCGCTTGGCGGGATGTCGTTGACGAGATCAAGAAGTTCAAGCCCGGTGATCCTATCAAGATCGAGAACGTGACAGCAGCAAATAGTCGGTTCACTAACCAGGTAGAAGCCAAGCTGGGCAGGGAAACAAAAATCACGAAGCCACAGGAATCCTTAGTGCCAGCGATAGAACCGGTTCCTGCCGAACAAGCATTTGCACGGCCAGCAAGCAAGATCCCGACGGGGCCAGTTCCCCGGTTGTCACTAGACCACGTCGAGGACAACATGTTCGGCGAGGTCGCCGCCAGGGTTATCAACATATCAAGATACATCAACAATTACATGGCATGCCCCAAGTGCAAGAAGAAGGTCACCCTTCAAGGCGATGTCTATACTTGCGTCAACGATGGAAGACAACCCAAGGCATCTCCCCGGCTCATCGCGAAACTCACCGTCGATGATGGTGCCGGAAAAATAAACGTCACGATGATCGGCGATAGCGTCATCAAGTTTTTTGGCATTTCTGAGCAAGAGAAAGTGAAACTCGCGAAGACAGAGAACGACGTATCGAATAGCGAAAAGGACGAGATCCTCGCGAGGGTGAACAACCGGGTTCTTTTAAAAACGTACCTGTTCCGCGGGCGAGTAAAGTTCAATGATTTCCAAAAAGAGTATGAGATCATCGCTGACACCGCCACCGAGGTCGATTTAAACAAGGAAACGGCCACGATCATCAAGGAAATGGAATCAGCATCGTGATCCTTTCAAAAAATCGTCTCGGGCATGTCATGCGTCTCGCGTTGGGTGTTAATTTTTCTTTCCTTTGCTCGCCAGGATCATTCCCGTGCCCGCACATCCCGCGAGAAAGAACACCCACATCACGATCGTGGCGCCTTGTTCGTCGAGCACGCTCTCCAGGATCGTTATTTCGGTGGTTATTTGCCTCGTCGAGTACCCGTCAAATATCGAGAGAGTATAAAGCCAAGTTCCCGCCATTTGGGTGCTGATGGAAACGACGACGGTGGATGCATTTGTCCAGGAACCCGTTTTGATGACTTGATCGTATCCCGGGCCTGTCGCACGCACGGTGTACGTGCCATACGCGTCGTCCGGATCGATCACTGTCCAGGTGATTTGGGCTCCGGTGGACAGGAGATGGTACGTGGAGTTTTGGGGCGAAGAGGCGCTGGGAGGCGCGTTCGCGTTGATGGTGAAAATCACCACCGTTCTGTTGAATCCAAGATCGTCCACGGTCAAGCTAAACTGGAAGATGCCCGCCCGGTTCAGCGGGAAACCGAGCTGGATCGCGGTGTTATTGTTCCACGTCGCATTGGTGTGCGTGGCATTGATAGGAAGGCCATCCACCTGCAGGGTATAGTTTCCCGTCATGTTCTCCATGTCAACAATCGTGAAGGCGATCGGTACCATGCCATCGTCGTAAGACACGGTCCGGTTTTGGAGGCCGATAACTTCCGGTGGATAGTTCGTGGCGACCGACACGAGGCAAGAAAAACGGATGGTGTAATTTCCATCGGTCGCAGAGATGGAATGGTTGAAAACACCCGGGATCGAGGTGTTGACCGGGATTGAAACGGGTTGGCTCGCGTTCCATCGGGTGTTCACGCCGAGAACCGGCATCCCGTCAACCGTGACGTTCATCTCGCCATCGGTTGAATCCGGATCATTGATGGTGAAATTCCACGACACGATGGCACCCCGGTGGAGTTTCAAGACAGCCGGGGCATCGATCACGGGTGGTGCCTCGACTTTGACCCAGGCGGTGGAATAATTCCCCGATATCTCTTGCCCGCCCAACGCAGCCGCGATCAACTGGCTTTTCGTCATGTCCGAGAAGAAGATCGTGTAGTTGTGCAAGCCCGGTTGAGACGTGTTGACCGCGACCGAGAACGGGGTGTTGTTCGTCCAGACAGGGAATGGCATCAGGTACAAGTTCAGCGGATTCTCGTCTTCGATGGGATTGTAATCGTCATGGCCAACAAGGTAGACACCGCTGCTATGTTCGGGGTCGGTGATGGTCCAGGTTATCACGACCCCTGGCTGGTTCACGAGCACGCTTTGATTTGCAGGTTGAGTGCTCGAAGGCGCTGCACTATCCTGGACCAAGATGATGTTGCATGAAGCTTCCAGGCTCCCGTGTTCGTTGCACGTCGCCAGGAGAACAAGCAGTGGCGCGAGTAAGAGGCTTGACAAGGCGATCGCCCTTCTTCTGCTCATGACCGGCGGCATCTTGCTCCCGTGACCTTCGACATTCTGGTCCAGAGACGCTGAACCATGGGATCTCTGGGAGCTACACGATATAAACCCGTTCTACACGGAGCGGGTAGCTCGCGATCAGATGCGCTTCGAGACATAAGGGCCATCCGGAGCAAATCCGAGGTTGTAGAAGTACTGCCGGACGCCGATCCCAGATATCACGAGCAGTTTTTCCGATGAAAAGTCGGATCTTGCGACTTCCTCTGCCAAATGCAAGAGATGCTTGCCGAGCCCGCGATGTTGGGCCTGCAATTTTTTCGCTACCTTGTCCACGGGCACGACCTCGCCGACGACGCGCAGCTCGCGTATGATCGACGAGGGAACCCCTTGCATCTCGGGTCGGTGATAGCTGCTGGATGGCTTCCGCAACCTGACATAGCCGAAGATGTTCTCGGTCTCGGGATGGAGCGCGGAAATGAAACACTCGGATCCGCCTGATGCTGCATACTTTTCTTTTTTAATGAGGAGCTCGTCAATATCGGGGATGGATTCGTCTACTTGATGTTGTCGGGAAAAACCATATTCCTTGCATCGAATGCAATTGCATCTCAAGCCTTTCTTGTCCATGGCTTCCCAGATCAACTCGCGCAGATTGCTGTTCTTGATCCCTTCGAGGATGAGGTCCGCGGGGATGTCGCGCTGCACCCGCTGAATGCGAGTCCAGCTCGGGAGCCGGGATTTCATGTGGGCAAGCAAGTCGATGAGCTCGTCGATCGAATAGGGCTCGTACCTTCCCTCCCGCCACCATTTTTCTAGCGTGGTTCCGTTCACGACCAGGCACGGGTATATCTTCAAGTAATCCGGGCGATAAGCATCGTTCGAAAAAAGTTCTTCGAACATCGCCTTGTCCCTGTTGACGCTGGATCCGGGCATGTTAGGCATCATGTGGAAGCAAACCTTGAACCCCGCGTCCCTGGCGACCTGGATGGCTTTCTTGGTGGTCGCCGCGTCATGGCCGCGCCCGACGAGGTTATAAACGTCATCGTAAGTGGTCTGCACCCCGATCTCCACTCGTGTGCCGCCGTAATCGAGCATCGCATCCACGTGCGGGGCCATGCAGAAGTCGGGGCGGGTCTCGAACGTGATGCCGATAATGCGGCGATGACTTGTCTCCGCAAGCTTTTTTGCTTCGCTCAATCTCGCGCTTTCGTTCTCCAACACGCCGTCTATGCAACCTTTGACGAAATACTCTTGATATTCCTTTGAAGTGGACAAGAACGTTCCGCCCATGATGATGAGCTCGATCTTGTCACAAACATGTCCAATTGATTCGAGATCGTTAATCCTGGCGGAGACTTGCTTGAACGGGTCGTATCCATACATCAAGGAGCGCAGCGCCGCGGGTTCTCTCCCCGTGTAGCTCTGCGCAACAGGCTCATCGGGCTGGGATTCCCTGCCCGGGCAGTACAAGCACCTGCCAGGACACGGCAGAGGCTTCGTCATGGCCGCGATGATCGAAACGCCGGACATTGTACGCTTCGACCGGCGCTTAAGCACGGGGAGGAACGTGTCACGATTTTCCTCGGGCATCATGGCCAAGATCGCGGCGTTCGTCGGGATTTGGTTCAACCCGAACTGCTTCGCGTGCTTGACCTTGATCTTGTTGAGCTGGTTCCTTGAAACGGAGCCGGAGGCACGCAGCTCGTCGACGATAGCCCCCAAGGCAGCTTTGAGCCTCTCACCATTATCTCCCATCAGAAACCAGCTGCCAACAGTCATTTCTTGAAGAAGAACTTCTTGCCAGAGAAATCCCTCGTGTAGTTCCCGAACTCGGTTAGCACGCCCAGCTGGCCGGTCGAAAACACGGGGCCGTCCTTGCACACGAGTAACCCGCCAGGATCCATCGCGCATAGCCCGCACAAGCCATTCCCGCATCGCATCATGCGTTCCAAGGATGCCTCGATTTGTATCCCGTGTTTTTTACACACCATGAACACCTGGCGCATCATCAACTCGGGGCCGCAAATGTATACCTTTTCAATCTTCACCTTTCCTCGTTCAACGAGGTTCAAGAACAGCTCGTGTCCGAAACACTTTTCCCCGCAAGTTCCATCATCTGTGGATGTGAAATATGTTTTTCCAGGTATTAAATCCTTCTTGAAAGATGCATGATAGAGGAGCTCGCCTTCCGTCCGCGCCGCGTTGATCACGACAAGGTTTTTACCGCGCTTCGTGAGTTCGGGGATGATCGGCCTCACGGCGGTCATGCCAACCCCGCCCCCGATGATACAAGCCTCCTTGCTTTTTCCATCGAGGTCGAATCCGTTCCCATACGGGCCACGAATGCCGATAAGATCGCCGATGTTTTTTGCACAAAGCTTTTTTGTTGCATCTCCGACTGCAGCGACGGAGATCTCATAGATGCCGTTGTCATTATCGATCGAGGCAACGCTCATGGGTATCTCGTCGATTCCTGGAACCCATACCATGAAGAACTGCCCGGGGGCTGGCCGCACGCCGGGAACGGCGAATTTCAAGGTGGTAATCCTGGCAGTCTCCGTTCTTTTTTCGAGGATCTTCACCGCCACGGGTTTATTGATGACTGGTAGATTCGTGGCCATGTTATTCACCAGATCAATGCGCTTTTCCGACGATGTCGGCCAACTTCTCTATCGCGTGTCGTTGCATGTAATCGACGAGATCCCGTTTCATCGCTTCGATGATCCCAAAACCGTTGAGAAACGCGGTGCCGACTTGCACGGCAATCGCGCCAGCTAGCATGAATTCTATCGCGTCGTAACCCGTGAAGACGCCACCGCAACCGATGATCGGGACGCGAACGCTATCATAGAGATCGTAGACGGCTTTCATGGCAATAGGCTTTATGGCCTTCCCGGATACACCACCTGACTTGTTGGCGAGCACGGGCTTCCCGATATCGACGTCGATCGCCATCCCGCGGATCGTGTTGATCGCCACGAGCGCGTCCGCGCCGGCCTTTTCGGCTGCACGGCCGATGTCCACGATGCTGGTGACGTTCGGGTTCAGCTTGACGAAGACCGGGATCTTGACGGCAGCCTTCACCTTGGAGACGACGCTCGCGGTGAGGCACGGATCCGCGCCGATGCTGGAGACCCTCGCATGCGGGCACGAGATGTTGAGCTCGACCGCGTCCACGCCAGCTTGCTCCACCTTGCGGGCCATCATCGCGTATTGGTCCTCGATTTCACCAAAGATGCTCGCGATCAACGGCACGTTATCATGGTCAATCTCTGGTATCTCCTGGATAAATTCGTCGATCCCGGGATTTGCAAGGCCAACTGCATTTAGACACGTGCCAGGCTCTATTTCAATCACCGAAGGGTTGAGATAACCCGCCCGGGGTTCTGGCCCGATGGATTTCGACGTGATGCCTCCGATGCCGGCCTCCCTCACCAACCGGCTGAGGGTCGCGGCGGAAACGCCAAGAATCCCGGAGGCCAGGATGATCGGGTTGGAGAAATGTAACCCGCAGAGATCTACTTCGATCGATGGCATCAATACATTCTTGGTAAAACGATTGCTTGAATGTTTTGTTTGATGCAAAAATATTTGTTGGCGAATTTGGTAATCATTCCAGCACTCGATAGATTCGAAGGGACATGATCCAGCAGATAATCTCGGCCATGCAGCGCACGGGCTGGGTAATCATCGACTTCTCCAGCAACGATGCCACGATCCGGATAGTGGGAAACAAGGACGTGGAACAAGTTCTCGAGATCGATGTAAGTGCCAAATGTTTCGACTTGATCGCGAAGAACAAGGACATGACCCTTATCATCAAGTACATCGACAACATAGACAATTTCAGCAAAGAAAAATCGGATGAATTGCTTAACATAGCTCATATTTTCAACTCCGTGCCGATTATCATTGGTGAAAGAAACAGGAACGGCAATCTCGAGAACAACATCTTGTACAACCGTTACCAGATCAACGCCCTCAATTTCACCACCTTCGCGAGTGTCCTGGAGAAGAAGGAATTCCCGCGCGTCTACAGCCAGCGGGGCGGGTATTTCGTGCAGATAAAGACCAAGGAGTTCAAGGACCTGCGCCAGTCCCGCAACATGTCGCTCGCGGACATCGCAAAGAAGCTTGAACTCACGCCGAAGGCAGTGTATGAATATGAATCGAACAAAATGAAGACTCGCCTCGCTCATTTCGAGGAGATGTCCCGGATCTTCAAGTTCAGCCAGCAAGAATTCTTGCACCAGTTTTCAGAGACGATAGACATCTTCGTGAGGCTATACAAGTCCAACTACGAGACGATCAGGGACCTGGTGGGCTTCCAGCAAGAGATCGACCACCGGCTGACCGAGCTTGGTTTCATCACTTACTGGTTCAACAAGGTACCGATAGACATGTCGTTCGAAGATGCCACGGGCGACGAGGTCAAGAATCAAAATCCCCAAAAGGATAAAACAATCGCCGAGTCGAGGAAAATTTTCATTTCAGAGATCTCGTCGGTCAAGGATGCAGGGGCCAGCGACCTCGCGCGAGCGGTCAAGAACACGGAGAAGAAGCTGGAGAAACACGTGACTTTCTTGAAGGAGTTCGGCAATATATTGGAGACCAAGTGCAACATGGTCGTATTACTAGACGATCAGCTGTTCCAGGACTTGAAACACGTGCACGGCATCCCCATCATACACGAACACGAGATACCGTCGAACGCGGAAAAATTAAAAAAGATCATCCTCGATCGAAAACATGGTAGTTGAGTGCCCGTGGAACCGATAGTGGGGGGTGCCGACGAGGCAGGACGCGGGCCGGTGCTCGGCCCGATGGTCGTCTGTGCCGCGTGTTTCCGGGAGGTTGACATGCCCTGCATGCTCGACCAAGGGGTGACCGATTCGAAGCAGCTCAACCCCAAACGCCGGGAGGCTCTCTTCGACGTCATCACCCGCGCGGCCCTTGACTACGAGCTCGTGGTGCTCTCGCCCGTGGAAATCAACGAGTTCATGGCCGGCGGAACGAACTTGAACGACATCGAGGTGACAGCGTTTGCAAGGGCCATCAACGCGGTGATCCGGCGAGGCACCATCCCTGGCACGCTGTGGATCGACGCGGCGGACGTGAAGCCCACGCGCTTCGGCGAGCGGATCCAAGGCCTACTCTCCACGCGCGTTGTGGTCAACGCCCGCCACAAGGCCGATGCCACGATAACGGCGGTCGGGGCGGCATCGATCCTCGCGAAAGTGACGCGCGACCGGCTCGTCCACGAGCTTGCCAAGCAATACGGCGACATCGGATCCGGTTACCCGTCCGATCCAAAAACCCGGGGATTTCTCAAGAAATACTATCAAGACCACGGGAATTTCCCGCCGATAGCAAGGATGGAATGGGAAACGCTGAAACAGCTCAAGAAAGAGATGGGGGTCATCCCGAAGGGGCAAACGAGGCTGTTCTGATCCATCAATCCATCTTGCCCGCGATCATGACGTGGTCGTCGCTGAACGGGGCGATGTCGCGCATGTCGACGACGTTGCAACCAGCTTTCGCCAGGATCGCCTTCTCTTTCTGGAATATGATCTCCGGCTCGATGGTCACGTCGATCGAGCGAGACTTGATAGCGATATAGAATGTACCACCTGGCTTAAGAAATGTCTGGATGTTGTCGACGAGTAACTTGGATTGCTCAGGTTGCGCCACGTCCTGGTAGATGAGGTCGACTTGCTCGGGAATCAATGATCGATACTGTGCCGGCTTCGTCGCGTCGGCAAACATCGGTATGACGTTGTCCCGGTTCGACAGCCGCTGCACGAGTTCCCTCAAGCTGCGAGCCGAGAACTCGATCGCATAGATCCGGCCCGCTTTCCCTATGATGTCGGACAAGTGAGAGACCGTGGTTCCGCTCGCCGCGCCGAGGTACAAGATGGACATTCCCTCCTTCAAGTAGTATTCCTTGCCATTCTTGCGGAAGTACGCGCAGAGCTTGCTACGGTTCGGGTTCCACTCGCGGAACTCGTCCGAGCCAAACTTGAACAGCCGTTCGCCGTACACGTCCGTGCCAGGAACCTGGTTCTTCGTCCCGAGGATATCGTTGCCATCAATGGTGATCGTGTAGATGCCATCGAACTTGTTATGGGCTCTCACGGAATGCGGGTCGTTTCTCGACGTCGATGATCACACCCTGTCCGGTCTTGGTTTTCCCTTGGGGGGATACTTCTTGGCGGCCTTTCCTCCCCCGCCTTGCTTGAAAGACTTGCTCCCGGGTCCTGCCGGCCGGTAAGGCCGGGATCCTCCCCCGTCCCGAGGCCTTGGAGCCCATTGGCGGTCGGCGCGGGCACTGCCTTTCTTGGGAGGCCGCGCACCAGGGCCGCCTGGCCGTGGCTTGAAGCCACCAGGCCCCCTATCGCGCTGTGGTCCACCCGGCCTGGGCTTCTTTTGCCATTCCTCGGGACGTGCAGATCCCGGGCGTTCTTTTACTTGTGGTGGCTTGTCGGGATATTTTCTCTGGATCTCCACGAGCTTGCTGTGGATATCAGCGAGAAGCTCGTCGGCGATGTATCGCTTGCTGATTTGATCGACCCGGGCGGCGATCGAGATTTTACCCGCGAGCAATCGTGCGACCTTGCCGCGCTGCCAGAACGGTGCGGACCTGACCTCTTTTGCCTGAAAAATGATGCCATGTTTTGGAGGTTCAGCGTTGGTTTTAATAGCCCGGAACAGCGCCTTCTCCGCGCCGAGAACCTGGATCGTGGAGCTGGGTTTCTTCGCCAGCGCCTCGAGCCCGCCCGCGAGGCATATCAGCCGGGCACCGAGAATCGGGCCAATGATGGCCGATAAATTGGGACATGTCTGTTCCATCAAGGATTCAACGTAATTCTCGATTTTTACCCTTGCCTTGTATAGATCGAGCACGCTGCTGGCAAATGCTTGCATGGTCTTTATGTCGAACGGGGAAAAATCGCCACCCATGGATTCCTTGGCCCGGTTAACCATGATCTCGACGGTCTTGTCCTGGACGGGTCGCAGTGCTTTTATCCGGTCGGGCGAGAATTCCCCCCGCGTGCCGATGCTCGTGATGATCTCGAGGAAAAACTCGTGGTCGGCGACGAGTTGATCGGTCAACTCGGGGAAATGGTAGCCGTACCATTCGCGGATGCGCTCGGAGAATATGTTCGTGCTCTTGTTGATATCATCGATGGAATTCACGGCTTGCATGATGAGCCGGTCATTTTGCTCCGAGACGGATTTGATTTGCAGTTTCGTGAGTTCCACGTTAACCGCGCGGTTGAACGCGTAGAACTCGCTGGCGTTCCACGTGCTCCCCATCTTCGCGAGGAACGAAACGACGTCCTGCCGGAAGGCGACGCCGGCCCTCGTCGACTTGGCATGGAGGATGCGACCCGGGACCTTCCCGTCGAGCAGCTGGCAGAGATACTCATCCTCTGCCTCGAGGATGTCCCTTCCACGTGCAGCTTTCATGTAATCTGCGATCTTGGCGATTATACCATCGAGTTCCGTATTGGGTGTCGCCATTTTCAAGGCGAGCATCACGCGCGCGACCGTTTCGGCATCACGCTTTAACTCGTGGCTGACGACGATGTTTCCCTGCTCGTCCGTCGCGGCAAAGCCGCACGCGGTGCAAATAAGGGAGAGACTCACGTTCACCAACCATCTGCTAGTTCTATTTCCACTATAAAGGAATGTCACTTATATAAAGAACGTTTTCGAATGGTGTATCATGCCGAAGGATTGCGTGGGTATAGTCTATTCCCCGAAATACCTGGATCATCAAACTGGATCCCACGTGGAATCGCCGGAGCGACTCGTCGCGACCATGGACCTCATCAAGAGCGAAAAGCTGCTGGAATCGCCCAAGTTCAAGTTGATCGAGCCGAGGGCAGCCACCATCGATGAGATCAAGACGATCCACCACGCGGACATGATCGAATACGCCCGGTCCAAGTCCCTCCAAGCGCAGGGTAGTTCGCTCGAATATCTCGATGGCGGTGACACTGTAGTATGTGGTCAATCGTTCGAGGTCGCCCTGCTCGCGGCGGGCGGCGGGATGACCGCGGCCGATGCGGTCTTGAGCGGCGAGGTGTCCAGCGCGTTCGCGCTCGTCCGTCCCCCGGGCCACCACGCGAACGCCAGCCACTCGTCCGGCTTCTGCATCTTCAACAACATGGCCATCCTGGCCGAGTACCTCACCAAGAAAAAAGGGTTCAAGAGGGTTGGCATCTTCGACATCGACCTGCACCACGGCAACGGGACGTCGGAGATCTTCTACGAGCGCAACGACGTGCTTTTTTTCAGCAGCCACCAGGACCCGCGGACGCAATATCCCGGCACGGGCTTTGCCTCGGATATCGGTGAAGGGCCAGGAAAAGGCTATAACATCAACGCCCCGCTCGCGCCCGGCGCGGGCGACGACGTGGTCCAGCTCATATTTAACCAGGTCATCAAGCCAATATTCGAGCAGTACAATCCCGAGATACTGCTCTGCAGCTTCGGCGGCGACGCCCATTACTCGGATCCGCTGTCCGGCCTGTCATTCACCACGCAAGGCTACGGGCACTACGTGGAAGGCTTCAAGAAGATTGCCGATAAATGCTGCGGGGGAAAGATGGTCATCTTGCTGGAAGGGGGCTACCGGGTGAAGATCCTCGCGCAGAGCATCGTGAACATCTTGAACGTGCTCGCAGGTCAAGAGATGCCGTTCGTGGAGGGCGAGCACGAATCCGGGGAAAACATAATGGCATATCACGAGCAGCTCGCGAAAAAAATGAAGGAACACTTCAAGCCGCACTGGAAATTTGAATAATCGCTTGATCGGGCGAGAAAAAAAGCCGTTTTTACTATCGCCGGGGGTCGTGCTGCAAGATGTACTTGTACACGCTTCATCGGGAAAAAAAAAACACGCTTGGGTTATTTCCTTCAAAGAGCACTTCGAGGCACTCTCGATTCTCGACAAGAAGCATTTAGAAGAGTTCTACCAGCCGGCTTAGCAGCTTGAGCACTTCTTCCCCTTTTTCCGTGAGATTATAAATCGTGCGGCCTTGTTCGTCTTTTGACGTGACAAAGTTCTTTTCCTCCATCAGCTTCAAGTTATGATACACGGCTTGCTTGGTACATTGAATTTCCTTGAAAATGGACGCGTGGATCTTGTACCCGTGCAAGCCTGCTGATCTTGCATGCTGCAATTGCTCCAGGATCTTCAGCCGGAGGTTCATCTTTGTCCGGACGAACAAGTCCGAGCTGGACACCCGGTTGATCAAGGCATCGATGACGTTCAGCGCTTTCAGGCCTGTTCCGGTGAGGATCACGACGCGCTTCACGCTAGACTCGCGGGTCGCGCGCTTCTTCAACGCGGCATATGCAACTGCCGTGGCTGGCTCGACGAAAAGGCCCTCTGTACGGGCAAGCGTGGAAATAGCGCTGGTGATCTCGCCCTCCGTGATTTCTATCTTTTCACCACCGGATTCCTTGATGGCGAGTTCCATCAAGTCACGCTGGGAATATTTCGACTCCATCAAGGGCGAGATCCGCTGGCCTTCGGCTGAAAGGCTCGCCCCGATCATTTTCGGTACCGAAGCAATGGCCCCGCTCGCGTGGAGATCGTTGAACCCTTGCCACAGCGAGAACAAGGTGCCGCCGTTGCCGATCGAGATGTACACCTCGTCCGGGACGACCCCGGCGGCCACGATCTCGTGGGCGATCGAGGTTTGCGCCAGCATCGAGAGGGGATTGAACTCGGCCGTTGCCTGGTAACCGCCCTCGGCCAGCTGTTGCTTGAGGCAATCGTCCATCGCATCGTTCATCGACGGGTACGAATCGAACAGCACGCCACCATAGGTCTTGACCTGCGCCTTTTTTCCGATGTCGATGTTCTTGTCGCTGAAGATCCTCGCGACGAGGCCGGCCCTGGCCGCATAGGCAGAAACGGACGCGCCCATGTTCCCCGTGCTGGCACAAAATACCTCCTTGCAATGCAATATTTTCGCATGGGTGACGAGCAAGGCGGCGGCGCGATCCCGGTAGGACCGGGTAGGGTTCTGGGACTCGTCCTTGAAATAAACGAGGTCGCTCGCCCCGGCTTGGTTCTCGGTGGACTCGACCAGCTTCGTGTTGCCCTCGCCCATGCTGACGCGCTCTTGGAAAAAAACGGGAGGAAGTACCCGCTTCAAGCCATCCCAAAAGTCGAGATTGCCTCTCTTGCCGGCATCTAGCGTCGACGGGTCCGGTATGTTCTGGATGTAGAGGTTCTTGTCGCAAGTCGGGCACCTGAACAGCGCGTCCGGCGAGTTGATGCGTTCACCGGGGAGGACGTGGTCGTCCCAGCAACGCAGCTCGAGTTTCTCCATCTGCATCAGCGATTACTTGCTGGAGGGTTCTTCCGGTGTTGCAGGCGCCTCATAGAGGCTTTTCAAGACTCCCGCTTTTTGCACGGCATAGTACACGGGTATGGCAGCAATGACGCCCACCAGGGCTTGTACAATGTTCCAAGGAAGATTTGAGAAGGCAGACGCGGCATATGCCTGGGTAATGATATTTGCTAACACGAATCCCTCCCACACGAAATATCCACCGAACATGATCACGCCCCCGGCGAGCATCGAGATCACCATGTAATATATCGGGATTTTCCCGCGTAGGATTGTCACGAAGACCGTGACGATGAAAAAGGAACCGATGAGGATCCATAGAATAGTGCTTTGCGGGCCGAAGTTCACGCCGATGATGATGACGGCCGCCGCGATCAAGAAACCACTCATGAGGACGCGCATCGTCGTTTTTCCACTTCGCACGTTTTCTTGGGTCATACCTGCTTTAAGTCTCTTAAATACAATCGCAGCGACAAATCCCTCAAAGAACTTGAGAACGAAGGTCGCTGGAGAATATTCGTAATAGGCGAGAAGAATGTCACCGAACATCGCGCCGATGCCGCCGGCCATGCCGGTCATTATGGCACCCACCGGTATGCGAAATTCGCGCCGGGTGATGGGACCTAGCAACAGCGCGGCAAGGTATATCACCGCCTCACCGAAATTGAAAAAACCCTTTGGAAGCGGGGGCGCAAGAATGATCGTGGCGACCGTGGTCAAGGCCGTGAATATCGCGGTGAGGGCGATCCACAAAGTTTTTTTCGTGGTTGTTTCGCTCATTCCGAATCACTTGCACGCGACTAGTCAAATCTTTCTTGACTAGACAAGCGTGAATTGACTAGAGTCCTTAAAAAGCTTCCCGCCGCCGGTCTGCCGAGGAACGACAAATGAAAGCTCACGAGCGCATCTGGAAGGCATTATGCCACGAGGAGCCCGACCGGGTTCCCACGTTCACCCAATCCATCGAGGACCCGTTTGTCCGGCGGTTTGACGAGCAAATTGGCATTGAAGACGAGGCGGGGCTGTTCCCCGACATGGACGTTTCGTTTATCTTGGCGCACGCGATCGGCTTCGATAGCAAGTGGATCCACCTGCAAGGGGCGTCGCCGCCCGCGCGTGACTACCCGGCTGAGGTACCACCCCTGCCCGAGGACCAGTGGGCGGGCAAGTCGGGCCAGATCCACGTGCGTAGCAAGGACGGCTCGAAATCGTGGTACTACGACGGGGCACTCAAGACGCCCGAGCTGGTCAAGGCATGGATCCCTTACGTGAAGGACTTCAACATCCCCGACGCAAACTACTACGCGCACATCAAGAAGACGTGGGACGTGGGCTGCGCCAAGGACATCGTCCCGATACCCACGGCCGGCGCCCCGACCATGGCCACGTGGGCGTCCATCGGCATGCGACGATTTTCGTACCTCACTAGAAAGTACCCCGAACTGGTTCAAGGGCTCATCAATGCGTGGTGCGACGTGACCATCGAGGAGCACAAGTGCATCTTCGAGGCCGGCATCCCGTACGTGTTTATTTGCGACGACCACGCGCAGAAAGAACGCCTCATGATGAGCCCGGCGGACTGGGAGCGGTTCGTCGAGCCCGTCTATAGGCGTCTCGCCGACAACGCCCACAAGCGCGGTTGTAAGTTTTTGGTGCATACTGATGGCAACCTCAACGAATCTTTCCCTGGAATGCACCGGGCCGGGGTCGACGCGGCGGAGCCGCTCGAGTACGAGGCCGGCATGCGGTTGAAGCCGCTCAAGGAGAAGTACGGCGACAAGATCACGCTCATCGGGAACGTGCCATCATCCGATGCGCTGTGCCTGGGCTCTGTCGAGTTCACGGTCGAGATCACGAAGCAATGCATCAAGGACGCGGCGGCGGGCGGCGGCCTGATCCTCGCGCCGGGCGCCAACATCCTGGCCACGGCGAAGGTGGAGAATGTAAAGGCCCTCATCGAGACCAACAAGAAGTACGGGGTCTACCCGATCAAGCTATAAGGCACCATACACGCTTTCTTGGGAATAACATAAGGAGAATTAGAATTTCAAGGGATATTTGCCCCATTTCTTCACGGCATCGATCATGGCGATACCATTCTCGAACTTGCACGCGTCCGTGAGGTCGGTGCACGGGCTCACGATGTACCCGCCGCCGTGCCCCGCATCCTTGATCATCTGCTTGACGGCGGCCTCCACTTCGGCCGGCGTGCCGAAAGGGAGCAGCCGGGAGCAGTCGACGTTGCCGATGAGCGTGAGCTTGTCGCCATAAGTTTCCTTCAAGTGCTTGAGGTCCATGCCCGAGCCAGGTTCCAGGCTCTCCACGCCGTCGAAACCCGCCTCTATCAAGCCCGGGAACAAGGGTTCGGTGAAGCCGTCTGAATGGAAGAACACCTTCTTGTCCTTGCTCACCTTGTGGATCTCGCCGACGATCTTTTTGTACAAGGGAATTATCAGTTCACGATGCGCCTTCGGGGAGATGTACGTGCTGCCCTTGTACGCCTGGTCGTCGGCCAGGCTGTAGACGTCATAGTCCAGCCGTGCCATGACCTTGGCGCTCTCGATCGAGTGCTTGGCGTAGGCCTCGTGTATCCGCTTGAGCTTCTGCGGCTTCTTGATGAGTAACCGCGAGTAGAGTTGCGGGGTCATGCCCTCGAACACGGCCTCGAACACGCCGCCGCCGGCGCCGCCCGTCGGCACGAAGCGCCCGTCGCCGACCGTTTGCTTGATGTGGTCGTTCATGTTCTTGATGATGTCATCGGAAGGTGGCTTGTATTCGATGTCGAACCAGTAGTTCTCGTACCACTCGTCGACCGCCTCCTCGGTCGTCAAGTACGGGCCGAGGTACCAGCTGTAGGGATGGCCGTTCATGGTCGTGGTCTTGTGCAAGCGGCCGTTCATGTCGATGGACACGCCCGGCTCCTTGATGACGGGAAGCGGGTGCTCGTTGATGCGGTTGACGGTGGGCGATGCGCCAAGCCCTGCTCCTCCCCAAGACATGTCGAAGCCCATTCTCTTGTACAGGGTAAAATCCTTCCCCAGGAAAATCACGTCGAGGTCATCCTCGTCGGCCCACATTTTTTCCATCCGGTCGTAGAAAACCGGCATGATAGACTGGACGAATATCGGCACCCGGTCGGGTTCCTCGTGGTTGAACGCCGCCATGACCCGTTCTTTATTGTTCATGATGTGCCCTCGATCGGTCGCAATCAATAAAAACGGGATAGAAAAGGAATAGAGTATGCCGCAAAACAAGTTCATCGTGGTCATGAGCACGGTGCCGAACGAGGAGGTCGGCAAGAAAATCGCGCATGTCTTGCTCCAGAAGAAGCTCGTCCCGTGCGTGAACATGGTGCCGAACGTGCGCTCCATCTACACGTGGAAGGGGGAGATCCGCGACGAATCCGAGCTCGTCATGGTAATGAAGACGCGCGCGTCGTTGTTCGACAACCTCCGGGACGAGATCAAGGCCAACCACCCGTACGAGTGCCCGGAGGTCATCGCAATCCCGATCGTCGCCGGGTTCCAACCCTACCTCGATTGGATACGCGAAAACACGCTCGATTGAGGAGGGCCCAGAGGCCCTCTTGTCGTGCAACGTCTAAATGGCTCGCATGCTTGTTTTCAATCAGCGTGGTGTTTTCTCTTGACGAGGCGCATGGAATCGGAAAACGGGAAGTCCAGCGCGGCAAACGTGGCCCTGTTCTACAGCGTCATCGTGCTCGGCATCAAGATCACGATCATCTTCGTTTCTGGTGGCCTGTCCGTCGTCAGCGATTCCATCGACGCGATGAGCGACATCGTGCTGCTCTTTCTCCTCAAGAGGATAATTGCAAAGAGCACCGAGCCCGTGGACTCGGAGCACACCTATGGAAAGGGGAAATACGAGTCGCTCGGCGCGATCATCCAGTTCGTCGTCATCACGATCATCTACGCGATCATCGTCTACAGCGCCATCGAGGCGATCGCCAAGGGAAGCACCTGGGGCGTCGGGAACGGTTTCGTCGCGGCGACCACGTTCACCGGGTTTGCCGCGTCCAACATGCTGTTCGGCACGTACTTGCGACGAAAGGGCCAGCGGCTCGACAGCGATTCCATCAAGATCCAGGGTCTCGGCTACGTGATGGACAGCTTTCGAAGCCTCATCGTTCTTGCCGCCACGATCCTGTCCATGATCGGCATGACGCTTGCCGACCCGATCTTCGCGATCTGCATCTCCATCTTCGCCATCTACATCACGTTCCGTTCTTGCCGGGGTGCCCTCGATAACCTCGTCGAGCGGAATCCCCTCGCCCCCGAAGAGCTCATCATGATCTACGACGAGATCCCGCACGTGATCCCGGACATCATGGCAGTCACGAGCGTGCGCGTGAAGAAGGTCGGCGACACCTTGTTCATCTCGATGAACATCCTCATGGACGAGAAGGTGTCGCTCAAGGCCGCGCACGAGAAGACGGAGCAGATCGAGGAACTGATTCGGACGCTGTTCCCAGACAGGGAGATCGAGTTCTCGATCCACCCGCATCCCTGACCACGTGACCGGCCATGCTCGTCAAGATTTCGCGGGACAGCGGGATCCCCCCGTTCGGGCTCGATTTCGCCGGCATCATCGACCGGGGCACGAACCTCGTCGAGGTGCGGCCGACGACCCTGTGCAACCTGCGCTGCGCGTATTGCTATGCAAACGCGGGTGGCCAGGAGAACGAGCTCGTCGCGGACGCTCCTTATCTCGTCGAGGCATTCGGGCAAGTCGCCCGGTTCAAGGGTACCGGGGACATCGAGGCGCACGTCGACCCGTACGGCGAGGGGCTCCTCTACGAGGACTTGCCCGGCCTCATCAAGGGCTTGAAGGCGGTGCCTGGCGTGCGCCTGGCGAGCATGCAGAGCAACGGGACGCTTCTCACGCCGGAGCGCGTCGAGGAGCTGCGCGCGGCCGGGCTCGACCAGATCAACATCACGCTCAACACGATGGATCCCGGCCAGGCGAGAGAAATCTCGTGCCGAAACGACTACGACCTCGACGCGCTGCTCGGCACCATCCGGCTCGTCCCGGAGCGCGGCATGGATCTCGTCATCACGCCGGTCTGGTTCTTCGGCGTGAACGACGCAGAGATCGGGCGGATCATAGAGTTTTACAAGGCGCTGAAGGCCGCGCACCCGGGGCCTACGGCAGTCCGGATGGGTATACAGAACTACCTGGTCTACAAGACGGGGCGAAAACTCGGCAAGGTGAAGGAGCGGGAGTTCGGTTACTTCTACACACGGCTGCGGGCGCTCGAGAAAAAGCACGGGACGAAACTCGTGCTCGGCGCCAGCGACTTCGGCATCCACCCGGCGCCCACGTACCCGAGCGACCTCGTCGACGCGATACGCCAGGGAAGCGGGAAAAAGCGGTCGATCGAGGTCGAGATCGTGGCGCCGGGCAGGAACAAGAAGGAGTTCATCGGATCGGCGCTCGGGTGGGGCGTGAAGGTGCTCGACTTCTCGGGCGCGGCCATCGACCCGCCGAAGCGGCCCCGGCTGGCGATCCCCGCCGGGCAGTTCGAAATCACGCAAAACTTTCTAGTAACAGCGATGTTCAGATGATTTGACAGATGGACATCATTTGATGATCTGTCTCCGAGATAGAGATGCTAAAGGTCTCCCACCAGGTGCTGAACGATGCATTAAGCCATTCAAAAATAAGGGATGTATAGGTGTTGCCAGGACGTCGCATTAAAACCGGCGGGACGCCGGGTTCCCGCGACAGATTTAAATGGCGAGCGCGAGGGGTAGATCGCGGAGGCACTCCGTGGCACGCGAGCGCCCTCGCGAGGTAAAATCGCAACATCGCAACACCGGGGGTTTTATTGCCCGCCAGGAACCCGGGGAGAGGGAGGCGGGCTTTTTTTATTTCTCCCCATCCCCCGCCTGTAAAAACGACAAGGGAGAGCATCAGCGGTGGACGCAGGACCCGCCCCGAAACGACCGGGGCCGTACCAGTTCGCGGCCACGATCGCGCGGCTGGCGCGCAAGGCCAAGGGGAGGGAGCCCGGCTTCTGCACTTATGGTTCCGTGCTCGCCGGCCGGCTGAAGGCGGAGGCCACGCGCAAGAGGAAAGCGTATCCGTTGCTGCTGGAGACGCTGCAAGACCGCTGGAAACGGTACGAGAAGGCGAAGATCGATGCCGGTTTCAAGCCGACGCCGCAGAATCCCGTGCCAGCGGCCGATTTCATCGCTCAACATGACCAGGAACTCCTCACGACGTGGTTCGCGTGCATGTACCGGTTCGATCCCCGCCGGCTGTCCTTCAAGGAGCGACCCGGGCGGGGTGAATCCGACTACAACGGGGTCGTGTCGTACCTGTTCAACGCGGAGGAGCGTCTCGCCCTGGAACGGGCTGTCCACCAGCCCGGGTCGACCGTGCCCGGCATCGAGCAGGCGATCCCCCACCTCCTGTTCCAGGTGCTCCGCGTGCTGGCATCGGCCCTGGAAGCGGTCACGAGCCAGCCGTTCGACGCCGTGTACGGTGATCCCGTCGTGGGATCCAAAAGGGGCGTCGTGGAGGGTCGAATATCGTTTAAAATGCGTCAAAATTAAGATCCTACTCTTAATCCAAGGAGTTCGATGTCTCGAACAATGAATTAATCTTACTCCCCTAGAAGATTGGAAATCTTGATCAGCTCGAGGATTTTGAGCTGGAGCATGTGGCTTTCTTTCCAGATGAAAGGAATCATTTCGCTGAAGAATCCTCGATTGCTTGATTACATCGACATTTCAGTTCGGAGGTATGAAGGATGTATCGCTTTAGAATCCTTTCAATCGCCACCTGTCCCCGTCCAAGACCGTCCGATAATGTGCGAGAAAATTGGTTTCTTGGAGGCGATTCAAGGCACTCTTGATTCTCCCCAGAACCCAATCGAGGGACGAGGAGATCAAGGGTATGGTTAAATCCCCGCCATTTTTCAGAGCAAGGCTGACCAGCGATTGCTGATCATTATCCAATTCTGGCGAGTTAAAATCCACGACGCTCTGGCCGAGGTCGTTTAACTTGATGTCGCCGATAAAGCCGCGTTTCTTTAGATGGACCAACGCTTTCAATACTTTTTTCTCCGGGATCTTTTCAACTAGCATCAACCGAGCCAAACCCTCACACATTTCATATATTGCGATGGTGCCCCCTCTATTATTCGCCTCATCCAAGTAATTTTGGAGGATGACGCGAGCAAGCTGTTTCGGATCAATATCTTTAGATGCGTCCAAGTGGTTCATATGCTCGTTGAATATTTTTGTGATTTCAAGCCTATCGTCGATGATGCTTTGATCTATCTTATTGGCATTGAACATTTCGGCCTTCGAGAGAAATTCCTTGATATTACTGATCTTTTCTTTGAACATTTTCTCGTGCAGCCGAGTTAATCGCGAATTGACGTTTTCGTTCCATCTTCGCTGGTTATTGTTAAGGATTACCTGCTCTATCGAAATCAGCATCCTCGCAGCCTCGTTCTCGAAATCTAGGACTAGTTGTTTGGGAACGACCGTGGATTTTTCTACGATGTTCAATCCTTCGTCGATAATATTCTTTATTTCCTCATATGCGAAGCTTTTCTTATCAACATTGTACTGATGGAACAAGTAAAAAAAGCGCAAGGCGTTCACGTAGAAGTATAGAGCATCCGAAGGATTTGCCCGGATGTCCTTCGCATATTGTGCTAACGCGTATGAATGGAAGGCAGCGTTATACCAATCCCGGTTTTTGATGTCCTTCCTTAATTGCTTGTTTTTATCTTCAAACTCGTTCATATCGACCAAATATGAGCTTTCAAGAGAGTACAGAATATTGAATCTGATGTTTTCATTTGGAAAGAAGATCACTAAGACCAACTTATTAAATTATCCATCAAGCTCGACATAATTCCCACGTTCATTTTTTGCCCGTCCATCGAACACGGGGGGCTTCGGGA
>Ga0172366_10001057_pt1 | contig 21229 bp, 21 predicted proteins | sample LakKivSesite69cm_FD_114533 | JGI IMG/M metagenome (GOLD analysis project Ga0172366, IMG submission 114533) | Sediment microbial communities from Lake Kivu, Rwanda - Sediment site 69cm | ecosystem: Environmental > Aquatic > Freshwater > Lake > Sediment | place: Rwanda: Western Province, Lake...
GCTCGATTGACGACGGCCTGCGGCGGCTCGAAACCCTTGGGGGTGGCCACGCGCAGGTTGACGCCCACGAGGCCGCACGCAAGCATCAGGGAGTTACAGACGTTGTTGCCGTCGCCGGTCCAGCAGATGGTCGCGCCTTCAAGGCTTCCGCGATGGTCGAGCACGGTCAAGAGGTCGGCGAGAATCTGGCAGGGGTGTTCCTCGTCGCACAGGGCATTGACGACGGGCACCGACGCCTCTGCCGCCATCTCGGTTATTTTCGCGTGCTCGAATACCCGCGCGATGATGCAGTCCACCCAGCGCGACAGATTGCGCGCGACGTCGGACACCGTCTCGCGCTGGCCCAGGCCGATGTCGGTCGGCCCGAGGTACACGGCCGAACCGCCGAGGTCGCGCATCGCCTTCTCAAAGGTAACGCGGGTGCGGAGCGAAGGCTTCTCGAATATCAGAGCGCCCATCGCGCCCGGCGCGATGTCGAGGCGGCCCTGCTTCTTGACCGTCTGCTTCAGTTCCGACGACTTCTTCAGCAGCCCCAGGATTTCGTCTTTGGACAGGTCGTTAATGGATGTCAGGTCTTTGTTCATAGTATGTATTCCCTCACCCTCGCCCTCTCCCAGAGGGAGAGGGAATTCAGGACCGGAGCCGCGTCCGGCAATTCTGAATTCTGGTTTCTGGTATCTGGATTCTGCATTATCCGGTTCTCACAGAATGTACCGGCTGAGGTCCTTGTTTTCGACGATGTTCTTCAACTTGTCACGGACGTAGGTGGCGTTGACCGTCTGCGCGGTGACTTCGGGGTCCGGCAGTTGGAACAGGATGTCTTCGAGCAGGGCGGTCATCACGGTATGGAGACGCCGCGCCCCGATGTTCTCGGTTTCGTTGTTGACCTGCTCGGCGATGGCGGCAATCTCATCCACCGCGTCCGTGGTGACTGTCAGCTTCACGCCTTCGCTCGCCAATAGCGCGGTGTACTGCCGGACGAGCGAGTTCTCCGGCTCGGTCAGGATGCGGCGCAGGTCGGCGCCCGAGAGCGGCTTGAGCTCGACCCGAATCGGGAACCGGCCCTGGAATTCGGGAATCATGTCCGAGGGTTTCACTTTGTGGAAGGCGCCGGCGGCGACGAAGAGGATGTGGTCGGTCCTGAGCATCCCGTACTTCGTGAGCACGCTCGAACCCTCGATTACCGGCAGGAGGTCGCGCTGCACGCCCTCGCGCGATACGTCCGGGCCCGAGGTCGAGGGCGTGGCGGCCACGATCTTGTCAATCTCGTCGATGAAGACAATGCCCGATTCCTCGGTGCGCCGCCGCGCTTCGGCAATCACCTCGTCCATGTCCAGGAGCTTCTGCGCTTCTTCCTGCGGGAGCAGGCGCTTCGCCTCGGCGACCGTGAGCTTGCGCTTCCTTGTTCGCCCCGGCAGAGCGGAAGACAGCACTTCCTGCACCTCGATGGCCATTTCCTCGCCGCCCATCTGGGACAGCATCTCCGAGAACGGCACGAAGTGGCTGGCCGATTCGACCTCGATGGTCCGCCGGTCGAACTCGCCGGCCCGGAGGTGGACTCGGAGCCGCTCCCGCACCGCAGAACGGGTCTCGCCGCCCATCCGCGACCTTTCAAAGCCGGGCATCAGGAGGTCAATGAGGCGTTCCTCGGCCATGCCCCTGGCCCGCTTCATGACCGCCTGCATCCGCTCGGCCTTGACCATGTTGACGCCGATTTCCATCAGGTCGCGAATCATCGAGTCCACGTCGCGGCCGACGTAGCCGACCTCGGTGAACTTGGACGCCTCGACCTTGACGAAGGGGGCCTGAGCGAGACGGGCGAGCCGGCGCGCGATTTCGGTCTTGCCGACGCCGGTCGGGCCGATGAGGATGATATTGTTCGGCAGTATCTCGTCGCGGAGCTGCCTCGGCACCTGGTTGCGGCGCCAGCGGTTGCGCAGGGCGATGGCCACGGCCCGCTTGGCTTTGTCCTGGCCGATGACATAGCGGTCGAGCTCGCGGACTGCCTCTTGCGGAGTCAGGGCCTGCGGCTGCTGGGCCGGCGCGGCCGACTGCGGTGGCTTTGTCATTCGGGGCATCAGTTGTATAGGATAGGGCAGGAGCGAAGGCAGTCAAATGGAGGAAAGCCCCAATGACCAAGCGCCGATTCCCAGTTCTCCAGTTTCGTCGCCTCATGCATTTGACATTTGCCTGTGGCTGCCTAGAGTAGGCGTGCTATGAAGCGCAATACACCGTGGTTCGAGAACGAAGCTTTTTGGGCCGCCTTCAAGCCGTCCATGTTCGGCGAGGAGAGATGGCAGATGGCGGCCAGAGACGCCGAGCCCTTGGCGACGCTCCTGCGTCTGAAGCCTGGGGCACGCGTGCTCGACCTCTGCTGCGGGCCGGGACGCTTCAGCATCGAGCTTGCCCGGCGCGGCTTCCAGGTGACCGGCGTTGACCGGACCGCCCTTTACCTGGCCGAGGCCCGACGGCGGGCAAAGCAGGAGAAGCTCGACGTGGAGTTCGTGCGGTCCGACATGCGGCGGTTCGTCCGGCCCAAGGCATTCGATGCCTGCATAAACATGTTCACGTCGTTCGGGTACTTCAAGGACCAGGCCGATGACCTCAGGGTCTGCCGTAACGTCATTCGCTCCCTGCGACCCGGCGGTAGATTCCTGATTCAGGCGGCCGGCAAGGAGTGGCTGGCGCGGCACTTTCTGCCCAGCGATTGGCGTAAAGAGGCAGGCAACTTCATACTGGAGGAGCGGAAGGTCGCGCCCGGCTGGACCGGACTCCTGAACCGCTGGATACTGATTCAGAAGGGTAAGGTCCGCGAGTTTCGGTTCTTCCTGCGCGTTTACTCAGGCGTAGAGCTGCGCGGCCTGCTGCGGCGCGCCGGGTTCACCAAGGTCGCCGTCTACGGCGGGCTCAACGCAGAGCCATACGACCACACCACGCGCTGGCTGGTGGCGGTCGGGCAGAAATGACCAAGTCCCAACTGCCAATGACCAGTCAGACCCGAATGTCCAAGTCTCCAATCTTCCTCTCCTTCCGGGAGAGGGTTGGGGTGAGGGTTTCTTCGGTCATTTCCCTGTCGGGCATCTACTGGTCATTGATGCTTGGTCATTGGGGTTTGCCTCCCGCGGAATGATGGACTCCGACCGCAGGGGCTTTCGCTACCTTGACGTCATTAGCGCGCTCTTCGTCGCGGTGCTGCTCATCTCGAACACCGTCTCGGTCAAGCTCGTCAAGCTCTGGGTCTTTACCTACGACGGGGGCACGATTCTCTTTCCGCTGAGCTACATCTTCGGCGACATCCTGACCGAGGTCTACGGCTTCAGCCGCTCCCGCAAGGTCATCTGGCTGGGCTTCGCCTGCACCCTCCTGATGGCCAACGTCTACACCCTGGTCGGCCGGATTCCGGCGGCCGTGGACTGGCCGTTCCAGCAGGACTACGTGAACATCCTCGGACTGGTGCCGAGAATCGTGATAGCCAGCCTGATTGCCTACTTCGCCGGGGAGTTCTCCAACTCGTTTGTCCTCGCCAAGATGAAGGTCTGGACCCGGGGCCGGTGGCTCTGGACCCGGACTATCGGCTCCACGGTCGTGGGCGAGTTCGTGGACACGCTGCTGTTCGTATCCATCGCCTTTCTGGGAGCGACCGGGTTTCCGACCCACGTGCTAGTGGCAGTCCTGGTCTCCAACTACATCTTCAAGGTCGGCGTCGAGGTTGTGTTCACTCCGGTGACCTATGCGATTGTCGGTTTCCTGAAGCGGCGCGAGCAGGAAGACTTCTACGATTACCACACCGACTTCAACCCGTTCCACGGTGGACCGGGGGACATGACCGGTTCCGCCGAAGAATCGGATCGTGTCCCGAAGGGACCTGTCCCAGGCCTCCGTCGTCCCGACCTCGTGACATTCGCCTGCATCCTGGCCTTCGCGGCGGCCCAGCTCCTGATTTTCCGGGTGGAAGGGCAGGCGCTTGCGCCGGCGACGACCCTTTACCTGGCATTCAACGCCTTGCTGATTTTCGTCGCGACGGTCGGGCTCTGGCGGATGAAGCGCTGGGCCCTGTTTCTGGCCGCGGCCCTGTTTCTGGCGAACCAGGGAATTCTGGTCCGGGTTCATGCCTGGCACGCTTGGACCCTGGTCTCGGTCCTGCCGGTCGCCATGACACTCTGGCACTTTCGGCGGATGAACTAGGCTAGACGAAGTGACATGACCCAGATCCTCCTTGGATTTGGGATCGTGTCCCGGGCCGGCTACTTAATCAGCGGCACCGACCAGCTCCTCGGCCTTGGCGACAAACTGGCGAGCGCTGGCCAGCAACTCCTCAAGGTCGGCACGCACCAGCCGCACGTAGTCGCCATAGTCGCTCTCCAGACGTTCGTCGAAGGCTGCGTCGATGGTTCGAGCCAGGTCCGACGGGAACATCCCCGTCTTGACGAACTCGCGGTGAAACAGGCTGATGACCCCTGTATGTCGGGACGATGCCAACCTCTTTGTGGTCAGCAGCGCCGCAACCGCATAGAACATGGCGTGGTAGATTCGATTCGCAGCAGCCGGCAATCGTTCCCGCTCAAGGAGGAGGCGGGCATCATCAAGAGTCTCACGTGCCCGCGTCAGGCGGTACTCCGCGAGCTCCGCTTCGTCCCGGTTCAAAGCTCCACTCCCTCTGCGGCTATGTTCTGCAGCAGTGGAGTCACGCGGAGGCGCGAACTCTCGTAAGCAGATTCTGACAAGACTACGGGTTGTATGAGTACGTCATGTTCCAGCCCGACGTCAAGACAGACATCGTATATGGCCCGTTTGGTCCGCCAGTCGACCTCTCTCTTGAGCACCGCGAGGACGTCGATGTCGGAATCCTTGTTCGCATCGCCCCGTGCCTTGGACCCGTACAGCACGAGCTTGACGAGGCCGAAATCGCGCCGAAGTGCTTCCTTGAGCCGGTCGAGCGCGGCCTGGTCGTTGGGCGCGAAGGCGTCAGTTGCCATGTTGCCATGAGCTTACCCGTGTGCACGTGAATGTCAATGTGCCCACGCCCGCTTTTTCTGGCCGCAGCCCTGTTCGTGGCGAATCAGGGCATTCTGCTAGTGACTCATGCCTGGCACGCACGGACTCTCGCTTCGGCCCCGCCGGTCGCCATGGCGCTCCGGCACTTTCGGCGGATGGGCTAGTCCACAATCGACAACCCAGAATCTGGGCTCCTACGGTGCTGTTCCGTCGGCCGTGGGCTGCCTCGCCTGCTTGTGCTTGCTGCTTGGGCTTGAGCTTGGGTTGCCTTGGCCGGAGCTCAGGCTAGAACCGAATGGTCAGGAGGCGCGGCGCCGAGATGGTTCGGTCGCAGGCGTAGCTTGTGACCGCGCCGGTCAGGGCCGCGTAGTCCACTTCTAATCTCGACCGGGTGGGGCCGGTGCGGCCGTCCTGGTTCCGATGCAGGGACCGGGCGAGCGCGATACCGCCCCAGAAACCGGCTGCGCCGCCGGCAGCCGCCGTCACGGCCATCACGCGCGGCTCATCGGTCAGGATGCCGAGCCCGCCGCCGAGCAGGGCCCCGCCGACGGTCATGCCCGCCACGATGTAGCTGTTCCCGGTCGCGAGCGGCAAGTCCCGGGTCTGCCGTTCAGCCACGTAGATGCCGCCGATGCCCAGGAGGGAAACCCAGACGGTGTTGGCGTCGGCGCTCGGCGAGAAGCCTGTGAATGCCGCATAAAGCGCTATCGGCACGCCCATGCCGAGGATGCCGCCGGTCCGGTCCACGACTACTTGACCTTCGGTGCAGTCCCAATCGCGCGCCCGCAGCTTGTCGAGGTAGGTGCCAGCTACCTCGCCGGCGAGCCCGGAGGCATAGACGATTCGCCCCTCGTCATCGCTGCCGGAGAGGACGCGCAGGACCGCGCCAAAGCCCAGCCCGTCGACGATTCCGAAGTCGTTGTAGGTCGTCACGAGCGTCGCCCGGCCCAGGGAGAGGTCCCGAGCAAGCGCGTAGCCCGTGAACTGGCCGCCGACGCTCGCAAGCAAGCTGATGCCCGCCCAGCCCTGCGGGTCGGTCGCGCCGACAATCTGGGAAAGGCCCAGACCGGTCAGGGCTCCTCGATACCCGTAGGCGACGCTGAGGTGGGACTGGGATTGGGTCATCTCGACGTTGCGCAGCCCGTACAAGGGCACGAAGAAGCAGGCGGAGGCGGTCGTCAGATAGAATGCCGTACCCGCCTCGAAGGTGCCGGGCTCGGTTATCAAGACTGCCGCCGGGCCGTATACACCAAGAGCGAGCGGAATCTGCTGTAGTAAGAAGCTGCCTCGGCCCTCTTGATTGAGCGGCCGCGTGACCGGGCGGGCAAGGACTGAATCGACCTCTCGCCGGATTCGGGCGAGCCGGTCTTCGGTGAGGCCGACCTGTTCGCGGTTGCCGTTGGGCAGGTAGACTTCAAGCACGGGTCCGCCGGGCGTGCGCCAGAGTTCGAGGTGGTCGAATCCTGTGAGTTCCGGGAAGGCGACGACGGCGGCAGCATCCGAGGGGACGAGCCGGCGGACCTTGCCGGCGGAGTCGAAGCTCAGCGGCTCCTCGGCCGCCTGCCCAAGCGCGAGTCCCAGGCATAGACACAGGCTGGTCAGCGCCGTCTTCATACCTGGGGCAATTCTTACCGCGCGGCCCGATTTGTCAAGTTCGGACAATGGCGGCGTAATCGACCGCACGGGGATTCTTGACCTCCAATACGCGCGCCGTGAGAACCGAATCCCAGGGCTGGGCGAAAGAGGGCTGGTCGACGCAGAATCGTCCCCGCCGATTGCGCCCCGGACCGGCGCCACGCTGCGGAATACTGGCTTGTTTGTGCTTGCCACGCGTGAGCTCTGGCATCGGTCCTGCTCGTGGCTGTGGCATTCCGTTACTTCCGCCGGATGGGCTAGGACAGGCGTCTCCGCTGATATCTGCTACAGAAGAAAAGCTCGCGGCTGCGGCCGGCTAGATTCGCCCGGAGAGCTGGAACCGGACGTTCCGGGTAGGGAAGTCGTAGATGTTTTCGTCCACGCCAACGTCGAACTTCAGGCCATTGTACTCGACCCCCACGCCCCAGCAGAAGCCCCAGCCGACAATTCTGCCCAGGTGCGGGTTGTCGAGGTGCCGCAGCAGGCTGATATGGTGCGTGAAGCCCATCGAATCCTCCACAACAATTCCGCCGCGCTGGCCCATGATGTCCTCGAAGTACCCAAGTCCGACGCTCGCGAGCTTGGCGAACCTGAGTTCGAGCCCGATTCCGTCCTGCATCTGCTCCCAGGTGTCCACAAAGTAGGGCGAGTGCCACATGGGCGTCACGAGGTCACGCCAGACGTCTGCAACAAGTGTCACCTCCACGGGACCGGGAATCCTGGGGCTTAGCGAGTAGCCGAGACGCAAGATGGTCGGTAGACGGTCGCCCGGGATTGTGTCGTCACGGTAATAGTCGAGTCGCGGACCAAGGTTGTTGAGGGCGACTCCGACGCTCAAGAGGTCGAATAGCCTGCACTGAACTCCGCCATCTACCGCGAACGTTGTTGCCTGACCGCCACACTCGATTCCCAGCTCGGGCATCTCCTCCCATACCCAGCCTGGGACCAGGAACGAGTGTATCAGCTTCAGGGTCATGCCTGACGACAGCCAAGACGGGAATCGATAGGCACCGGTTATACTCGGCGCAGCGTCCCAAGTGCGGTAGCGACCCAGGAACTCGCCGCGCTCGTTTACCACATCCGTCGTTCCCGTCGTCAGGTAGATGACGTTTGCAGCGACGCCGAGTCGCTCGCCGAATCGGTACGCAACTCCCAGGTGGTCGTAGCCCATGCCCGGGTAGAGACCCGGGAGCCAATTCACGCCGGTGTATGTCGCGGCGGCCCGGGGGCCGAAGGCGATTCCTGCTGGGTTGTAATACGTGTTAGCGTCGAGGTCGGTCATGGCTGTGCCGCATCCGCCAAGCGCCGCGGTCCGCGCGTCCGGGAATATCATCAAGAAGACCGCTCCGGGCCCTGCTGCTTCAGCGTGAGCGGACATGAGACCAATAGCGACCGCAACAGCCATGCCGAACCGTCTCATGACCTGAGTGCCATGAGCCTGATGCCGAAGAACCCCGTATCGCCTCGGAACCAGACCCGTCTTGCAGTATCCCAAGCGATCTCCTGATACCAGTCTCCATACCATCCGGCTTCGACCCCCAACATCACTGGCGACCACGACACAAGTGTCGCGCCCGCGCCGAGCCGGACTCGCCAACCAACGTCACGCCAAACGAAGCCGTACGTTGCGCCCACGCCGGCGGCGAGATAGGGCCGTACCACATCCGCGTCGGGCAGCAGATGAAAAGTCGCGGACGGGCCGAAAGCGAGGACGGGAACGTCGTCATACCAGCTACCGCCAGGCAGAGTATTCAGCAGGGCAAGCTCGGCTCCGACTGCCAAGTCAGGCAGGACTCCGATGCCTGTTCGCAAGTATGGGTCAAGGGTGGCAAATGGGGTGTGGTCGTAGTGGGGGCCGGGCTCGAATGCGGTCGTGTATCCTCGATCCAGCCCTACGGTGCCGAAGCGCGTGCCGGGTGCAAACGGCGCGGCCGCCGCAAGAGCGGCGAGGACGGTAATGACTGCTGCTATTCTTCCCGCAGAAGCCATGGCCGAATGATACTACGGGGCCCTATTGTGTCAAGCGCGGACAAGCGCCTGGCCGGGTGCGGCAAGGGCGGAGTCGCTGAAGTCGCAGGCGGGCGCGTCAATAGGGGAGACGGGCAGATGGCTGGACGGAATTGAACCTCGTGTCCCGATACTCCCTCGTCCTTCAGGCGTCGTGCCGGTCGGGCCCGATCGCTACGGTCCCAGGTTGCGCCGCAGCACGTCGAACCGGCCGACTCTTGCTTCAGGATGGTAATCTGCCGCCAGCAACTCAAGCAGTTCCGGAAAACCGTGCAGCGCCTCGTAGGAGTCGTCGTGGACGCCGGTCGCCAAGGGTACCGAGTCGCCGTGCTCCACGACGAACACCTCGGCCGGGTCGCGCACGAAAGCCCTCATGAACTCCGCCCTGAACCGCTGCCGGTCGTAGTCAGCGATCAATGGCAGGTTGTAGATGAAGCGCGACACGGTGTTGCGTCGGGCAAGGAAGTAGACCGCTGGTTCAAAGCCCCAGATGAAGACCCGTTCGCTCGGCAGCGTGGACTGCCGCAAGTAGTCTGCAAGCTCAATGTCGTCGGGCAGAGAGAAGTCAGAGCCCGCGTACTCGGGGTCGCTGGTCCAGTTGTGCCGGGCCGCTTCGCGACCGTTCAGGATGCGGAGCAACCTGCCGAACCGGGTCGGGAATCCTGCGACCGAGAGGAGCATCGCCGCGAGCACGACACCCGCCAGCAAACGGCCGCGTCCGGGCTTCGCGAAGACTGCAACGGCCGGCAGTGCACCCGCCAGCGCCGCAACCGGCAGAAGCGGAAGATAGTGATAGACGAAGAACTTGCCTTGGGAGACGGTGGACAAGGTTGCGACCAGCAGCCATGCGACTGCGACAAGCAGTCCCTTTCGCCAGTCGGGTCTGCTCCGGTATAGCGTCCAGGCCGAGGCTACGCCGGCAGCGAGCGCGAGTGCCGGCAGTCGCAGGCCCGCAGCCGAGATGACGCCGTGCACAAGGCCCGTCAGACGTCCGGACAGGCCCGGCGCGGCTGCGATGCCGGCATAGGCCCGCACCAGGCCAAACTGGCTTTCGACAAAAGCAGGCATCGCACCGTCCGCCAGTAGCGCGAGCGCGCACAGGAACAGCGGAATGAGCACCCCCAGCGCGAGCCAGGCGGTCGAGACCGCAGCGTCGCGCAAGCTGGCGCGGCGGCCGATGAGGAGTATCAGCACGAGCACGAGCGGCAGGGCGCCGACCGTGTACTTGAACAGCACCGCGAGCCCGCAGCAGAGTCCGGTTCCCAGGAGCAGCAGCCGAGCCCGGCGAGGCTCGCGCTCTTGCGCGGCAGCGAAGAGGGCGAATGCGCCCGCTACCGGCAGGTTCAGCCATCCGTCAGTCTGCGCCGTGGTCCAGAAACCGAGCGGAACGTAGAAACACGGATAGAGGCCGCCCGCGATTGCGCCGAGCACGTCGGACCGGAACGCGCGCCGCGCGAACGCGCACAAGACCAGCGCGGTGGCCAGCGTCCAAAGCAGGTCCAGAATTCGAATCGCCGTCATCGAGTGGCCGAAAAGCAGCAGGGCGAGCGCGTGTACGGCTGTCGTCAGCGGGGGCTTGATATTGAACACGTCGCGATACACGACCTTGCCTGATAGCATCGCGTCCGCAATGAAGGCGTGAATTCCCTGGTCGCGGCCGAAGGGGTAAATCAGCGAGACTGCACCCAGAACCAGTGACGCAGCCGCAGTCGAGATGAACGGCCAAGGGCGGCGAGCAAGGCGGGTGGCGGAGGAGAGAGGGGTACTTCCCGTGCCTCCAGCCCCCGTCGACAGTGGAGAAGACGCAGGCTTCATTCGCGTCCGATAATACCTCGACCTTGATTCGTGTCAAGCGGCGCGCCGGGGCCGCGGGCGATGCGGGAGCAGCTCCGAGAGACGTCAGTAAAGGGGTCGGGAGAGACGGGGTGGAAGACGTCGCGAAGGGCAATCATACAAATGAAGCTGCTTCGAGATGAGCGGGAAAGGCGACCGGCCTCGCGTATCCCGTGAGTTCGGGGGCGGCTGCGGCAGTTGCGGTTGGCGGCCGGGGCGACCCAGGCCCAGTTGGCGGCGGCGGCGGGACGGGGCTGACCTCGCAGTATGGTCTCGAAGCTGGAGGCGAGCGGGCGGGGAATATCGAGCTGGGGCCGGTAGCTTGCCTGGATGTGGCAGGTGGGCGGAGGCGTGTTCGACACGATGCCCGGTACGCCGGAGCGAGAGCGGGTGCTGGCCGAAGCGAGGGAGCAGTGCCTGGACCCGGGGGACGCGAAGCGACTCGTAGACCCGATCGCGTCCGGGGTGGACCGGCAACTCGGGCGCGGGGTCGGGCAGGGACCTGTCAAGCGTTTCGGGTTGGTACCGCCGCGGCTCGGTCTGTCCGGCGGCGGGCTTGGCTACCGGACCCAGCCAGCAGGCTTTGACACGCTGGGCGCGGACGGCATTATCTTCGGCGTGACAATCAGGCCGATGATTGAGGCCGACCTCGACCAGGTGATGGAGTTGGAGAAGGCCATCTTCCCGAATCCCTGGCGGAGGTCGTTCTTCCTGTCAGATATCAACCGCCCGCAGGGGCTCTCGATAGTCGCCGAGGACGAGGGAATTGTTCTCGGCTACGCCGTTGCGTGGGGCACCGAAGAGACGCACCTCGCCAACTTGGCTGTAGCCGAGTACGAGCGCTGCAAAGGCGTTGGAGGCAAGCTACTCGATGAGGTCATCGCCTTTGCCCGGCGGAACCGGGCTGATTCTCTATACCTTGAGGTCCGGGCGTCGAACAAGGTTGCCCGGAAGTTCTATGCCGACCGTGGGTTCGTGCCGACCTATTTGCGCAAGGGGTACTACGAGAACGGAGAAGACGCGGTGATTATGGAGCGGGAAGTCGAAGCCGGGCAGGTCTGACTGGTCAGACCGGTCGGACGAAGTCAGGCATACCGGTCGTAGCAGACAATTCCGGACAGCGGTTTGCGCGGGCGCGGCTTTGCCTCGGCCGCGGGGTAGCCGAGGGGCGTCAGCGCAATCGGCTTGACCCCTTCGGGAATGGACAGAACCTTCTTGACCTCGGCCTCAAGGAACGCGCCAATCCAGCAGGTGCCCAGGCCCTCGGCCGCGGCCGCCAGGATCATGTGCTCGAGGGCGATGGTGATGTCCACCGCTTCGGCCGACCAATAGCCGCCCATTCCCTTCCAGACCTGGTCTATAACGCAGCAGCCGCAGATGACGACCGGTGCCTGGGCGACAGAAGCCTGGTTCTTGCAGGCCGGGACCAGCGCCCGGCGGACTTGCGGGTCCCTGGCGACGATGAACTTCCACGGCTGGTAGTTCTTGGCTGAGGGTGCAAGGCGGCCGGCTTCGAGAATACGACTCAACACGTCTTCGGGAACCGGGTCAAGCCGGTATGACCGGACGCTCAGGCGTCTGCGGACAACATCATAGAAATCCATGAGACTCCCTTCGGGAAAGTGACGAATGACGAATTCCGAGTGTCGAGTGGTTGGGCATTCGGCAATCGTCACTCGGCAATCGGAAATAGAAGAGCGCCCGACGCGAATTGAACGCGTGGCCTGCAGATCCGGAGTCTGCCGCTCTATCCATCTGAGCTACGGGCGCGCGGCGAGACTTTAGCCGACAGGTACGAGCTAGTCAAGCTGTGAACCTTGACCCTGGGCCGTGACCGCAGGTAGCATTTCACCATGGATACCTGCAGCCTCCGTGACTTCGTGAGAGCGAACGGCTGTAGCGTTCGGCGGGCCTTATCGTGCCGAAGTGCTACGCGTATTCGGAGAAAGGTGATTTCTATGAAGGTCACGTTCTGCGCCGCTGTTCTGTTTGCGGTCGGCGTTCAGGCTGACCCGCTGTGGTTCAAGACCGCGGGCGGGTCGGGCGTTGACGAATCATGGGCGGTGACAACCGATTCGCTTGGCAACGTGTTTTGGGCTACGCACCAGACCGTAGCTCACTTCTGGCCGAGCCTGGTCTTGTACAAGCTTACGCCGGATGGGAGTGAGGTCTGGCATCGGGTCTGGAACGATACCAATTCAGTTCTCGCCTACGTCGTGACCGCGCGCGACTCGTTCGTGTACGTCGGCGGCGCATTCTGGCAGAGCACCGCCGACATGTTCGTCGTATGCTTCGACACGAGCGACGGGCAGGAAGTCTGGCGATACGTCTGGGGCCAGGGCTACGGCTACGAAGAGGTCGACGGGCTGGTCGTCGATTCAAGCGGAGTCTATGTCGCGGGCTGGACCACGGCCGCGAATCTGAAGCTGGACCTGGCCGTGCTGAAGCTCGACCACCAGGGTCAGAAGCAGTGGCTCACAACCTACGGAACCGACAACTGGGATGAGGAGAACGGCCAGATATACGTTGACGACAGCGTCGTTTACCTTGCCGGCCGGTACGACGGACCGAACCAGTTGACCGGCGGCGACGCGCTGCTGCTCGCGCTGCGCAAGTCGAACGGTGACACGCTTTGGCACCGTACTTGGCACCGCCGCGACTACAATGACGCCTATGGCATGACCGGCGACTCCAGCGGGCTCTACGTGGTCGGCATCACAATGGACCTCGGACAGGAGCCGGACATCTTCGTCCTTCGCTACGACTTCGGCGGCGGGCTTGTCTGGGATACGCTCTGGGGCGGGTCCGGGTCCGACATCTCGCGGTGCCTGGTTCCCGGCGGCGACGGTTATCTCTACGTGGCGGGTAAGACCGCCAGCTACGGCGCCGGTGCGACCGACATCGTGCTGCTGCGTCTGAATCGGCAGGGCGGGGTCGAATGGTACAGAACCTGGGGCGGGGACTCGATTGACGAGCCACACGGCATCTGCGCGTTCGGCGACTACCTGTACATCGCGGGCGAAACCTACACCTGGAGCGCGGGCCAGAACGACGCCCTACTGGTCAAAGCGAGTCGGAACGGCGACTTTCCATCGGACGTCCTGGAGCCGGGGCATTGGCCCATGGCCGGGGAGGATGAGTTGCAGGTGTCGAGTCCCGTGGGGAGCCGCATTCGGGTTGGCTTCAGCCTCAAGCGCGCCACCGTTCTGCGCATGCGGCTGCTTGATGCGGCGGGACGCGACGTCGTCGCGCCGGTGACAGGTTGGGTTCACGCGGGTCGGAACGACGTGTACCTCGACGCAAGCTCCGCGGCCCCCGGCGTCTACTTCTGCCGACTGGAGACCGAGCGTGCAGCCATGGCTGCAAAGGTCGTGAAGTTCTGACGGCCGGACAGGGCGAAGTTGACGAGTGTGACAGGCAGGCGGCGCCCAACTGTCGTGGTGAGCAGGTGCCTGTTGGGCGAGTGCTGCCGCTACGACGGCGAGCCGATTTCCGCACCCGCGGTCGTGAGTCTGGGTGAGGTTGTCGAGTTCGTGCCGGTTTGTCCGGAGATTGGAATCGGCCTGCCCGTGCCTCGGGACCCGATTCGACTAGTGAGAACGAGCAGCGGGATTCGGTTCGTTCAGGCTCGAACCGGCCGCGACCTGACTGCGAGAATGCGCAAGTTCTGTCGCGAGTTCCTGTCCGGACTCTCGGTCGACGGGTTCGTGCTCAAGTCTCGTTCGCCATCTTGCGCGGTGCGGGACGCTGCGCTGTGTGACGAGAGAGGGAGACTCCTGGAGGAGACGCAGCCTGGATTGTTCGCCGCAGAGGTTCTCGACCATTTCCCCCGCGTACCCGTTGACGACGAAGAGCACGTCGGGGAGCTCCTGGCAAGAGCCGGTTTTGGCCTTCCTCCGGGCACCGGGACGTAGTTCCGCATCCGGGTTCGTGTTTATCCCGGGCCGAGACAGCACGCGGGCGCATCGTGGTCCTCAAGTCAGGTCTTGCCCACCGCAGAATTGTCGCTATTGTCTTTACAGCCTTTTGAGGAGTTGCCCGACCGGGCCGTTCGGCCGCGGAAGCGGCGCTGAGGCGGCCGCGGGCCGGGAGGAGCCGACTGCGGAGCTGGCAACAGCGGCAGTCGGCAGCTCCAATGCAGCAAAGTAGCAGTAGGGCAGGGAGGACAGATGATGGGTCAGTACTGTGAACCGCGCGGCGCGCGCGGCCATAGGCCGGCGACGCTGCGAAAGCTTATAGCCGCTGTATTTGTGGTGGCTTGTCTCGTCGGGCCGGCCACGGCGTGGACGTGGGACGCGGCCACCAGGCGAATAGTGTCTCCGCCGACGGCAGGAGTAGACTCGGGAACAGCCGTCGTCCCGAGTGCCGTACTTGTCAACAACGGTGATAGCACCGCCACGTTCCCGGTGCTTTTCACCATCGGCGCCTTGTACGCGGATACCCAGACCGTTACAGACCTGGCGCACGGCGACTCTGTCACGGTTACTTTTGACACTTGGCCCGCCATCCAGCGCGGTCCGCAAATAGCTAGGTGTTCAACCGCGCTCGTAGCGGATGAGAGCACGGCGAATGACCTCCGCACCCGGAACTTCACGGTCCGCGTGACGGACGTGAGCGTGGACTCGGTCATGGCGCCCAAAGGGAACATCAACCTCGGCGTGGCGGTCACGCCCCGGGCACGCGTGACCAACCATGGCACCGGCAACGCCATGTTCCAGGCCAGAATCTTCATCGGGCCGTTCATCGCCGAGAGCGCTTTCGTCTTTGGTCTCGGGCCGGGCGCATCGCAAACTGTGAACTTCACTAGTTGGACCCCGGAGTCGCTGGGCACTTTCGCGGTTCGATGTACGGCGCAGCTAGCCAACGACCAGGTCCCAGCCAACAACTTGGCACAGGACTCGTTCACTGTGATTACGCTTGCAAAGGATGCCGGGGTGATGCGGGTCGTCGCCCCCTCAGGTATCGTTGACTCTGGTGCGGTAGTCGCACCGCAGGCCATGGTGCGCAACTTCGGAACCGACACGGTCTCGTTCCCGGCCGTTTTCACAATCGCCGGGGGCTATTCCGATACTCAACAGGTCACGAATCTCGCGTCGCTTGACTCGGTCCTGGTGACGTTTGCCGACTGGACCGCCGGTCCGCTCGGTACGCTCGTGACGCGGTGCTCGACGGCGCTGGCCGACGACTCGAATGCCGCGAACGACGCGCGTTCGGACTCGGTGAAAGTGATTATCCGCACGACCGACGTCGGCGTCGTGAGCATCATCGCTCCGGCCGATACAGTCGATTCCGGCAGCGTCGTCACGCCCCAAGCGGTGGTACGCAACTTCGGACTTGTCGCGCAGTCGTTCCCGGTCCGGATGAGGATTGGCACCTTCGGTGGCTACACAGATACTATGCAGGTGACCGACCTTGCGGCCGGCGACTCGGTGACGGTCACGTTCGCTGACTGGACCGTGCCCGCGCGCGGCCTCACCGCTGCCAGGTGCAGCACCATGCTGACCGGCGACCAGGTCACAGCCAACGACCGGGCGGCGAAGAACGTCTTCCGGCGGGTGCGCAACGTCAGCGCGGCAAGCATAGCCGCGCCGACCGGGACCGTGCCCTATGACACGGTTGTGATTCCCGCCGCCAGGCTGTTGAACTACGGCAACACGCTGGACAGCTTCCCGGTCATCTTCCGCATCGGCACGTTCTACGAAGACACGGTCCGCACGAACGACTCAATGGTAACGTTCAAGCCATGCACGCTGAGTACGTCGGGCACGTTCAGCACGATGTGCTCGACGGCAATGGCCGGAGACGTGGACTTGACCAACGACGCCGCGTTCGATTCGGTCCAGGTTGTGGGCGGTGGCATCAGCGCGTCCGACCCGACACCTGGGTTGCCACGCACAGTGACGCTCGCTAGCAACGGTCCGTTCGCGGGGCAGGTGGCAATCCAGTACGGCCTGCCGAAGAGCGCGGTCATTCGGCTCGAGGTATACGATGCCTGCGGCAGACGGGTCCAGGTGGTCGCGTCGGGCGCAGGCCAGGCAGGCTATCACACTGAGGTCTGGAAGTGCACCGATGAGCACGGCCGAGCCGTGGCTGAGGGAGCGTACTTCGTGCGGCTGATTGCCGACGATGTCACTCTTACCAGCAAGGTGGTGAAGACCGAGTAGACCCGGCACCGATCTCGGAAAAAGGGCCGGCAGGCGCAACACCTGCCGGCCCCTAGTCTCTCGGACGCTAGTTTAGAATAATGATGAGACGGGCGGTGTGGGTTTTACTCCCTGAGTTCAGGCGGACGAAGTAGGCGCCGGGCGCCAGGTCCGAGGTACGAAGCGCGACGGACGCCGTGGGGACCGCAAAGGTGCGGACCAGTCGTCCGGACGCGCCGTCCAACGGAGGAGCGGTGAGAGAGGTAGGAGCTGATTCGGACAAACGGGGCGACGAGTGCCGGCTGCGGTGCGCCGGTGTCCCACGGCGCCAATCCTTCCGTATGTCGAATCAAAGAAGCCGGCCGAAGAACACGGTTTCATCTGCCCGTCATCCATCTACCACTCCTTCGGCTGTATCGTTTCGCCGTCCATGAACGACTAACGATGTACAAGAGAACGTTGTACGATTTCTCGCGCCGCCGTGTCCGCCAATCGGCAATCGACCTGCCCGGTCCTGCCGAGGCCGCAAGCTGTCAGCCGTGAGCCGTCAGCCATCATCCCCGCTGTCATCAGATCGGGCGGCTGTCCCTGACGCCAGTCTGTCACCGTCGGCGCTGCCTGCGTGCCGGCCTGTCGCAGACCACGGGTTCGGCCGACTCCGACTCCGAATCCGCCTGCACGTCTTCCCAGGGAATGCCGCGGCCCGCGCGCAGGCTCGCGCGCGCCCGCTCAATGCGCTCGCGGAAGCGCGGGTCATTCTCAAGTCGGAACTCAAACCAGTCCTCTTCGTCCCCAAAACCGATGAGCACCCCGGCAGGCTTGCCGTGACGGGTAATGACGATTTCCTCCTCCGACGCGTCATCCAGGTACTCGGAGAGATGGTCCTTCACCTCAGCCAATGCCACTCTCTTCATCGTAGACTCCTTTTCAGCCAGTCCGCCGCCCGAGCCTTCTCAACAATGCCCAGCACCTCGACGGCGTCCTCTCGGACATCGTAGAACACTCGGACCTCGCCGACCCGCAGCCGATACTCAGGCTTCCAGGTGCCGCGCAGACGCTTGATGCGGCTCCGGCTGACCTCCGTCGGCTGATGCGATAGATGCCGGTTTACTGCGTCCCTCACCTCCGCCCTTGTCCGGCTGGGCAGAGCGTCGTAGTCTCCGCGCGCCTCGGGCGCGAAGACGACGCGGTACTTCATTGTGGCCAGATGATAGCCAAATCTCAGAATACGGTCAAACCACGGCGGTCAGAACCGCACGAAGTAACGATGGACGATTCTTCGTTCCGCCGTGTCCTCCAACCTGCAATCGGCCTGCCCCTCTTGGCCGAATGCCGTAAGCCGTTAGCTGTGAGCCGTCGGCCGTCCTCATCCGCATTCGCGGCCGTGTCAATAATCATTCATCATGTCCCCGACTCCCCTGATTGATACGCCCACTCCCGCCTTCGGTCGCCTTGACTTGCCGCCCGCGCCGGGCTAACCTGTGGAGATGACCATAACGACGGAAGAAATCCTCGCCCGGCTACGTTCGCTCAAGCCGGAGGCCGCGCGGCTGTACCGAGTCCGCGACCTTGCCCTGTTCGGCTCGGTCGCGCGCGACGAGCAAGGTTTGGCCAGCGACGTGGACGTGCTGGTTGACTTCGCCGACGGCGCCGACCTCCTTGACCAAGTAGGCCTTACCCTCATGCTTGAGGAGCGGCTCGGCTGTGCCGTTGACGTTGTGCCAAGGCGCGCCTTGCGGCCGGAGATTGCCGACTCGGTGCTGGACAGCGTTGTGTCGGTATGACAAGGGACCTTCGGCTTTGCCTGAAGGACATCCTCGCAGCCATGGATAGCATTGAGGCATTCGTCTCGGGCATGACCTTGGATGACCTCGTCGGGGCGACAAGAGGCCAGTGCCGTGTTGCGCAAGTTCGAAGTCATCGGCGAGGCGGCGAAGAACGTACCTGACAACGTGAGAGACGCGTATCCTCGCATCCCATGGAGGGACATGGCGGGCATGCGCGACAAGCTGATTCACTTCTAGTTCGGGGTGGACTACCGACTGGTCGGGACCACGATAAAGGAACGTTTCCCCGTCTTGCGACCGGCGCTCCGAGATGTCCTCCAGTCGCTGGACAAAGGCTGACCGCCGCGCCGCCCGGCCCGGCTCGAACGACTCAGGCCAGTCCCAGGGCTGCTACGCCCAGCCCGTCAATCTTCAATCTGCAATCGTCAATCTCAAATCAGTTGGCCGCCGTCATCAAACCGGGTGACTGCTCCTGGTATTCAAGCGCGTGTTCCAGCTCAACCGGCATGAACGGGCTCTTCCTCAGCGCAGGGCGGTTCTGTCATGCACTGCTCACCGTGCTGCGTGTTCGCCATCACGGTGCTGTAGTAGTTTTCCTCCCCGACCCTGCGAACATGCTCGGCCGTCTCCTCCAGCACCCTGATGACGTAGTCGGACTGCTTCGCAAAATGGAGGTAGAGAGCGGCCAAGGTTGCTGCTGCTTCAATCGCGGCCGGGTTCCGCATCAGCACCAGGAACAGCGTCCTCCAGTAGAGCCATCCCGTGCGGCGATTGAAGCCCGCCTTCGCGGACAGCCGCACGAAGGACCGCGCCAGCTTCAGCGCCTCGCCGATGCCTGCGCGGTGCCGGCGCGCCGGATTAAGGCGCAACGCGGTAAGCAGCACCTTTTCGAAATAGCGCGCCGGGTGGTAGATGTGCCGGAGCACCTTCGCCTGATCCTCCATGATTGCGGTCCGCGGCCGGGACGTGATGAAGTTGAGCCCGCTGGTCGTTTGGTCGATGTCGAGCAGCGCGTCAATCGTCTTCCGTCCCTGGTTGAACAACCGCCCCTCGGCCTGCAGACGCCTGGTCAGCCGTGTCTTGGGCAGCGCGTAGAGACTACCGACCATCGCGAGGCAGATGCCGGCTTCCTCGACCAGACGGATGATGCCGTCGGCGGCGTCGGGCGACTCATCGTCGAGCCCGAGGATGAACCCGCCGTTGACAATCATCCCGTAGGACGCGAGCATCCGCACCGCCTCGGGCACTGAGACCGCGACGTTCTGCGTCTTCTGGGCACGCGCGAGCACCCGGTCGTCCGGGCTTTCGATGCCGAGGAACACGTAGCGGAAGTCGCATTCCCGCATTATGGCCAGCAGGCCCGGTTCGGCGGCAAGGTTGACCGAGGCCTCGGTACCGAAGCAGAACGGGTAGCCGTGGCGACGGCTCCAGTCGGCGACCGCGCCGAGCGCTTCGAGGGCTCTCGCGCGATGGCCGATGAGGTTGTCGTCGACGAAGTCGATGTGGCCGCGGTAGCCCATGTCGTAGAGCGCCTGCAGTTCGGCGATGACCTGGTTGGGCGTCTTGGTCCGGGGACGGTGGCCGAAGAGCTCGATGATGTCGCAGAACTCACAGTTGTAAGGACAGCCGCGCGAGAACTGGATGCCGACCTGGACATAATCGCGGAAACGGATGAGGTCAAACCGGGGCACGACGGCTCGGGTCATGTCCGCCTTCTCGTCCGACCGGTACACGCCGGACGAGACGCCGCGCGCGAGGTCGGCGAGGAACAGCGGTATGGTCACCTCGCCTTCGCCCAGCACCAGATAGTCGGCCCCTTCATACATCGAAGGCTGCTCGGTCGGGTCCGGCCCGCCGAGCACGACCGGCTTGCCGGCGGCACGAACCTTGGCCATCACCCCCAGCGTTGCCGCCTGTTGAGGCAGCATTCCGCCGGTCAGCACGATATCGGCCCACGCGATGTCCGCGGGCGACAGCGCCCGCACGTTCTCGTCCACCAGCCGGAAACGCCAGTGCTGCGGCATCAGCGCCGCGACGGTCATAAGGCCAAGCGGCGCGGCCGGGTAGTGAGCGCCGGAAAGACGGCAGACCTCGGTGTAGTTCCAGAAACTCCGTCCGGAAAAACGGGGCTGCACCAAGAGCGCCCGGGTCGGGCCGGAAAACAGGTCCTTCACGTGCGACTCCTTGTCACGAGGTCGCCGATTACTAGGTCGGGCAGTTCGCGGCCGGCCGTCACCACCTCGGTCTCATTCCGGCACCGCAACAAACCGTGGGAGCGGATGGAAATCCGTCAGACATGCCGGAACCAGCATAGTCCGCAGCGCCGACAAGTCAAAGCGCACCGCTATCGGTAGACCTCGGACCGCCCGAAAATGGGAAGCGGCCCGGCGGCCCGGACGAGACTCAGCTTGACAGGTGTGAATTTCCGGCTACTATCACTCACGCCGGTCGCATCGGGGCCTCGCCGCCGGCGCAGCATAATATATGGCTCCATAGTCGCTTGAGTCCCGTTCCGGCACTGCGAGTCCGTGAGTCTGTTTCACTGTTCTCCTGGAACCCGCAACGTCTCCCAAGCATAACCAGTTCGGAGGTTCGATAATGGGTACGCGCATTTTCGTAGGGAATCTTCCCTTCAGCGCAACCGAAGACTAGCTCCGCCAGCTCTTTGAGACGCATGGCGAAGTGGCGTCAGTCAGTATAGTGAAGGACAAGTTCACGGACCGTTCCCGGGGATTTGCGTTCGTCGAGATGAGCAACGCCGAAGCGGCCACCGCCGCGATTGCGGCCCTGGCCAACCACTCGATGGACAACCGCACGCTCACCGTCAAC
>Ga0172366_10001059_pt1 | contig 21222 bp, 19 predicted proteins | sample LakKivSesite69cm_FD_114533 | JGI IMG/M metagenome (GOLD analysis project Ga0172366, IMG submission 114533) | Sediment microbial communities from Lake Kivu, Rwanda - Sediment site 69cm | ecosystem: Environmental > Aquatic > Freshwater > Lake > Sediment | place: Rwanda: Western Province, Lake...
TATATATGACTGTACAGCCCTTTCTATACCTATACTTCCTGGAGAAGCATTATACTCTCCTACCCAATTAATTTTTAAAGTTCCTAATGTTGCAACTACGTATCTATTAAATCTACCTCTAAATAATGGGTCTGTATTAGTTCTACTATTATAGCTATCAGCATTTAATGTATCACTATTCTCACTTTTAAATAAACTGTAAGGATAGGACATAGTATCATGGGTCCAAGAGGCATTACTTCCTACTACTATTCCACAATATGTTATTAAATGTTCTGATCCAGCTGCATACCCCATTATATTAAAAAAAACATACTTATTATCTACACTAAACTCTTTAAGTCTAAGTATACCACTTGTTTTACTATTTACAACTTTCTCATTTCCTTTAAAAATTAAAGCATTCTGAGGTTGTGTAATACCTGTTAATTCTGATGGTGCACCACTACCTATAAACTTTAATTCTTTAACTTCTAAAGTATTATTTATTGTAGTTTTTCCACTAACTGTTAAAGTATTAGATATTGTTGTATTATTAGCAGCTAAATCATTTACTACTGATAAGTTACCTCTTATTCTAACATCTATTTTTCCATAATTACCAAAGCCATCACCAAAATCCATAACTAAACTTCTAAAACCTTCATTACTAGTTACTGCCACATCAGAGCTTTTATCTATTAAATGTATGCCAAAGGGGTACTCTGTGCTACTTAAATATCCACCTATTGTAGCGTATATAATCTCTTCTGGGGTAGTATCATTAGGAAACGTATTTCCTAAAACTAATTTTGGAGTAGTTGTTAGTCCATCACTTACTATAAAGTTATGGGCATTTATGTCCCCATTTATTAATGCTTTTAAATTTGTATCTATTACTAATTCTGATGCTAATCTTCCTGCAGCTGTAGGCGCTGGAATACCAATAACTACCTGTTCTTCAAAATACGCTGGGCTTGATACTAATAGCTTTCTACTTACTGTTAAATCACCTAAATTTGCTGATACAAAATACATGTCATTAGCAAAAAGAGATCCATATACAAACACATCATCTCTAAATATAGCATTAGGACTAAATGTTACTCTATTTAGTAAACCATTACCATTAAAAAACACGTCACCATTAAACAACCACGCGTTAGCCGCTTCACCTAAGTCTAGTTTTGCGAACTTAATATCTAACAGATCTCCGCCATATGAACCAGACCCATAAAAGTGAGTTTTTACTATAAGGTCATCATCTATAGTTATATCTGGTAATAATGTCGTATGATCTTCTAACAATATATAATCTATGGATTCAATTGCATTATTAGGATCTTTTATTATTATTGATCCATTAGAAGGGTCACTACTATCATATGGATTATTTAATGAATATACATACGTACCTGTATCACCTGGGCAATAACTTGAATCATATGTAGATATTCCAGTATATAAGCTTGCAACAAAACTCTGTAATCCTGTATAGCCATCATATGTTACACTATATCCAGCTACTGTTAAAGGTACTGGGTTACTGTTAAAATTAATAGAATAACTAATTATATCACTAGTCTCTATTCCTCTTCCCCATTCTAATAAATCCGTAAAACTTTTATTAATAAACCATAATGAATCTACAGATGTACCGTAGAGAGTTTTAACTACTCTGTCAAAATCTTCACCTAAGTCTCCTATTGTAAATAATCTCTCTCCGTTACTATTATAAGCTTCGTAAAAACCTGCTACTCCTGTATATCCTTTATAATCTGATAACCCAGATACACCAACTGTAGCTACTCCTGGTTTTATAACCACAACAGCTTGTGATCCAGTAAGTCCCAAATCATTAAAAGAAAAGCTTTGTGGTATGCCTGTAAAACCTAAATACGCCTTATTTAAATCACTAAGTATGCTTGGTATACTCCATGTTTTTCCATAAAGGCCTTCACCAATATAAGCATCTTTATCAACAAAAAAATGTTTTCTGATTCTTTGTGAGTCATTTATATCTACTACAACATTAACTCCTGTAGAATACCTATCTGTATTCCAATCAGAAGGTATATTATCCCATGCTGGTTGAAAAGTATTAAATCCTAACCTACCCTTAAAATCTATTACTGAAAAATTATTTAAAGTTTCAGTCACAGGATCATATGAACTAATGTACGAAGAATAAATACCTGTTATAGTTCCTTTGTTTTGTATTGCTAAAGCTGCTACACCATCTACATCTTCTTTTACAAAATAAGAGCTACTAGGTCCTGTGAGACCTTGTGTGTTTATACTTAAAGCATCTTTATACTCTCTAACTCCTGTAGTTCCGCTATCATAACCTATATATAAACTGTTTAAAGATTCTTGATTAGCTACTATTTCACCTTTATTTAACTGCTCCGGTCCTGTAGCTGGGGTGTTGGGGTACTCAAAAGAACCCGTTTCTTCACCAACTTGAAGAGCCCCCATTAAAAATTTACCAGAATTATCTAGAACTCGTGGAGTCACTGAATTAGTATTAAATGCTTCTGTTCCTAAGCCTTCTCCTACTCCAGATGCATACGCTCCTTCATATAAATTAGCGTATGGATACTGTGGGGTAAAACCAGATACCCCAGCATCAACCAGTTCTTTAGATAATCCTGTAGTTCCTAAATCTATCAAATCTTTAGCTGAATACCCACCGTGTTTTGTCCTATAAGTTAATTCTTCTAAGGACATTACTCTTTTATCATAAAGTGTTAATAAGTCTACTATTTGATCCGTGCTTAAATTACTATTACCAGCTTTTCTATAAATAACAGCTATAGGAACTTTATAATGATTAGACGTAGGAGGCTGTAACGATACAACACTTGGGTCAAGAAAGCTGGAAGAATAAAATATATTTTTATCAATAGAACCTGTATACCCCTCAATAACTTTAACATCAAAAACAGCCCTTAATCTATTAGCTGTCTCTGTTCCAAATCTCGGATCTCTTAAGCTACTATCATAATAAATTTCAGGATCAGTTCCTGTTACTGCGGTAGCTTCAGCAAAATGAATATCTACGTATATAATATCTACTCTATTGGCCACGGGTGTCGTTAAACTTGGTATTAATGACAGCGTCTTTGTTTTATCAGAAGTTATAGAATCGTCGCCTAAATCTATTAAGTCACTTGGATATTGCTGAGTATTATAGTATAAATCTCCCGTTAAAAATACATAAAATCCTTTTATATACAATACAGCGGGATTTTCTATAGTACTTCCACCTTTTACATAAAAATTATTATTTGATAATCCTATTACTTTAAAAGCATCGTCTGTGGGTAAAAGTGGAGCTTTTAAACAATACTTTTTATAAGGTACAGCAATATCACCGTATGTATGTTGTATACCTCTTCTAGTTTGATCTAATTGAGATATACTAATACCTCTTATTTCATCATCTGTAAGAGGTTTATTTTTTTGAGAATGAAAATAATAATATCTTTTATTCTCGTCGTATATAATTATATTTGAATAGTTCCCTGTTTTTCCACTCATTGTATATCCTTTTATCGAAAAAAAGTTCTAAAACTTGGCATTAAAGACGGCCTTCTATAATTTCCGCCAGCTAACGTTCTCATTGAAGGCCTTTTAAGTTCTATTTTTCTTGCCTCTAAACTTCTAACATTTTTATACATTCTAGCTTGTGATGATATAACTCCTACAGAATGCACACCTATACCTTTAATTTTATATTCAGTAGCTACTAAAACCATACGTGCTAAAGCATCACTTAAATCGTCGTGACTTCCCTCTGTTTCTGGAGCAGCTACTTTTATTAAGTATTTAGATTTTTGATATGCTTGTAATGTTAAAAGTTCTTGTACAAGTGGGGTGTCTTTTTCTATTTTTCCGTTTATTTCCACTGGATTACCATCAGGTAACCTTATTGTTTGTGATATAAAAGTTGATAATAAATTTTGATACGCTGTTGAATTAGATACCTCTGTAAAAGTTCTAGATTCAAAGCACTTATGACCTTTTTTCTCTAATAATGGAACAACACTTAAACCATAGTACTGGTCCATTAGTCCTTTAACTACATAAAATCTATCTAAATATGAAGCTACCCAATCTGATATTTCATCTGGTACAAAGTAATCTTTACCCTCGTCTCCAGCAAATCTTATATCACAACAGTCTACTTCTATTTTATCTATATCTTGTCCTTCAACTTTTTCTTTAACCCAATGTCCTATACATACTGATGTTCCGTCATTCTTTAAACCCACATCTATACCCATAAAATGAGGTACTCTTTCAAAAGACCTTACTTTATATCTTAAACTAGGAACTATATTCTGTCTTACAGTAGTCTCGTCTTCTATCCACGCTGAATGCTTGTCACTAAACTGTGCCCCAAATTCTGATATAAACGTTCTTGGATTTTCGCTAAATTTTGATTTTAAATACTCTGTAGAAAGATTAGGGTCCATTTCCCACGTAGGGGCTTGTATCATAAATAGATTTGTTGTTTCTTGCTTATAAGATCTTTCATATTCTTCATAAAATTTACCATTTCTACCACACGGTGACGAAATGCATATAACTTTTCCGTCTGGTATACCATCTGGTTTCTTAAACTTAGCAATAGAGGGAGTTACAGCATCATATATAGCTTTATCATTTTTATCGCTACCCGTAGGTTTGCTACCAATTTTTTTATATTCGTCATAAAAGAAAAAAGCCATTTCGTCTAGGGCTACTATTAAATTATTTCTACCACGAAGACCTTTAGCGCTACATGGGGCTACATCTATAGATACTGTTGCTCTACCGTGATCTCCATATTTATCTAGGTCTCTTTGAGACCTTAATTTCATTCTCTGTTTAGTAGGTTTATCTCTATATTTTCTAAAAAACTCACTTCTTTCTAAATGTCCTGTAACTTTATTAAAAAGTTCTGCGGCAGTATCTTTTCCTGTAGACACACATGTTATTCTAATATCATCTTCGGGCATTATTCCATAATATTCCTGTGGGCAATATTTATTTAAAAGTCTATAAGTCTCATAAGCTATTATACATGCGGTTATTGTAGTATTATGATTAGTCATTCCATTAGCCACAAAAGACTCTCCATCTGGTACGTTTAAATCATAAACCCTTTCTCTACCTTGTGTAACTTCTGTTACAGTATCAAAGAAATATTCAGTATTTTGTATATCCTCAAAATGTTTTATAACTTTTATATCTGCATTTAAGTTTTTTGCTACCAAAATAGCCTTATCCAATCTAAAGTAATTAAAATTCTCAGTACAATTAGTTTTTAGTACATTACCTATGGCATCCCTTAGTAGCATTCTTTTAGGTTCTGACTTCTTTTTAGGATATATGCCATCAGATTTACCTTTACATACGGAGTCCCTTAATTTTCTACACCATTCTTTTTGATAAGGTATTGACTCAGTTTTACTTTTATTCCCCCGAAATCCTTTATTTATATGATTTTCTAATAACGACTTTTTTCTTTCACTAATAAAACCTATTTCATTGTGAAATATTTTTAGCGACTTAAATCCTACTATATTTAAATGATAATAAACTTTATTAAATTTTCTATTCAATCTATTTTTTACTCTACTAACTATTCCAAAATTTAGTAATAATAATTGAAGCTCCTGAGCAAGTTTTAAACTTGCCGTCGAAAAAGAAACAATACTTCGTTTAGATTCAACACAGCCATCAGTCTCAAAAAGACCCCTTAAAAAAGAAGCCACAACTGATTTTGGAGATTGCATAATTATCCAAGGTATTCTTTTTGTGTCACTTTTTGAATCTAAATTAAAACCTATTTTATCAAAAAAAGCTCTCATATCTACAGAACAGTACGATACTTTATACACTTCTTTTCCATTTTTTTTAAGAACGGAGGGTTTACCTATTGTGTTCGTAAAAATATTTATAACTTGATTTAACCAATCTGGATACGGACCCACTGTAACATCTAGAGAGTTATTTGAAACCCATGTACCGTCACCTACTAGTATCCCTAAAAGCTCAGACCACTTTTCATCAAAAATATTAGGTGTATTTACACACTTTCTACCTGTTAACTTACCCTTATATTTTTCTACAGTTACATAATCTTTAGACCACATATCTGTTTTTCTGTGAATACACAGTATATCTCCTACTTTAATATCCTCTAAATGTCTCCATTTAATAGTACCATCATTATCTAAAATTTTAACTCTGTGATTAGGAGTACCATCAATATGAAAACCATAAAAACTTTTCAATTTTACAATATCTCTTTCTCCGCCATTATAAAAATAAGCTGATTCTGACCTATTAATACCCTCTTGGGCTACACCTACTTTTAACGGCTGATACTCTTCTCCATCACGATTACCTAATTCTTGTATCTCTATTAATCCATTATTAGTATTTACAAATGTTCCTTCAGAAACGCACTTTCCTGCGCGTCTTCCGCACACTAATATCAAATCAGTAAATGTATTACCGTAGTCTCTTCTATTAACTCTTCCTTCATTAAATAAATAATTAAGATACTCAACTTCATTAAATCTATAAAGCTCTATTTCGTTAAATCTGTCTTTAATTATAATATCTCTATTACTACTTTTATCTAGTTCTAACTGATAAAAACACTTAATAATAAACCTCTGCGCCGGATATAAGGGTGGAATCTCTTTAGAAGACCCCAGGCCTAAACCCCACTCAGCAGTACAAAATTCCAGTATATTCTTATCTAGAATCTTACTGGAATCTTTTTCACTTTTAATAAAATTAGTGCAAAGTTCAGCTATACTCATTTTTGTAACTTCTTTTTACCGTAATAAATATTTTCAGCTTTCTTTTCAAAACCGTCCATGCTTTTAGCTAGTTGGGCAAAAAATATATTTTTAAATTGTTCAGGTATATTAACACCAGTAAAAGTTTTTTCTACAGTCATTAAAAAATCTTCAAATATATTCTTAAACCCTTCTCCGTAAAAGTCTATCTTACCTCGAGAACTCTTTGTTAATAACTTTTCTCTCTTATCTATAGTATCAACTAATTTATTAAGCATTACTATTCTTCGCTCAGATATCTCTGATATATCATCTTTTAAATTAAAGTTCTCTCTTCTCCATGTTTTAAGAAAAGCTATCTCCTCAGCTATCTCTTTCATTATATTATTTAGTATAGTTACTGTAGGCTTATTTTTATCTATAGAATTATATAAGTCATCATTTTCTGTAGGATCTTCTATATACTTCTGTAACTGCGACCCTTGTTGTATATTTATTTCTAATAAATCTAACGGATCATTTTTTATTTCTTTTAATTCCTTTAATTCTTTTGATATACCTTCAGATTCTTTATCCATACTAACAATTAAATCATCTGGACTTTTCCGAACTATATTACTATTGTCTAATTTTTCTTTAATAGTTTCATCATGATCTATATACAAATCATCTATATTATTTAAAACAATACTACAATCTTCTTTATCCCCTAATAATGTATCATTTATAAACTTTTCTAAATTTTCATCTTTTTTTTCTATAATTTCATTTTCATTAATAACTAACTTATTCTTCTTTTTACAACTATTAGTACTTTCGTTATTACTTTCACTCATTTTATATCCTTTATTATGTTATAGTTATGTTATTTATTATAAATCCAAACCTTTAGTGTTAAAATCCATATTTATTTCAACAAGCTTCTTTTCTCATCTTATCCATAACTATATTCGATCCAGACCCCCAAGAGGCTGTAGTTAGGTCATAGTCTCCGCCCATATCTTCTCTTGCTTCATCTGGATTATTTTTTAGCGTAACTTTTTTTGTAGCAGGATCTAATTTAACTATATCACACGCTTCATCATTATCTGATGCAAATCTAAGACCTGATACTATACATGTGTTACATGTCTTTAAAATACAAGTATCGCACTTGCTGGCTTTTTTTAGCATGGCCTTGGAATTTAAATGATATTTTTCAGTAGTACAGTTATTAAGAGCATTAGCATCAACTACATCCAAATGGGAAAGAGCTTCCCTAACCATTCCTACAGCTTCGGGCATGGGTATCATTGACGCCAACTTAGTTTCTACCTTATCTACAGATATACCTGCTTCAAGAGCCTTATATGTAGACTCTTTTAATGAATTCCTATTAGCATATTTTCTATTTTCACTCTGATGAAAGTACCCTTTCACTCCACCTTCTCTTACTTCTTTTTTATGGCTTAATGTCGCTAAAAAAGTATCCCTAATGATACCTAACACATTTTCATTAGATTCAAGGGACTTTTTAAACGCATTAGCATTATCAGAGGATATCCTATCAGTAAAATAGAGGTCATCAATATAACTAGAAGCAATTTTTTTATCTATTTTACCATCACGAGGTAACTCCGCACAACCAGTAGCTTTTGCTACTTTATTAATAGAGTCGTCATATTCCCCATTACTAATAGTTTGTACTATATATGTAGGATTAGTCGACGCTGTCTTTATAGCTTTTATTGCTTCATCAGGTGTTTTATAATAAGAAATATCTACATATACATTACCAATTAACCCCTGTAAGCTTGCTATTTTCTTTATTTCACTAGAATATTTACTTATTATGTCTGAAGTAAAATTACTCTTAATAGATTCCTTTAAAGAATCTCCCATCTTACCTTTAAGCATTTCATTTTGTATAAAAGCTAAAATAGGTCTTACATCATTAAATCTTTGGCATAAAGCAGCTTTTTCATCCATAGCAATCTTATTAGATAACTCTTTTTCAAAAGCTGTCTTAATCTCATCATAATTAATATCATTAGATTCTTTACTAGCTACTTTTACTTCCTGAATATTAGACTTGGGTAATAAAGCATTTCTAAGGTCTTCTTTAGAGCTTAATACAGTATTAGACTCTATAAGTCCTGCAATCTTAAGATGTGTAGAGTACTCTTTTAACACATTCTCATTATAATCTAATGAAGACACTACAGACTTTTTAAGTTCTGAACAAAACCCGTCTTTATGTGTAGCGCACACACATTTCTTAGGATCACCAATAACATACTTAGCTAGTCTTACCTTTGACCCTAACTTTTTAGCAGCTTCCTTGCACGTATCAAAAGGAGACAAATCTACATAAACATTACCTAAAAGACCCTGCTCCTCAGATACTTTCCTAAGCTCTTCACTTGCTTCTTTTATTAAATTATTAGGATATAATGAAGAAAGCTTACTTGCTAAGTCTTTACCAATAAGCCCTGCCATTATTTCTTTCTTAGCAGTATTAACAATATCCTTTATATCAGAGCTACTTATTTTGTCATTAGTAGAAACTCTCTCCACATTAACGGTATTAGGAATAAGTGATGCGCTTTTATCTTTGTAATTCCAAGCCGCCTGTAACTCAGGTATTATCTGAACATTAAAAGGACGAGGAATATTATCCTTTTTATCAACATCTATAACAGCCCAATCAAGGTCTGGAACCTTAACTTCAGCTTCTTTTTCATTGAAAAAATTATCAAATGAAGTACCCATATCTTTCTCCTTTTTATTTCCTAACAATATTGGCTAATATGTATTTTCTTAGTGTAGATGCTGTTTTATCTGAAGATGTCGGGGCATCTAATAATTCTCTATACCTATCTATTGATTGCTGATTTGTTGTATCAATTTTTTCTTCAGCGGGAGAAATTTTTGTAATAACGTCTTCGGGAGAGATAGATACTTCTTCCTCTTTAATTTCTTCTGGAGTTTCCTCTGGAGTCTTTCTCTCTTCTACAATATTATCAGCTACTTCAGCTTTATCTTCTACGTTTTCTTGTATTTCTTCAACTTTTTTCTTTTCTTTATCCGTTAAACCCCACCTTGGGTTTGTTAACTCATCCGCAATAGTATCTGTAACATTTGATAAACTATTAATAGACTCTGCCATAATAGTCTTAATTTCTCTAAAACTCATTATAAAACCAGACCCACCTAACTTACCATCTGGGGTAACATCAGATCCTCTAAGTATTGATAAATCTTTCATAGCAGCCAATAATGTGCCTAATGATACATTAATATTATGAAGTGCTTTTTGTAGTATTTTGGCTTTAGATTTATTGTACTCAAAATCGCCTATATTTCTACCTTCACTATCCCTTTTATCCTTCTTCTCTTTTTCAGAGGAAGCTGCAAATTTTTCTGTTAATCTTTCTCTTTTCATATATTATCCTTTTAAAGGTTCACCGTTATTATCAAATAGACGGGTTATCATAACCTCACCCTCTTTTCCTTGCTCAATCTTCCATAAATCTCTAGAAGATTTATGTATAAGCATTCCTGCATCTACCCTATTAAATCCAAATAAATCTTCTAAACTTGATATCTTTATTCTTTCAGGATTAAAATAATAGTCTATGCCTTCATCTACTGCTGCAGCAGCCACTTTTAAAGAATTACTATTTTTTTGTAATTCATGAAAAAGATTATCAGTTACAATCTTTTCATATTGTTGCAAATTAGAAAACTTTTCATTGATCTTCTCTATAGCTTCAGCATATCTGCTCTTCATAATAGAACTCCCATTTTTTTTAAAACCTGGGCACCTTTTATCATAACTTTTAGGATATTCATTACATTGTTCTGGTTTTATATCAAATATAATACATTCATTATCTTTTAAATATATACAATCTTTACTATCTTTTTTATTTTTTAATACTATTTTATTATTAACTTTTTTTGTATTTTCTTCTACCCAATCTTCTTTATTCTTTTTAAAATGTTTAGATATATAATCTATATCAGAATCTGTTAAAAACACATACCCATTCCAACGACAACATTTTCCACATTTTATACATTCAAATGGTATATTATCTATTAATTTCATGATTATGCTAAATAAGGGTTATTGTATTGATCTGGATCTATTTCCTCATTTGGTGATACAAATTCTCCAGGATTGAATCCTATTGTATCTCTATTCTCGTTTCTAGCGCCTTGAAACGTTGTGTCATTTGTGGGGTTATTCTGTTCATTTGTCTTTTCTTCATTTAGCACAGTTACCGTAACAGGAAGTACCCCTTTTTCAAATGTATCTCTATATGGTCTAATACCTTGTCTTCTAATATCTTCAGACTTACTAAGTCTATCATCCTCATCTATGTCGTTATACATACTAGGAGGACCTAATGCTACTTCATCATTTTGTACAGTATCATCATTTTGATACGTATTATAAGGTATATTTATATATGGCGAATCAGAATCATTAGCATATGCTAATATAACCCTATGAATTACATTAATATCAGTAATATTTATAGTCATAGTTGTTTTTACTAAAATTTATATTAAAAATAAAGAATTTTATTGCAAATAAATCTATCATAAATGACTTTATTCAAATTCTATAGAACAGATTTTTTATTAGTAGATTATTAAACAAAAAAGGAGAACTATAATATAAAATAGTGCTCCTTTTCAATTCTGCCCCTAAAAAACTATAACTAAGATACTTTTTTAATCTTAACACTATATCCTTTATTAAAATGTGGTAAAATAACTTCATAAAGCATATATAAATTCTTTTTTACATAAACTAATAAGTTATAGCAATCTTTATAATCATTACTATTTTTTCTTAGTTTCTTAAGTTTTTCTATATATTTATCAAATTTATGTCGTACTTTAACTTGTGTCATTTTATCTTTACCCTTTAATTTATACGTATCATTAAGTATTTCAGCCGTTTTAGACTGGCATGTAGTTTCAATCATGTTTATTATAATATCTATATCAAATGCTTCGAAATCCTTTTTCAACAAATCCCTAATATCACAAGTTAATTTAGGCATATCTCTTAAAAAAGCTAATCTTTTTCTAGCTCTTGATAGTCTATGAGATATAGCTCCTTGTGTAAGTCCAAAGAAATCGGCAATTTCCTTCTGTTTTTTACGTTTTTTATAATACATTTCAATTAAATCTATTTCCCGTTGGGGTAACTTATCAACAAATAACCTAAAATCATCTAAATGAAAAGAACTCTCATCTAATCGAAAAAAAGAATATTCCTCTGAAGAAAATCTATTCTGTATCTCAAAAGGATCCATTGTTTTATATATCCCGCGCATATACACTCCATTTTTTAAAACTTATAAATTTAAGTTTAATCAAACAGTGAATACGATTCCAGCCTATATGCCGGTCTAGCATCTGAATACTTAATAGTTAAGGAAGACATAAACAACTCTGCATAAGATTCTGAGTCTATTGAAACTATTTCATACTTTTTTAGCATATCTGCAATGCCTTCTTTAGAAACAACCCCCTCTATTTTATTTAAATCCATTAAATTTTTATTTAATAACATTATTTTACTATTTACTTCTAACTGACTTCTAAACCCTTCAAAAGCCTCTTTACGAAATTTTGTTAACTTAATAGATGATAACGACTTATATATATCATCTATAGTATCATTACTATTTACTAAATCAGATATTATTTTCCTAGGAACACGTGGTATGCCTACTATAGTATCACTACCATCACCATCAAAAATCCTAAAATTTACTAATTTATTAGGATATACACCAAACTGACTTTTAACAGCTTCTTCATCATAAAACTTTTCAGGTATAACACCAACTTTGGGCTTATATACTACTATTTTACCAGTTTTAACTAACTGTAGCAAGTCCTTATCATTACTGTAGATAACGATAGTACCGGTATCTTCTTTATTCTTCAAACTTTCTACTAATGACGCTATAACGTCATCTGCTTCTTCACCGCTTTTATCATATTGATCTATTCCTACATATTTTAAAAATTCTTTTATAGATGGTATTTGTGAAAAAACAGTAGAAGGTAAAGAAACCCTATTAGACTTATATTCTGGATATATATCATATTTCCACTGAGCCTTATTATCCCAAGCTACTATAAATTTATAGCCCCTATACTTTTTTTTAAGACTTAAAAGAGACTTAGCATAACCATAAAACATACCGGACGGAGTACCGTCTGATAACCTAAGCTCGTAGTTAGCGTTATGTTGTCTATAAGCCATGTTCAGACTATCAATAATAAAATAGTTAATACTCATATTATTTTATAATCTCTAAATTTATTATATTTATTGGAACTTCTACTATTCTAGATCTTTTTTCAAAAACTACTGTAGCTGTCATTTTATTCTTATCTACCAGCACTACTTTTCCTTCTAAATTCTTATAACTCCCTTCCCTAGGTATAACCATTTGCCCTTTTTTAGGTATTTTAGATTTTATAACATCTTGTAAGTCATCTTTAAACTTATTTATATCTTTATTGCATACAAAAGAACACTTACCTGATGACATCACTGGACCTATAATATTTTCCGTTCTTTCTTTAAATAAAGTTTCATTTATAGTGTCATTACATTTAATAAATACATATTCCTCAAATAAAACTATATTAACTATTTTATTATTTAATTTTTCTCTATGAACTGGAATAAAAAACTCTACATTATTACCAAATATATTTTTTATATCATTAACAACTATATCATACTTATCTTCTAATGAGCACTCTTCTGAAAGTTGCAAAATAAGCCACTTACTACTTCTTCCCCTGTATTTAAAATCTAAACTTTCTTTTGTTACAACTTTTTTATTTTTTAAATTTTTAAATAAAGGTATTTTTTTTGTCGAAGCTTTTAGTATTTTTTTAAAAGTTAAATTCTTCCTTATCATTAAATATCTCCTAATAATTTCCTGTAAGCTTCGACTGCGGCTGGGTCTATCTTATCAGTACTCTTTTGTTTATTTTCTTTTTCAGGACTCCACTCTTTTGTTAAAACTTCTTGAACATTATTTTTATTATCTACTATATTTTTTTTATTTTTATAAGCTTTTATTGCCTCTTCCCTTTGCCACGAAGGAAGTTTTTTTATTTCTTCCAATTTAGTAACAATAGAATCGTCTTTTTTTGTAACAGTTTTATCAACCTCCTGTGTTTGTTCTTTAGGTTTAAACTGATCTTTTAAAAACTTGTAGTGCATTATAAGAAGGTCTGACTGAAGAGCTATCAATTCTGTATACTTATTTTTTGATACTATATAATTTAAAATTTCATATAAAGAGGGACCGTACTGATTTTGCATACTTTTTAAAAGCTCTACATAAGACTGACTGTCATACATATACCCACTTATATATTTAATAGTATCTACTATCAATCTTACAATACTTTCATATAATGAGCTAATACTTATCTTAGATACTAATATGTCACATATCTTTAAGGATTCATTAACATCATACGACAATTTTACTAACATATCTACTATTTCTTCATTATATATATTTGTTACTTTATTTATATTTTCTTTCGTTATATCTCCTAAGTTAGACACTAATGATAACTTATTTTCAGCATATCTATAATATCTTCCTGAAGATTGTGCTAATAAATAAAGAGAATCCTTATCATAGACTAAACCTTTATTTTTACATATAAACTCTAATTTATTTACTATATCTGACTCAACTGGTTGCACAAATTGTATTTCCATACACCTAGATCTTAGCGTGCCAGGCATCTTATCAACATTTGTTGTACAAAAAATAGATATAACATTAGGATTATTTTCTTCTAATTTTTTAAGCCAAGCATCTTTAGCCTCTTTACTCATATTATGGCATTCATCTATAAGTATTATTGTCTTTTTGGAGACGCTTTCATATTTAAGTTTCTCAAATAATTCTTTAACGTCATCTTTTCCGCCAGTAGTTGCAGCATCTATTTCTGTATAAGAAGGATTTCGTTCCTTTAAGAAAGACAGACATGAGGGGCATTCATTACACGGAGACATATCATCTTTTCTATTTTCACATAGTATACTTCTTGCAAAAATACGAGCTAGAGTTGTTTTACCAGAAGATAAGCTTCCTGCAAATAAATACGCGGCATCTATTTCATTTTTCTTAAGTATTTTCTGTAATAGCTCCTTAACAACATCTAAGCCTAATACACTACTAAAATCTAATGGCCTAAATTCTACACCGTACATAAAGCTCCTTATGATAATCTATTAATTTAATTATCTTAGAAAAAGCGGAATTTTAGATTTTATATAATATTCAAATTTTGATAAACCTAGTTTCTTTAAACATTCATTTGAATCTTTATAACCAATGTTTATAGAAAATATGTTACTATCATTATATGTCTTGATAACTTTTTGTGCTCCATATATACCTGTAGAATCATTATCGTACACAAGTACTATTTTAGTAGCAAAAAATTTTAAAGTTTCATATTGTTGCTGATTTAAATAAGACGTTAAAGAAGATATAGTATTAGGAAATACTTTAGCAAAAGATATACAATTTATAGCGCCTTCATGAACAAAAACTACACCTTTTTTACATATGTAAGGTATAGCCTCATATAAACCAAAAAAAGCACCTAAATTAAGAGCCTCTGATAAAAAAAACTGAGTATATAATTTTTTAGTTAAGTCTCTTGCTATTATACCATTAACATTACCTATTACATTTTTTAATGGAAAAAGTATTCTATTCTGAATACCCCTAAACCCGTATGTTTCTTCTTTTATCTTCTTATAATCATCGCTTCCATCGTCATGTATTTTAGAAACTCTTGTGTATCCTATGCTATACTTATCAATATCTTCTTTTGATATACCTCTATTATAAAGATAATTTAAAGGTTCTGAGTTAGAACCTATACCTATATTAGCTTTTTTTATAAAAGAATTTAAATACACATTGAATTATTAACTACTATTTTTTAGATTTAGAATTTTTTATTAAAGAAAATTCTTTTATTTTTTTATTATTTTTAATATCATTTATGATCCACTCAGGAACTTCACAAAACATTTCTAATTTTGTATTTGGATAAAAACGAGGTATTACTTCTTCTACAGCGAGGCCCTTTTTTTCTTTTAAAATTATATCTGGATAATATATTTTTAAAACAAATTTAAAATCTTTAGATACAAGATTTTTCCACTTCCCTGTTTTTTCACGAGCATCAAGAAGAAGTTTACCCTCTTTTGTATCCCAATTAAAAACTTTTATAATTCTAGCTAATCTGTTTGTCATGGGCACATTAAAATTAGAGTTAGACTCTTTTAGCCAATGTTCTATGTGAGGCGTTAAATAAACCCATTTATTAAATAAATCTTTATCTTCCATAAAAATGGTACTCCATTCTACATTAATATAATATATGTATGGAAAAAATTAAAGACTTTTTTAAACAAAAACACGTTATATTCTTTTTATAAAGTCATTAACATCAGAATTTTCTTTAAGTATTTGCTTTAACTCATTGATTTTACAATCAGTTAGCATACTTTTAGCAGTTTCGCTGATATTTATATCAAGAAGTTGACCACACGGCACTGTCTTATGCTTTTTAAATAGTTTTTTAATAAATATTGAATCTACATTAAATAGCTTATTCCCGTGTACTACTATGCCTTTTCCACACCCCTTACACGATAATATAATAGGACTGGCCTCTTGTACTATTAACTTTATAGCAGAATCACAATATGGGCATTTAATAAGTATTTCAAATAGTGTCATAATAGCCTCACTGCTCAATGTTTACCGATAAGTAATTTTTCATAATATTTATACCAGCTAAATGCATATATTCATCACTTGATAATACCAATGGCTCTATTATTGTTACATCATAGCCTCTATTTCTACACTCTTCTGCATTAAAAAGTACATAGTTATGAGTTTCAACACCTATTATATATATTTTATGTGGTTTTATTTTATATAGCTCTGAATCTAGCGGAGTCTTATAAAAAGCATTATATCTATTAGTATTTATTATTAAACTAATATAAGATTTAAATATCTCCGGTATCTCTATATCTTTACTACCTACTACTGAATGAGTCCTTACAGATGAATAAAACTTATCGTTATTTTCATGTATCTCTCTTATAGCATATACTATAGTATCATTTTTATTTAAACTTTTTAAATAATTTTCTATTCTTATTTTTAGTATATCAGATTTTTCTCCATAATACATAGGACCTTCACTACTAAAATAAGACTTCTGTGGACAACACAACAACACTATATTTTTCACACTAAAGCCTTTATATCTGGTGTGAATCTATTATCTTTTACTACATTACCAGATCCTTTACATGTATCTGAGCAATATTTAGCATATCTTCCTTTATGAGAAAAGAATTTATTACATACTGGGCACTTCTTTAATTCTAATAAACCATATGCTTTTATATAAAGACCTAGATTATAACATATTAAAGCCTCTATCCATGGAGCACTTTCACTTTTTAATGTAACCCACCTTTTATCATTAGTTCTGCTATAATTACCTGATGCCGTGATCTCTATAAGAGATGGCTTTAAATATGAATCCACATAATTAATAACATTTCTTGAAATTCCATTATCTATTATATCCTCCACACAATTAGCAAAATCTCGTTTAAATAAAGATAAATCAGGTACATTGTCTAATGATTTTTTTGCTATTTCTTTAGAATTTCTATCTTCAGATAACTCTATAAAAGAGTTTATAACCCCTACTGTATTGGTTTCTCCGTTTAAAAATCTAATAAATAAAGGTTCTTTTTTCATCACAGTGCTCTAATAAAATAATTTAATTTTGATACTTTTCTTCTATTTTTTGATGATAATAACAACTTTTTTCGTCTTGGATCTATTCTTAATATAAGATCAGGTAATATTGAATTTGGCAGAGGTATAAAAAATTCTACAGAAATTCTACCACTATTTAATACTTTATCTAAAGATTCTATTGCTTTTTCCATAGATATAGTATCTTGACTACCATAATACTCATTGATCATAAAAATGCCTTCAGTTACAATCTCTCTTATACGATCTATATTTATATCAACATTAATGTCTTTTTTTGAGTTTTTTATCACCATAATATGATAGCTCCTAATAATAGATTATTACAATTTAAACGCTTTAAAAAGATAGGATTCTACTAAAAGCTTATGAGAAAGGGTATTTTGCCTCAATTGAAAGTCTAAATCATTCAATATTTCTAAAAATTTAATTAATTTTATTTTATTAAATACCGCTAAAATTGCATTGTATTTTGTTCTTAAAAAGAACTTATTTATACCCGTTAATTCGGATATTTCTTCTAAATTTTTACCCTGCTCTTTAAAAGAAGCCACTTTATATAGTTTTTCAATATAATTAATAAAAGTATATATTAACTTAATATATGAGTAATCATCCAATTTATCAAATTCTTTCATAAATTTATTTATGTCTTTAGTCATAAACTGTTCAACTATCGTATAAAATTTAGACTCAGACAAATTTAAAATAATATCACAGTCTTTAATAGATATATACTTATTGTCATATAATATAAATAATTTCCTTATTTCATTATTTAAAGCAGATAAATTTGCTCCTTTTCTATTAACAATCAGATCTGGCACTAATCTATCATAAAGCATTTTTTTAGCATTCATTTCACCTTTAACCCAATCAAGACACTCTTTTTCTGTAGGAGCACTTAATTTTATATTATTACAATTTGCTTTAAAATTAGTATAAAGTTTAGTTTTTGATATTGCTTTTTGTTCTACAAAAACTATAATATCAGCAGTGTTACTTTCTATTACTGTATTTACTATCTTTAAATTATCAGAATCTAGATTCATTAATACAATAATCTTATTATTACTATTAAATAAATTTCCTCTATGTATATCTTCCATAAAATCATCTACACTATAATATGTACTTAAAGTATAACCAGAAAACTGACTTTTAAGCTTATTTAAAAAGTCATATACTATGTATGTGTCCTTACACTCTACTAATAGTTTATTTCTTTCTTCGATGCTTTTTTTAGTTATATTCAAGAATACCTACTTATTATTAAAAATATTTTTTGTATATAGTATATCTACTAATATTCTTGGTTTAATATTTATATTTAATCCCCTATTATATTCAATTATTGTATTTTTTAATCTATCTATAAAAATATAACATAACTTTTCTGTCCATATATCTTTCAGTTTATATATTAATTCATATTCTTTTTCATTACAAAAACTTTCTTGAGCTTCATAATAAGACTTTAAAATGTCATTTAGATACATTATTAGTATCTCACTAAAATAAAGCAATTCTTTCTTTTCATCAATTTCCTTAATTATGCTCAATAATTCATCTTCAGTAATGTTAGAAAAATTTAATAAAAACTTAGGTATACTATTAATATAATTAACATATATGGTATAATTCTTAAGTATATTTTCACTAATATAAGGAATCATTCTTTTTATACTATTAAATTTTTCAGAATTAAAACCCTGCTTTTTTAAAATACTTATATAATCTTCTGGCAATAAAGACATAAAGTGCACTGGTATAGACCTTGATACTATTGTTGGAAGTACTTTATGAATTTTATTAGACACCATAATTACCACATTATACTCTTTTATATCCTCTAATAATTTAAGGAGGCTACATGCGGAGGCATACGATATACTATCAATATTATTTATTAATAATACGCGCTGATTTGATCTGTATGGGTATAATTCTAAAAAAGAAGCTATATTTTCTATATCTTTAATTACTATTTTTGAATCATCATCGTTAGAAACTTTAAAAAAATCTGGAATATTTGGAAATAATCTGCAATTTTCACATCTACAAGAATCATCTTTAGTTCCAGTACAGTTAATATATTTAGCAGTAATAGTAGCTATAGTCTCTTTTCCTACACCAATAGGTCCATCAAATAGATATGCTCCTTTAAAACTGTTTTCTCTTATTAATTTTTTTATTTGGGACAATACTATCGTATGACCAACTATTGATGTATATTGCATCAAAGGTCCTTATATTATTTTATTTAAACTTTTAAAAACGAACTACAGTTCCCGAAGGTACTGCAAAGTGGCGCGAACGCCACAGTTTTTTTCGTATTTGTATTTTCTTTATTATCTTCTATATCTTTTTCTTTTGCCATTTATAGATGTATGTACTTTAAATTTAAGTACTTACATCGCCTATGCCCGCATCGCTTGTATGCGAGGATCAATCGGCATTTTCTACAAGAAGTATTCAAAGAGCCGCTTGCTTGCTGTTTAGGCTTTTTACCTTCAAGCACATACAAGGGATTTGTTCTCTTCGAGCAGAAGACCTATATAAGAGGGGTCTCTTTCCTCTATTCTTTTAACAGCGCCAGTTTGTCTCATTTACAGGGGATCACTCGATTGGCTTATCTGCAAAGGCAGCACTCTCTGGCTTATCCCCAACCAAACTTAACTTGCTAAAAGGTTTTATATGCCGCTACCTCCTCACTTAGAGTTAAGTTTTTCTATATTAAAATTCCAACGTTCTATAAGCTTTGTAATCCATTCAGAATCAATAGCTTTTAAGACTTCTGCTTTAGCTGAATATAGATCAAATTTTAGTATATAGTCTGATTTATCTATATAAGATTGAGGTATAATCTTTTTAAGACCTTTTTTGGTTTTAAACTTAATAAGTAATATCTGATTATCTTTTATATCTTTTATAAAGTCTTCTAAAGAGGACTCTATAACTCTATCACTAAATAAGAAATTTATGTCTTTAATTATAACTAAAGAATTAGTTGAATATATAGAACTAATATAATTAGAAAACATAGATAATGTTAACTTATCTGGAGAAATTACTGTTATAATCATAAAATATTCCTTATTTTATGATAAATATAATAAATGACACATAAAAAATAAAAACTTTTTTAATTTTAATTTTTTTTATTAAATTGAGTTAATGAACTCTCGTATTTGTATTTTCTTTATTATCTTCTATATCTTTTTCTACGAAAAAGAAAAGAATATATAATATAAATATTATATAATATAAAATTCCTAATATACTTTTTTAAAACTAATAGGTATTAGAGTGAACTACCACTGCCACAAGGGCGGTGGCTTCCCAATTCAGCAACCGTCGCCTATGCACAACATCACCCCACATGCAGGGTCCTGCCTGCAGCAACCGAAGGCCTTGGCTAATAAGATAGCTTAATCCTTATTGGGATACAGGCGGATTTTGATGGCCTTTTTAGGCGTATTATCTGGGAGTTTTCGTTTCATTTATATTATATATAAGAATATTAGTAGAGTATTTCTGACTCGATTCATCCGCCA
>Ga0172366_10001060_pt1 | contig 21212 bp, 24 predicted proteins | sample LakKivSesite69cm_FD_114533 | JGI IMG/M metagenome (GOLD analysis project Ga0172366, IMG submission 114533) | Sediment microbial communities from Lake Kivu, Rwanda - Sediment site 69cm | ecosystem: Environmental > Aquatic > Freshwater > Lake > Sediment | place: Rwanda: Western Province, Lake...
CCTTTGGAAGGGCTATTGCTACCATCATAGGTTTTTTAATCGTAACTTATTTCTCCCTAACATTTGGCTTTTATGTTGCCTCAGCAGTCGTTTTTATTGAATTTTTAATTTTCACTCTCATCTTCAAAGAACCATTAAAAAAAGTTAAAAAAACCTTTAAGCTTTCGATAAAGGATTATACTTTAAGACTAAAAATTATAAGCATAATAGGATTCTTGATAGCTGTAAATTTTGGTATGTCATATTATCCTGCATTCTTCCAGCTAGCCATAAACTTAGGAATAACTGATAGCCTGCTTTTTATTCTGCTTTTCTTTGTGTATATAATAAGTTCAATATTCACTTGGAAAAGCAAAGATTGGACTGATAAAATAGGAAGAACTAATATGGTTATTATAACAATTTTAGGACTTTCAATATTTTCTATTCTATATGCATTTTCCTCGAATATAATTCAATTCTTTTTGGTCATGGTTGGCATATCAATTTCATTTTACGTCTACAGAGTAGCATTTAAAACAGTCGTGATGGACACTGCCTTAGTTAAGGTTAGAGGAGAACAAATAGGATTTTGTAAAACCTTACAAGGATTAGGCGATGTAATAGGACCTGCTTTAGGAGGATTTTTAATTGATTTTGTATCTTTGCCTTCAGCATTTTTATTTTCAGGTGTGTTTGGATTGATAGCATTCTTTTTAGCCTTCAGTATCAAGTGATTTAAATTAGAAGTCTTTTTAAAATATAAAAACAAAAAGGAACATATTAATCAACGCGTCGGTAGTCTAGCCTGGCTAAGATACAAGCTTGCCAAGCTTGTGGCCCGGGTTCAAATCCCGGCCGACGCATATTTTATACACTCTGAATTTTCTAAAATTATCTGTTTAGCATATTTTGCTTAATATGATAAATTCTATCACATAAAACTTTATTAATAAGATATCTTATGTATATACTATATTAAAACATATACTCTACGTAATTGATAAAGTGTGATGCATTGGTGATGAAAAAAATTTTCATTATCTCGTCTCTAATGAATTTTTTCTTATTTTGTAATTTTGCTATGGCACTTCCTAATCTCGCCATCAATTCTCCAACAAATGATACTATGTACAACGTTTCTAGTGTCTTTTTTAATGTAACTTCCAACGAGTCAGTTGACTTTTATATTCTGAGCAGAGACAACCGAAGACATTATGTGGCTTACAACACTACTTCTTATCAAACCGTATTATACCAGAAAGCCGGAGATTATGACTTCACTATTTATGCCAACAGTTCATCAGGAGAGAACAATGCAACAATTTACTATTCTTCATCGGCTTCAAATCCTATAGAAATTTATGATTGTGGTTATGTAAGATCAAATGATACCAAGTTTGTTCTTGTAAATAATCTATCTGGTGGGCAATGCTTTTTTGTAGAGGATGTTAATAACGCATCTGTTGATCTTAATGGCTACTCTATTGACGGTAGAGATACATTTTCTTCTTGGTACAGTGAGCAAATACTTATAGAAAACGGAATAATTTCAGGCGAATATATCCCAATTTATATGGCAGTTGTAAATAACTTTATTTTCAGAAATATGACTATTATAGCAGATCTTTATGGATTTTATGCTGAAGAATATACAAAAACTCTTTTCGACAATGACGTATTCATAGATAGCTATCCTGAAAACGGAGGAATAATATTAGAGTATTACGGTAGCGGTAATAACATTTATTTCAAGGACACCACCATAACATTGGAAGAATTAATAATCGACGCATCAATATATGATGCAAGATCTATATTCTACAATACATTTGAGAACGTTACATTCTTGCTACCAAGCGGCAATGAAAAGTTTTACTTCAATGTTTATGGTTTGCCGTTGTGTATTTTTTCGTTCATTGACTCCAATTACAGTAATGGTATCTTTAATTTAGATGATGAAGAAGCAGAACTTGTAGTTAACGAATACAGCCGCCTTGACATCTTTTCGGTAGACCAGAATGGATATGGGATTCCTACTTCTCTTGAAATAGCTTCATTATCTCCATTTGAGCACAATCCTACGAAAAGGGTTTTAAGCTCAACAGAATCAGACGGCATTGGAAAGATATTTCTCTCAAACAAATTAAAATTCTTTAAAGAAGGTGAAGACAATATAGTTTACGAGGATAGTTTTCCTTCATATAATATAAAAGCATATGTAGGAAATGTAATGGAATCTCAAAATATCACTTTCACCTCTCCGGCACAAGTCAATTTCACTTTTGTATTACCTGTAGCATTCACTTACATCAATTCGTGTATTGATCTTGAAAGTTCAAATAATTACAAATTGCAACAAAACATTATAGCAGATCAAGACCCATGCATCAGTGCAGATGGAGTTAGTAATGTAACGCTTGACCTTAATGGTTATTCTATTAATGGAAATAGTGGTAATTCTATTTTAATCAATAATTCTGCAAACATTGAAGTATTAGATGGCGAATTGATAAACTCTTCCAACGGAATATTTTCAGAAAACTCGTCATATCTTAATTTCCGAAATCTTGAAATTGATAAAAGCCTAACAGGGATTCTAACAAAGCAAGTAAGAGATTCTACCATTCGAGACAACCTAATCAGAGAGAATGATATAGGAGTCAACATGATTTCATCTCAGAATGTTATATTAATACAAAACACCTTTTTCAATAACACTGAAAATGTCATAATTGACCCTTCAGAAGATATCATTTTCATCAAGAATATCTTACAGGCTGCAAAGGTCGGACTTAAATTAATAGAATTAATAAGGAGTGTATTCATTGGAAACACCCTAATCGACAACAACGAATCCATCATCCTGAATAAATCTTCAAATATAGACTTAATCAGAACGAACATCAGTTCAGTTAGTTTAGATCTTAAGTCGATTGATTCGAATGTATCATTTTCCAACGTCTTCTTCAATACAAACAAAATCCAAGAGGTTGGAGAGTCTACACTTTTTGGCTTTTTCCCGCCCACTTGCATCTTCGGTGAGTATGTATCTCACGGTACCGTCTGTAACGGCACTGTTAGTCTTGACCTTAACATAGACTTGAGGGTTGTGAACAATAGCTATTGTGTTATTAAGAACGGAGTAACTATAACTGGAGACATTATTGTTGAGGGAGGAACCCTTTATATAGAAGATGGTATCCTTAATGGGAACATTATAAATGGAACCGGTGCTTCCGTTACAGTGAAAGGTTCTAATACTGTTATTAACGGTAATGTTTCTGTGGGAAATGGAAGTGAGGACGTCATCAAAGATGTTAACGTGACAGGTAATATAGAAACGGAAAATACTGATATAGTAATTATTAAGAATAATTATGTTGGTGGGAGTGTTTTGTCAACAAATGACAAGACACTGGTAATCAAAGAAAACATCATCGATGGAAGTATTCAAATCACCAATAGCACAAGCTGTGATGAAAAAAATAACATAGTTGGAGGCTCTAATTCAGGCTGTTAATAAAAATAATTATCCTACATGTTGCGTTAACAAAGCTCGTCACTAAACATTTCTCTTTAAATTCTTAATTGCTATATTGAATTAATGGAAGATGATTTAGAGCAAAGAGCTTATGACATAGGCAGAGAATTCGGCAATGAAAAATTAACCGTATATGTAAATCCTTATTTTAGTGAAATTGAAAGTAGTTTGGGAGCAATCAAAGGTCGATCTGTTTTTAGTGAATTACCAGATGACCATCTACATGTTTATATTCAACTTCCTGGAAATATCTCAGATAGAGAAAAGGAAATCAGAATTGCTCACGAATTCGGTGAGATTGCTTTTAAAAAGAAACATCCTACAATCTCTAAAATGTTGCATATCTTAGGTTATAATCGCTTTTTGGGAGATGTCTCTAGAATCGTAAACGATTCGTTAGCAGATATGGAAGCTAGAAAGAAAGGTTTTAAGATTCCCTATTTCTATCATTTAGGTTATCATAGATAGAAAAGCCTTCAAGGCGCTTTAAAGATAAGTATACTTAGCTTTAAAAATCAGTTTTTCTATAATTCAAATATGAAGAACAAAACTTTCATACTTATTGTATCTTGGTGCGTTATATGGTCTTTGATAACTATTAATTATTTTTCTTCTATAAAATCCGGTCTTCAAATGATAGCCAATTTTCTAGTAGATCATGGATTTGAAATTTTAGCATTGTTTTATGGACTTACCGGTGTCGTAGTCAACTATCTCATAATAAGAGAGGAATTCCGTTTGAAAGAGAAATATAAGGAAACGCAAAGTGTTGGTGTATAATATGGAAGACTTGGAAGAAATTAAAAAAGCTGTTTCTACTAAGCAATTCTATGAACCTTTAGGGGCGGATCCATTGCCACATGAGGTTGTTGATTTGGGGAAGATGATAGAAGAAACTCCTAAGATTGCTCCTATCTTTGTAAGAGTTGACAAGTACAAAGAGATACTATCACACCTACAGGATCTTAAAGCAACCATAAAGAATCTTGAAGGTGCTTTAGCGGTTAGAAAGGCTGTTCATAAAATTAATGCTGAATCTGACGAAGTTATAGAGAAGGCTTTACAAAAATTTGCTGAGTCGACTAGTTTATTCGGAAGAGAGTTTGTAACCCCAAGAGGAGCAGAGATTTTTGCAAAAAGAAGCGAAGGGAAAGATGTTGTGGACAGTACTATTTCTCAGATAAGCGATGAAATAACTAAACTGAAGCAAGAATTAGAAAAAATAAAGTTATGATTTTAAATATTCTAAATGGGAAGTTTAATTTATGCAGGGGTAGCCAAGTCTGGTCTAAGGCGCAAGATCTAAAAATGCGAAGCTTAGGATGCGATGCTCAGGAACTCATGAGAGACCTTGTGGGTTAGTCCCTCCGTCGGTTCAAATCCGGCCCCCTGCACATCTGATTTTAATAAGCTTAAAATATCAATTATTTACAATCGATTTTTATATTATGAAAACTTAAATTAGGTTGATTATATGTTTGAAATCTGGACCGAAAAATATCGACCAAGAGAATTGAATGAGATAATAAACCAAAAACACATTGTTGAAAGGCTTAAGGCATTTGTAAAGGAAAAGAACATCCCTCACATGCTCTTCGCAGGTCCAGCTGGATGCGGCAAAACCGCTGCTGCTTTTACTACTGCTTATGAATTATATGGTGATAGATGGAGAGAAAACATCTTAAATTTGAACGCCTCGGATGAAAGAGGAATAGACGTCATAAGAGGGAAGGTTAAGGACTTTGCAAGGACAAGAGCCATAGGTAATGTTCCCTTCAGATTAATATTTCTAGATGAGAGTGATGCGTTAACACCCGAAGCCCAGCAAGCCTTGAGAAGGACCATGGAAGCCTTCTCGAACATCTCAAGATTCATTCTAGCTGCTAACTATTCATCAAGAATAATAGACCCTATTCAGAGCAGATGCGCTGTCTTTAGATTCAGTTCTCTGAAAGATTCGGACACTAAAGAATACATAGATAGGATAGTAAAGGGTGAAAAATTAAAGATTGATGAAAATGCCATAGAAGCTATAATAAAACTCTCCGAAGGCGATTTGAGAAAGGTTGCCAACATATTACAGGCATCAGCAGTACTAAACAAGAAGATAACAGAGGATGTGATATACAACGTATCTGCCAAGGCAGAACCAAAAGAAATTAGAAAAATGTTAGAAAACGCTTTGAATGGAAAGTTTTTGGATGCAAGGGATATTCTAAAGGAAATCCTTTTGAAAAGAGGCGTATCGGGAGAAGATATAATAAAACAAATTTCTGGTCAGATATACGATCTTGATATTTCTGAAAAGGCAAAAGCAGAACTTATGCAAAAAGTTGGAGATTTTGAATACAGACTTCAAACTGGCAATGATCAAATACAAATAGAAAGCCTTTTAGCTCAGTTTGCTTTGTTCAAAAAGGATTGACCATGCTATCAGAAAAGTATAAACCTAAGAACCTGGGAGAAGTTCTAAGCCAACGGGATTTGATATTAAAAGTAAGTGATTGGCTGAGCAAATGGAAAAGAGGAAAGGCTCTTTTGATTTATGGACCATCTGGAACTGGTAAATCCCTTATAGTAAATTTGATTGCCAAAGAAAGAGGTATGAACCTTTTTGAAATTAATGCAAGCGAGAATAGGTCTGCTTCTTCTATAAAGGAAAAGTTGTTGCCAGCCTCTAAAGAAAGCTCTTTGCTTGGGAAAAGGTTGATACTAGTGGATGATGTTGATAGCTTTAGCGAAGCAGATAGAGGAGGAATAGCAGAAATTATAAATGTAATAAAAGCAAGCACTAATCCCATCATATTGATTGCGAATGACGCCTATGATCCGAAGTTAAGATCATTAAGGAGTCACTGCGAGTTATTAAGGATTAGGAAAATACCAGTAAATATAATAGAGAAAAAATTAAGAGAAATTGCTTTAAAGGAGAAGTTGAAACTTAACGAAGAATCTATAAGGAGAATAGCCTTGAACTCTAGTGGAGACATTCGCTCTGCTATAAATGATATAGAAACCTCTAATGAAAATACTTTTAGAGACAAAGAAAGTAATATCTTCGATGTTTTGAACAAAGTTTTTAGAAGTAAGAGTTTAATCAAGGCTTCTCAAGCTATTGATAGTTCTGACAAGGACTTGGATGAAATATTTTGGTGGATAGAACAAAACATTCCGTTGGAGTATCAAACCAACGAGCTAACAGCGCAGGCTTTTGAGATTCTTAGCAAAGCAGACTTGTTTAGAAGTCAGGTAGTAAAAAACCAGAATTATAGATTTAGGAAATATATGAAAGACGTTATGGCCAGCATTTCTTTACTAGAAAATCCTCAAAAAAAATTTATTCTGTACAAACCGCCTCAAAGACTAATAACTCTTGGAACTACAAAGGTTTCGAGAAAAGAAGCAGAAGAATTTTATAGAAGCTTGAACTTAAAATGTTCGATGAAGAAAATAAAAGAGCAAGTTCCTTTCTTGAAAATTATAATGGGAAGAAAATTCCAGGGTTATTAGATATTAAACTCTGTAAAGGTGTAAATTTTAGACGATTTTATACTAAAGTTAAAATAAACTTTCACAGGAGAACAGCTGGTTATGGTGTGATTTACTGACAACTTTATTCCTCTAGATATCATACTGCTTACCAACGAAATTTCTGTAGCTTTCAAATCAACATCAACTTTATTGCAGTCGTAACTGGAATTTGAGCTTACTGCTGTTTGATATAAAGTATCCTTTATGTATGGGATATAATCAAGTTCTGTAATAGTTTTTAGTTGAACCAAATCAATATCAGAAAAATCGTATATGTATTGAATCATTGTCATTAGAGTGTAAATCATTATTACAGTAGCCATTACAAAAAATTGGCCTTTCATTTTATTGCCTTTTTAGAAGACTTTGCCCCACAAGCTTCGCATTTTAAAAAAGTTATTCTATCCTCTTTTATTAGTCTCGTGTCTGGACTCTTACATTCTTTGCAAAAAACGTAGTCAGCAACGTAAGCGTCTAGCTTCTGCTGAATCATCTTCTGCGGAAGTTTTGTTTGAAGGATAGCCCTTGTCCCGTCTATTCCGGCTGGTGTTGCCAGCTCCTTGGCTAGAAACTTTAAAATGTGAGTGGGGTCCCTTCTTAAGGTTTCGGCAATTTGCGAGAAATTTTTTATTATGGTTTGATTCCCCTGTATCATAGTCTCAGCAATAGGAATTTGAAATCTGTCTTTATACTCCTCTGTTTTTGGTAGTTTCTCATATGCTTTCTTTAACAAAGACTCGTAATCCATGTTCATATCTTCTTAATTTTACCAGGATGCGGCTCATAGCATAAGCCGCTCTCGAGTAAGTCTTGGATAGAGATGTCAATATCTTTTTCAGGCAAACCAGATTTAAGAAGGATATCCTGATAATCAGCACCTTCTCCTTTGTCAAGAACATCTATTAATTTTAGAATCTTGTTTTTAACGTCGCCAGCAGAGACTACTTTTTCTTCTACAGAATTTTCAATCATCTCTTGTGCTTCTAGAATTCCTTCAGCATCTTCCAGAGACATTAAACCCTTGACAGCAGCCTTTATTTCAGCCAAATCAGAAGTTTGTTTTTGCAATTCTCTAATCTTCTTTATCTTTTCTCTCTGCTCTTTGGATATTTTTCCTAGCTCAAGTATTCTTAGGGTCTCAAAATTAGCATCAACCGTTGAAATTATCTCTGGCATTATGTAAATCTCTCCGTTATACTCTCTTAACTTACCAAAAACGTCAACCAAGTCTCCAGACCCGTATCCATCCAAAAATTTCGTATTTATGAAAACCTTACATCTTATAGTTTCAGTAGAATCATCCAATGTTATGGTTGCATACCTTTCATCAGGAGATATGAACTTATCCACTATCAGTCCTAGAGTTCTTATTCTAGACAATTTCCTCCCCAGATTAGTTAAAACATAGCTGCTCTCAAAGCCGCTTTTTTTAATAAACTTTCCTTTAACTATTTCTTCCACTGAGGCTTTCTTTGCTGTCAGTCTCTTTACTTCCATTAAATCACTTTTTCAGTTCAATTATGAAAAAACCATATTTCTTAATGTCCTTTCCTGAATAAAATCTTTCCATATCCTTAGGTAACTTGAGAACCGAGCCGACTTTAAACTTTAATTTCCTACCTGTATATTTTTTTGTTTGGGGGTTCCATTCCTTTAGAATCATATCATCCCCTTCTTTAATTTTAAAGTCAGCTAACCTAACCTCAAAGTGATTTTTATTTTTCCCCATTTCTCTAAAAAGCTTTGGCCAACTTTTCTTTTCAATTTTTCTCATCTTATCCTCTCGATATTTCTAAATAATTTATCCTTGGTTCATAAATAGAACCTTCAAGTACTAATCTTCTTAATAAATCTTCTGTATCATTAGTTTTAATACCTTGTTCCTCTGCAGCAACTATTATTTCTTCTTTTGGAACAGGTTTACCAATTTTCTTTTCAAGCATATCTATTATGTCTAAAAGAGTACGTATCTTACTTCTTTGTGAAGCAGAAACACCTTCAGTCCTATCAATATCTATTTTTCCAGTTTCAACATCATAACCTAACTGTTGAATAGAAAATCTCATAATATTTATTGCTTTTTCAGCATCTTGATCTTCAACCTTGTCTGATAGCCTTATCTTAGCCGAAGCTTCAGTTAACCTCATTAGACCTTCATTCTGTCTCAGTGTTATTGCAATAGACTCTCCAGCATACATACTTCTCATTTCTAGATAAAACTTCTTTAATTTTTCTGCTGCCTCTCTAGTCATTTCAGGTTTACAATTTTTCCTTGCATATGCTATATACTTCCTAAGAAACTCTGGTTTTATCAAAGGTTCAACTCTACTTGGTTGAAGTCTGGTTTCTAAAATGTGTGTAGCAAGCTTTTCATCTTGCTCTTTGTTTGGAACGTCCTTTAATGCAAACTTCAAATCAAATCTGCTCAGCAGAGTGTCAGGTATGTCTACTTGATCAACTATTGATTTCATAGGGTCGAATCTAAAGAATTTTGGATTAGAACCTGCTAAAACAGAAACTTGAGCAGGCAGTGTAGCTACAATAGAAGCTTTTGCTATACTTATTTGCTGCTGTTCTAAACCTTCATGCATAGCTATCTGATCTTCTTTGGACATCTTATCAAACTCATCAACGCATAAAATTCCCTTGTTCGATAGAACCATTGCACCTGCCTCTAGCATCCAACCACCACCGAATTCCTCATCCTTAACAACAGTAGCTGTTAGACCAGCAGCGGTTGCTCCTCTACCTCCAACATATTTTCCTCTTGGAATTATGCTTGATATAAGTTTTAACAGTTGACTCTTTCCTGTTGAGGGATCACCAATCAAAAGAATGTGGATATCTCCTCTGATTCTCGTTTTATCTGGTAGATTGTGACTAACTCCACCAAATAATTGAAGCGCCACAGCTTCTTTTATTTCGTCCATTCCATAAATAGAGGGTGCGATTGATGCGACTATCTTATTGTAAACTTCAGGATCATTAGCTAATTCTTTTATTGTTTTCTCATCCTCAGGACTTATTACCACTTCTTCCCATTCTATCTCTGTTGACTCAACATAATTTGCCTCAACAAAAATATCCATTTGAGTTTTCATCTTGCCTCTAAAAACTTTCTTTATCTCCTTTACTATGCCGTTTATTCTTAACCTATTTCCAGGGTCAGTTTTTCTTTGCATTTCCGGTGTTGTCAAGTCCTCTTTAAGATACACGGAAACCTCTCCTGGCTTTTCGCCTGTAACAATTTCAAATGGCTCTTCTATAAAAATCCATCTAACATCAAAAAGTCTTCTATCAATTTGCTTAAAGCCACCCCTTCTACCGCATTCACAAATTAATGGTTCTTTTAAGAACCTTTCAGTTTGTTCAACAGAAAGTTTAGCACCGCAATCAGGGCATTCATATATCGCAACAGAGACTTCAGGCTTAACCTCAGAAGCCCTTCTTACAACACCATCCAAGCAAACAAACTTTCCAATATGCTCAGACCTTAGACTTCTTATCCTTATATTAAATCTTTCAGGTAGATTTTTGAATCTCGGCTCGATTTCTAATTTGCTTTCAGAGGGTACATCTACACTTTTTATAGCTTCTTTAGCAGCCTTTAAAATATTCTCAGGGTCATTTAGAAGTTTGTCTGCTAACTCAGGATATTGTTTATCTAGTAAAGCAAAATCAACTTCTATTGATTTTTTACCCTTGGCGGCTGCTGCCATCAGCTCTTTTTGGTATTCATGACTAAAAAACTCTTCAAACTGCTCAACTTCCATATAAAACACTATTTATTTAAATTTTTTAAGCGTTTGTCTATCTTAGCTACAGCCTTTTTCACATCTTCTATGCTTCTTCCACCAGTACAAATAATTTTACCACTACCAAAGAGAAGGAAAGTAACTCTCGGATTGTCCATTCTATAGACTAAACCTGGGAATTGCTCTGGTTCGTATTCAGTATTCTCCAACGAAAAAGCAATATTGTTCAAATTTAATTCTCTGTTGAGCTTTGCAGAAGCAACAATGTTCTCTAATTGAACTTTATAATTCTTTGGAATCTTTATTCCTATTTTGTTCATCTTTGATACTATTTTTGCTATGACAAGCTTGGAATCTTTAGGTGACTTTGCACCTGTACAAACAACTTTTCCTGATGAAAATATTAAAGATGCTGCTTTCGGGTCTTTTAATCTTAAAACAAGACCTGGAAACTGCTCTGGTTCATACTCTACGTTGTCAAGGTTAGAGACTAATTTTTCAAGTTTTATAGGAACGTTCAAAGAAGCTGAAGCAACTACATTTTCGATTTTAATTCTAAAACTCATTAAAAAAGCACCTCTGGTTGAGTATTTAAATACAATTTAAACTATTTAAATGATTTATAAAGAACATGGCCTTTATTTCTCGTGGAACCGTTCGCATTAAGTTGTTGATTCGCACATACAAATAGATTTGCAGTCTTTATCAAAATCTGCTGGCACCGCATCGCTTATGCCATACCAACACTTGCAGAGCATGTATAAGGTGTCGCCTTGACCCGGACTACCGCATGCACCCTTGCCAGCTCCAGGGGTATTTAAATTTCCATCTCTATCAGCATCAAAATCTCGAACGACTATGGTTTCTGGATTTACATTACATCTTAGAGCAACCATCAATTGACAAGCATTGTTCTTTGCGGCTTCCTGTGTTAGTGTTCCTTTTCCAGGATTCCAAGTACCAAAGAATAAGACTACAATAGCTATGAGAACTATTAGGCATATGACAATTATTATCAATGTATTTATTGGTAGTTCAATTCCTTTCAAAAAATCACTATAGATTATTTTCATTTTTCCCGTATTTATAAATTATCTCTATTCTCCCTACACTATTTATAATAAGTCATATAATTTCTATTATGGTTTATAGTGAAACAATAAAACTAAAAATGAAGTCTCAAAACTTTTCTAACATAACAAACCAAGTAGATGAAATTGTTAGAAAGTCTGAAATTGAGGATGGAATCTGTACCATATTTTCTAAAGGTTCTACTTCTGCTGTCCTCATAAATGAAGATGAACCAATGCTTTTACAAGACCTAAAAAACTCTTTGGGAAAGGTTGCTTCTGAGAGAGAAATTTATCAGCATGCCGAGAATGCTTTCTCGCATATAAGATCTGCATTTGTGGGTAATAGTCAAACAATTCCAATAAAAGAAGGAAGACTACTCTTAGGAACCTGGCAAGAGATAATAGTTGCTAATTTTGATGTTGTTGATAGAGAAAGAGAAATTATCGTAACCGTTGTGGGAGAGTAACTTATTAAATAATTATCTTCCAATTTATCAGATATGGCAAGCATTTACATAGAAATTTATGGTTGCTCTAACTCTCAAGCCGAAGCAGAAATGATGGCTGGTTTGTTAAAGCAAGCAGGTTTTAAAATTGTTGATAGCGATAAAAAAGCTGATTTGATAATAATAGTAACCTGCTATGTTAAAACTCCAACTGAACAGAAAATACTCTTCAGGATAAAGGAATTAAGCCAAAAGAAGTTGATAATAGCTGGATGCATGCCAGAGGGAATCTATAATAAGTTAATAGATATTGCTCCTAGGGCTACCTTGTTAAGCACGCATCATATAAAGGAGGTTGTTCAAGCAGTTGAGAAAACTCTTGAGGGCAAGAGAGTAGAATATCGTGGAGAATCGAATGAGATTAAACTTTGCTTGCCTAAGATAAGGAGAAATCCTGTTATAGACATCGTTCCTATTTCAAGCGGATGTAACTCTCATTGCTATTATTGCTGTGTTAGACTTGCCAAGGGAAAACTTTTCTCATATCCTAGGGAAATGATAGTAAAGGAAATAGAGTCCTCTTTAATGGAAGGTTGTAAAGAAATTTGGCTAACGGCTCAAGATACTGCTTCTTACGGACTTGACAAAGGAACAAAGCTGCCAGAACTGTTAAAGGATGTATCTAATATTCAAGGAAAATTTTTCGTTAGAGTTGGAATGATGAACCTGAAAAACGTCATTCCTATCGCCTCGGACATTGTAAAAGCCTTCAAAAGCGAAAAAATTTACAAGTTCATTCATCTGCCCATTCAGAGTGGTTCAGATAATGTTATAGCCTCGATGAATCGTGCCTATAAAATATCACAGTTTGAAGAAGTTGTTAAAATGTTTAGAGATTCTTTCAAATGCCAAGTCTGGACTGATGTTATAGTGGGTTATCCAACTGAGAAAGAGGAAGACTTCCTGAAAACTTTAGAAATCATTAAAAAAATAAAACCAGACTGGGTTAATGTTTCAAAATTTGGTGTGAGACCTGGAACAGAAGCTGTTAAGCTAAAACCTCTACCTACAAATGTTGTAAAAGAAAGGAGTCGAATAATCTCTGAGCTTGTTAGAAAGACTTCTCTGGAAAAAAACAATGAATGGATTGGATGGAAAGGTGAAATTCTAGTCTCTGAAAGAGGATCCCAACCAAATCAATGGATTGGAAGAAATTTTGCATACAAACCCGTGTTGGTTGAGAGCAACAACGACTTACTAGGAAAGTTTTTGAGAGTTAAAATCGAGAATGCCAATCACTCTCATCTCTCAGGAGAATCTTTGATATAGCAATGTTCATATTTAGGGAAATTCCTATTCTTAAAAGTGAAATGTATGAACTTTAAAACATATATAATCGGCGGAATAATCTATGTTATTCTGGCGATTCTCCTAGGTATGTTAGTAGCAGCATTAGCACCATACGCTCTACTACTTGGAGCATTGATAGCAGGTATTTATGTTGGTATGAAAAGTACAACACCAATGAGGGCTGCTGTTGACGGAATAATAGCAGGTGTAATTGGTGGAGTTATAGCAAGTATTATAACACCTTTTATACCGATGCCAGGAACAACAGGTGTGGCACTTGTTGACCAAGTTGTATCAATTGTTGGCGGCTTAGTAGGACCTTATGTTCCTATTGTCGGAGCAGCGTTTTTCATAGGTGCAGGTATTGTACTAGGAGCAATCGGCGGATATATAGGTAAAAAGATAAAGAAATAAAGCAACTCTTAGTTAGCTATTTTTTAGTTTTTCTTATTATTTTTTCTATTTGTTTTGCTGTTAAAGATTATTCTATATTAATGTTTTTGCCAAGTTTCTACCCTCTTCATCTTTTGTAATAACAATGGGTTGGTCCTTGTTCCTATAGAAACGGTCTTGAGAACTTATGCAAGACAAGCATTCTTTAACTCTTTTATCTTCGTTTATGAAAGAGCTGTACTTGTAACTACAGCCATCGCAAAAGGCATATGAGAATTCATTCCAAGTCCTATAGGCGTTTGGGTATAAGGTTCTTGAGCCATTGTTTTCTTCCATTTAATCACTTGAGCATGAAGCAGAGGGAGAACATTTTTTATTATTAGGACAACCCCTTGGGTTTTTTCTCCTCTGCTTTTTTTGAAATTATGGAAAATGATAGATATAAATATTATTAAAATAATTATAATAGTATTAAAAAATAATTATTAGTGGTTGGATGACTTGGGTGGTTGAACAAAAAAATGGTAAGAATTTTAGCTTGATAACAAAGCTTCTAGAGCCAAAACATTTGAAAGTTGCTCTGTCTCCTTTGGCATGGAAAATTCTAAAAATCTTAGCAGATGAACCTAGCTATCCTAAAGAGATTGGTGAAAAGCTAAAAGTGCATGAGCAGAAAGTCTATTACCACATCAGAAACTTGGAAAAGGCTGGCCTTATAGAGAAATTAAAGGAAGAAAAAAGACAGGGGGCATTAGCAAAATTTTACACCCTATCAGACTATGCTTTCACTGTTCTCTTAAAGCCTTTGGAAGAATCTCAAAAAGTCTTCCAGTTGAAAAAAGAATATAAAAACTTTTTAGAGCCTTTCATTTCTGATGGCAGGCTAAATGCATTGATAATTATGGGTAGTCCCGAACCGCATGGCTTGTCAAAGGCTAGGGCAAAGGATGGCTTGTTTGCTACAGATCTTGGTTTTTTCCTTGGAACGTTTCTTAATTATACTCCTGAATTCTTTACAAAATTAGATACCGAGGTTAAAGAGGAAGACTTGAAGAATAACTTGATATTGATAGGTGGTCCTGGAGTAAACGCAATAACAGCAAAGGTGAATCCCAAGCTTCCTATAAAATTTGAAAAAATAAGAGACAAAGAAAACTTTTTTTCTGGTTTCCATTCTAATATTTCTGGAAAAGACTATACAGAAGAAGAATGTGGGATAATAGTCAAAGTGAAAAATCCATTTGATAAAAATAAGGACATACTAGTTATAGCTGGTAGAAGAATGGCTGGAACAAGAGCTGCCATTCTAGCTTTCTTAAAAAAGTTTGATGAAATATGCAAAGGCAATTCTCATGATTCAAATATCTTCGCAAGGGTTGTCGAGGGGATTGACAAGAACAGTGACGGTGTGGTAGATTCGATAGAATTTCTGGAGTAAAAGTATTTCTATATTAAATTTTAATATATTTCCATGAATAAGTGGATTAGAATTTTAATTTTCATATTGATTTGTCAGCTAGCAGGTTTAATCGGTTCTATTTTCACAATCCCAAAAATTACAACTTGGTATGTAAATCTTCAAAAACCAAGCTTCGCGCCTCCTGACTGGTTATTTGGACCAGTATGGACTACGCTGTTCGCTCTAATGGGAATATCTTTATATTGGGTATGGGGGAAACAACTTGAGAAAAGCTTTAGAAGAGCTATTTCTTTCTTTGGTTTACAACTTGTTCTGAACAACTTATGGAGTTTCTTTTTCTTTGGTTTAGAAAATCCTCTGGCTGGATTAATAGAAATAATGTTACTCTGGATAGCAATAGCAGTTACAATTTTTGAATTCTACAAATTGTCAAAAAGAGCTGGCTTGATACTTTTACCATATATTATTTGGGTGACTATAGCTGCTATCTTAAACTATTATATTTTAGTGCTTAATGCATGAGCCTATTTTGATTCTAATTCTTCTTTTAATGCCTTGGATACTATCTCTCCAGATATCTTGCCTCTTACTTCTTTCATTACCTCTCCCATTAAGGCGGAAACCTTCTTTTCCTTGACTAAATTTGGATATTTGTTGAAAATCTTTCTTATTATTTCCTTTAGCTGTCTTTCGTCCAAAGCTTTTAGCCCACTTTTTCCTATGACTTCCTTTACAGATATTTTATCTTTACAGACAATCTCTAAAACATTCGGGATAGCTTCTTTAGAAATCAATTTTTTATCAACAGATGAAAACAAATCTTCAAAGTGTTCTTCTGTTACGAATCCTGTCTCAAATCCCCTTCTCCTCAGGTCTTTTATGACAGAAGTGAAAGTGTTTGCAACATAAGTAGGATTATATTTTTTAGATAACTTCTCAAACAAATCTAAGTATTCGCTCTTTAAGATTTGGTCTATCATTTCCTTAGGCAATATTTTTGAAAATCTTTTTGCCTTTTCTTCCCAAGTCTCAGGTATTTTTACTTTAGATAAAAGGTTCTTTGTTATTGATACTGTCTCTAGATCAGTCTCAGGATACATTCTTTCTCCACCAGGTAATGGTCTCATATATTCAGTTGTCCCGTCTTCCTTTGCAACTCTAGTTTCCTCTTTTGGCTTTTCCCCTTTCTCTATCAGAACTTGCTGTCGTTTTACTTCGTTTTCGATGAGGGTAGGTATCATGTCAAGTTCCTGAACACCCTTTATCTCAACTCTTGCTCCTTTTGCAATTGAGACGTTCAAATCCTCTCTTGTCACACCAATACCACGCTGGCTTTTTCCTGTTGATCTTACAATCATTCCTAGCTTTTCTGCTACCTCCTTTGCATGTTCAGGATTTTTAATGTCAGGTGCCGTCCCTATCTCTATCAATGGAATTCCTAGTCTATCTAATCTATAGAATATTTCATTCCCTTTCTGTCCAACTATTCCTGCAGATTCTTCCTCTAAGCAGATGTTAGTTATCCTAACCTTTCCTTGAGAGGTTTCTAATATTCCGTTAGTTCCAACAACAGCTGTTCTTTGAAAAGAGCAAACGTTAGAACCGTCAATGACTATCTTTCTCATAATGTGAATCTCATCTGGTATTTCTGCTTTCAAAAGCTTGGTTATCTGCAAGACAATATCCAAGGCTTCTCTGTTTACAGATCTAGGAGGCTCTTCATCTATGCATATCAAGCAAGTTTCTTCTCTATAGCAGTTGTAATCAAAAGTTCTATCTCTCAAATATTCGTATATAGCCGCAACATCAACCTGCCCCATCTCTCCTGAGACAGCCCTTAGTTTTCTTTTAATAATGACTATTGGTTTTTCTTCAGAGAATCTAGGCTTGCAACCACAGAACAGTTTTGTTTTTGTATTCAAACGATTATGAATTTCCAAACCACATTTAAATCCTATTTTTTGATAATCCATATTACCACTTTTCAAAACTCATTATTTCTTCTAATTTCTTCTTTTCTTTGGGCTCTAGCTTCTCATCAGGATAGCCCATGACAATAACATATGGTACTATAGCGTCCTTGGGTACGCCGAGAATATTCTTTATTTTTTCTTTGTCTAATCTTGCAACAAAACAAGTTCCAAGGCCAAGTTCAGTAGCCCTGAGAACAAGGAACGCACTGGCAAGTGATAGATTTATAATTGACATATGCTCTTCATCATCTTTTTCTGAACAGCAAGCAATTACAACAGGTGCTTTGTATATCCAATCGGCTACAAAGACTTTCTGTTCCTTAAGCTTCAGCAAGCTGTTTTTCTTAACAGCAATAAAATGCCATGGTTGCTGATTATGACTCGACGGAGCTCTCCTTGCAGCATCAATCACTTCTTTTATTACTTTATCAGGAACTTCTTTTTCTTTGAATCTTCTTATTGATTTTCTTATTTCTACTGCTTTTTTAACATCCATTTTCACACCAAGAAAGTTTCTATCTCGCTTCTATTTGTTATCTCTCCAGTCATGTTCGTAAGCATTAATTCTCTAACCTTTTCCAAATCCTTAGTATGTCCAAGAACATAGCTGAGTTTTAGATATGCGACCTCTGGCAACATATCTTCTGCAGGAATGGCTTTCGCCTCATGATAAAGTATCCTTAGGTTAGAATAAACATCTGTATTAATCCTTCCATAGATCGTCTGAGGTGCGATAACAACTGGAATCCCATCTTTTATCAACTTCTTGATAGTAGGTATCCATGTCTTTTCAGCGTTAGTAGGGACATGACCCATTCCTGTTCCTTCGATAACAAACCCCTTATAACCTTTTTTGACTAAGAATTCTAAAATATCAGGCTCACTTCCAGGATATGATTTTAGCAAAGCTACCTTAGGTTCGAATTTAACATCAGCAACAACCTTTTCATCGCTTCTTTTCTTATAATTATTATTTAAGATTTCAATTTTTCCACTGGGCCATATTTTTGCTAGGGGCATTTCATTTATGCTTCTGAATGCATCCCTTCTTGTAGAGTGCATTTTCCTAACCTTGGTTCCTCTCGTGAAATAACAATAGTCATCATTAGAAGTAGCATGCATGCATACTCCAACCTCTGCTATGTCTGAGATAGAAGCATACGCCGAGCATATGAGATTCATGAAGGCATCGCTGCTTCCCCTATCAGAAGACCTTTGAGAGCCTACGAATACGACCGGCTTGCTCAGGTTCTTTAGCATAAATGATAAAGCAGCAGAGGTATAATGCAAAGTATCAGTACCATGGGTTATTATTACTCCTTCGTTCTTGTTCAATTCGTCTGCTGTAAGTTTTGCTAGAGTTTGCCAATCCTTATAATTAAAGTCTTCTGACATTTTTCTAAAAGGACTTCGAATATTCTTTATGTTTATTATATTTTTCAGCTCTGGAATGTTTGTTAATAGTTCTTCTGGCTTTTCCAAAGCATGCACTCCACCGGTCTTATAATCAACTCTAGAAATTATAGTACCGCCTGTCATTATTATTGATACTCTAGGTTTTGATGTATCAAATTTTAATTTTTGAATTCTTTCCTTTTCCAGTTCAAAATCAGTTTCTTCCTTTACTTCCTTCGGCTCATGCTTCTTGCTCTTGTTCACTTTTACTCCCTTTTCATATCTTATTCCAATGTTGTAGCCTGAGTCTAACTTTATAACAATACAATCCTTGTCTCCAAGCTCTGTCTTAGGCATTAGCAAACCTTCATAAGATTTTGCATTCTTGCTGATAGCTATTCTGTCCCCTATCTTAATATTTTTCAAGACCGTCTGGATTTGTTTAGAATAATTCTCAAGCATAATAAGAATTAATATTATCGATATTTATAAGTTTCAATGTAGAATTACACATCTGTAACTTTAACATCCGTTGTTGTGTCTTCCTTTTCTAAAAGTTTCTTGAATTTGCAATGAGGGCAGTTCAACCATCTTACAAATCGTCCATCTATTATTATGGCATCCTCTCCGCATCTCGGGCATCTCTTCATATCACTTTCTTTGGATGTTTTTATCTGTTTCAGAGCCATTTAATCAAACCTCCCCCTCCTTATTTCAACATGGATATCCCCATGTATCTCAGGATATCTTTGAGAAAGTTCGTCCATGTCTAAAACCATCTGTGGTTTATTTACAAAAGCTATCTGTTCTCCTTCAATCTGCTTCTCTAGCTTTTGACTCGGATTATATTTCTTTGCATTAGACAAGGTTAGCTTGCAAAAAGGATATTTTAGTCTGAATAGTTTGTCTAGGCTAACATCCTCTAGCTTACCGACCAAGATAGAATCATTCAAGTCAACCGCAATGACCTTTTTAAGTAGTTTCCTAGACTTGTCTTTAGTCTTTTCAATTTGAGAATACCAAGAATCTGGCAATGACGATTCTTTGTTCATAATAATAGTTCAGCTGTAAACTATTAAAGTTTATCCCATATGAATTTCCAAAACATCCTCATCCTTTAACATATGGTCCAACCCAACCTTCTCCCCCCTGTATTTGGCAGAAGGTCCATAGACTCTTGCAAACCTGAAAAATCTTACAAAGTCCTTGTGCAACCGCTTGGCTGCGTCTTCTACAGTAGAATATTTTTTCATTACCATGGGTTTTGATTCGGGTTTCTTGCCTGGTTCTTTACAGTAAATTCTTATCAGCCCCAGAGAATTCCATATTCTATCCTTAATCTCTTCTAAATCATCATCAGTTCTTATTTCAACACCTATTCTTAGTCTAAACCTTTCCAAAGTATTTTTTAATTCTTTAATATCATCTTCATTCCTATACAACAAGATGTTAGAATCTGCATTCTGAGCTATGTTCATGAAAGTTGAACTAAAACTTGACGGAATTTCTATTAGCTGGATTTTAACTCCATGATAATCGAATGTTCCTATTTCTGGTTTTGTTGTTGTAAAGGGATGATTGGAAATTTTTGGCTTAGCATTGGTTAGTTTAGAGAGCAAGGTTGATTTACCAGATTGAGTTAAACCAAGAATACCTACTTGTGCATCCCCTTCTTTGGGAATGGTTAAAATCTTTCTTGCAGCCTTTGACTCTCCTTTCTCCTTGAGTTTGGCAAGTCTTTGTTTTAATTGAGCTTTCAATACTTCGCATCCCTTATGATTCGGAACAGTGCTTATCATTTCCTCCAATGCAGCAATCTTTTCTTCCCTAGTTCTTGCATCTAGATATCTTTGCTGAGCCTTTGCATACTCTACTGTAACGTTGGTTGGCATATTAAGAATTTATAATTTAAATTTAATAATATTCTGTTCTGTATTCTCCGCCCTTTGGCTCAAAGAAAATCTCTTCCTTCTTGGGCTCTTCCTTAACTGCTTTCTTAATTTTTTGTTTCTTTCTCCTACCTTTTATTTTAAAGGCTGTTATTATGATTATCACTATAACAATTGCCACAGCAAAATCCCATATTATATAGCTATTGTCTGGCAGGTTATCATAGAGATTATTCACCTCGGTCTCAAGTTCTGTAAATTTGTCGGATGCCTCTTCAAACTTGGCTTTAGCAAGTTCGTAGTTCCCTTTTTGGTATTCCCTTATAGTCTCGTTTAAGATATCCTTTGTCTCATTCAAAAGAATCTTAGCATTGGTTGTATTAGACCAGAGCTTTTCTAAATAAGTGATATTGTTTTCTATTGATGATAATTCTGAATATTTTTCAGAGGCCTTTGAAGCAAAG
>Ga0172366_10001063_pt1 | contig 21203 bp, 27 predicted proteins | sample LakKivSesite69cm_FD_114533 | JGI IMG/M metagenome (GOLD analysis project Ga0172366, IMG submission 114533) | Sediment microbial communities from Lake Kivu, Rwanda - Sediment site 69cm | ecosystem: Environmental > Aquatic > Freshwater > Lake > Sediment | place: Rwanda: Western Province, Lake...
TGTATGGGAAACCCGGTGATGAATGAGGAATACCCGGATAGTAAACAGCGCTATGCCGTGTGCAATAGTCTATATGATAGGCGGGCGGCGGGGAAGCTGAAGAAGCGTGAATAGGGGCGGGTATATTGGGGCGGTCAAGACCGGGGCCTCCAGAAAGAACAAGCTGAGGCGGATAACGTTCTGGCCGCCGGCCGAGAAATGGGAAAGGTTTTGCCGGTATCTAGCCATGGATAGGCTTTCCGAGGCGCGATGGCTGGAGAGGGCGGTTGATCGATATATAGATGAATGCGCCAAGCATTATGAAATGGTAAATGAGGTGGAGGAAGATAATGTCGATTAGACCCGATAAGATTTGCAGTACTTTCCTGGGAAAGGAAGTGCCGGAAGTTTTCACGGTTCAAACGGTTGCTGATTCAAGTAAGTCGCTCGCCGGGAAATCCTATCATTTTACTACTACGGACGGGGTGACTGATTACAAGTACCGGCCATGGTACTGTGTGGCGGGAACGGGTGAAAATCCGCTTTTGGGCAAGAAGGAACAGACGACTTTTACCAACCGGGCAGATTCGAGCGGGGATCTGGCATCGAAGTATTTCAAGCTCGCCGATGGACCGTCCACGGGGGAAACGAAATACTATTGTTATTTCACCGTAGCCGGTGCCGGTTATGACCCGGGGCTGGGCGTGGCTGAAGTAACAGATGTAACCACGGTTGCCGATTCTAGTGGTTCACTGGATGGAACGTATTGGACTCTGCGCGACGGGGATAATGGGTCATTCTATGTCTGGTATGCGGTAATCGGGAAAACCAATACCGACCCGGCCCCGGGTGGTACGGGGATCAAGGTCGTTATCAAAGAGAATGCTTCAATCCATGAAGTACGGATAGCGACCCGGGATACGCTGAATGCCATATACACCGAAAAATGGGAAGTAGTTTTGAAGTCAACTGCGCAGATCACGGTAACGAACAAAGTCAAGGGTGCGGTGAATGATGCCGCAGCCGGAACTTCCGGGTTCACGGTGACCGTGACCACGCAGGGCGTGACCGGGTTACAGAAAACCGGCCAGGCGCTTGAGGGTTATACCCTGCTTTGCGAGATTCCGGTGGTTGCTCAGAATGATGCCGATGAAGTGGTAGCCCTGGCGATGACAAACGCTATTAATGGGGTAAGTGGATGGTCAGCTTCTCAACAGGCACCCACGAATGATCACAAGGTTGATGTTACGCATAAGACCAAGGGCAATTGTACGAATGCCGCTGATGGGAACGTGGGCGGGGTCTTTGCCGCAACGGTACTGGTTTCCGGTATTGATCCGGTGAGCAACGAAATAGCTCTCAAAGTAGACATTGATGAAAACGAAACAGCGAATAATGTAGCCGAAAAAACGCTGCTGGCAATCCGGGCCGATCCGGTACTCAATATCCGGCTCAAGGTCAGCCGTTCTACCGATACGCTAACCTGCACCAACAGGAGGGGCGGGGTTGTAGCCGATGCCGCTAATGTCGATGCCGGATTTACTGTTGGAGTGACAACGCAGGGCAATGATACTTTCACGACAGATATGGTTGTGACCTCTGCAGCGGAATTCTGGTATAAGCCGCCCGAGGGCAAGGTTTTGAGTCTTCGCACGATTGTATTGACTGGCACCCAGGCCGATGTTACGGATGCCTCCAAGTTTTTATCGCTGACTGCCCTGACAAACGGATGCACTATTGATGTATGCGATAAGGACGGCACGGTTATCAAAGCGCTTAGCCCGGGCCTGCTGAAAAAGAATGCCGATATGGCAGCCATGGGTTTCCCAAGCATAGTAGCTGGTACGGTGGATTTGTTTCAAGTCGCTATTCCTCTTCTGACCAGCATGGCGGATGATATTCAGATTCTTGGAAGCGCGGGCGAATATATCCGATTCAAGGTGAATGATGATCTTACCGGCGTGACAACCTTTACTTGCAATATTTGGGGTTATCTATCCGATGCGGCAACGATTGGAGTGTAATGCTTAGCTTTATCATAGGCGCTGCAATAGGAGCCGCTTTTCTATCGGGCGGCTTTTATTTTGGATTCAAAGTAGGCAAGCGGCTTGCGGAATCTAAGACCGAAGCGCCGCCCAAGAAGCGGGGCCGGAAGCCCAAATGCTATGTGCTAGACCCGAAAGATTTTGGCGAAGAAGAACGAACAGAATAGCGAAATTGGGTATTTTCTCGATGCAGAGTTGCATACCCGATTTCACCAATGGTGGGAATCCCACTCGGAAGAGTCGGAAGATAAACGAGTAACTAGTTTTATTCAGGCTTTTCCAAATGATCCTTTGGTGCATGAAGGCATCGGGGCGGAAAGCGAAAAGTCGCTAATCCCGCTACTGGATCATATACGTTCTTTGATAAATCAAGAGAAGGAGAGGGAGCGAGTTAAATCTGATTTGATGTACCTATGTCGGGAGTATCTAGGCTACAACGATTTGAATGACGAGCTCCATGGCCGGGGTATACGGGAAGTAGATAGGGCGATAGAGGCGGGGATAAAGGACATTCTGATTCTTTGGCCGCGCGGGCATCTAAAGACTTCGGTATTTTCAATAGGCCGCACGATCCGGGGGATTCTGCGGAATCCCAACTGCCGCAAGTCTATCATGTCCTATGGCTATTCAAAGGCCATGGAAATAGTAGCCGAAATCAAAGCGCATTTGGCGAATCCCCGACTGATAGCGCTTTTCCCCGAAATCCTTTGGGAGAATCCGCAGAAGGAAGCCCCGTTCTGGCGCGAGGACCGGTTCACGGTCAATCGCTCCAAGGTGACTTCGGGGTTTACTCTCAAAGTGAACGGCATCATGCAGGGTTATACCGGGGAGCATAACGATGAAATGATCTTCGATGACCCTCATGATATGGAGAATACGCAGACCCTGGAATGGATTCTGAAGGTAATCGAGCGGTTCAAGAACTGCGCCTCCGTGTTGGACCCGGACGGCGTGCGAATAGTCGTAGGTACAATATGGGCAAACGAAGATTTGTACAACTGGTGCAAGGAACACGGATTCCATGTTATCCGCCGCACGGCTACGGAGAATAGCCGGGGTGAGGAATGTGACGTAGATGAACCCGATGCCCACGTGGTTTTCCCCGAGAAATTCAACCTTGAAATCCTTAAGAAGAAGAAGGCTGAACAGGGCCGGGCATTTTATGCGAAACAGTACAATCTAATGCCTTTGGCCGAAGAGGATATACGGTTCAAAGAAGAAGATATTAAAACGTATGAAGGCAAGGAGCCGCCGCTTCGTAGAATCTATATGCTGGTAGACCCGGCACTTTCCAAGGAGAAGGCCCACGACAATACGGCCCTGGTCGTTGTGGGGTATCCGAAAGACGACAAGCTCCCTCTCTATGTAATGAAGTCAACAGGCATGAGGAAGAAAACTCAAGGCGTGATCGATGTTATTCTCAATGAGTTTGTCGGTTATAGCCGGATATGCCCCGATGTTTATGTGGGAATTGAACAAGCGGCCTTGCAATATATCTTGATCGAATGGCTGCAAAAGGAAATGCAGCGGCGCAAGATATTTTTTGCACCCCACGAACTCAAGCACCGCAACCGCCCGAAGCCGGAGCGCATTTCGAGGTTGGAGCCTTATTTCAATCAGGGTGGAATCGTGCTGCACAAGACGCGATGTGAAAGGCTGCGGCAACAGCTAATCAATTACGGGGCTTCGCGGTTTGATGATGAGATAGATGCGCTGGCTTATATCGCCTTTGTCATGGAGGACCAGGTTCCCGTTGACGTGATAATTCCTACGGAAAATCGCCACAAGGATGATCCATATTCTCTTGAGGCTATGGTAGAACAGATGGAAGTTGCCGGCGATAGCTGGCGTGATTTTTAGGAGGGACTGAATGGCTAAGAAAAAATTGATTTTTGATCCTAATGAGGAACCCGAGGCGGGATATAACAAATGGGTTCAGGAATATTTGCGTCTGATTGATATTGCGCCCAGCCAAGAACCCGTTGAAAGCGATGAACAGTTGGAGGCTCGTAAAAACTTCAACTATTTCAAGCAGAAGATGAATGAGGCCGCCAGGAGCGAAAAACGGGAACCGGAAGCTCCGCGCACATCGGATGAATATTATAAGCCCTATAAGCCTCCGAAAAAGAAAAAGCCCTTTGTCGGTTGGGAGCATATTCTTGAAAAGTTATGACCTACGACTATAAGTGCCGATGCGGGCTGAAATTCGAGGCTTTCAATCGGATGGGTGAACGGCTTTGGGCCCAATGTCCTCGATGCGGGAAACGAGCCAAGATGCTTTTCTCCCCGCCCCGCGCTGTTCATATTTTTAAGCCCTATTGGGATCCGCATATAGGCAATGACGGTCCTATATATCTTGAATCGTACAAGCAAAAGCGGCGAATTTTGCATGAGCAAGGGCTAGAGGAAATGTAATGGCTTTGTTTGCTAAGAAAAAACAAGAGAAACCGGATATAGCACCCGAAGATCCCGAGAAGTTGCTGCAACAGCTCAAACGCTATTGGGATGAAGGCACTATCGCCATGAAAAACCGGCGGGATAAGTGGAAGAAGCACTACAACTATTGGATCAATCGCCAGCTATCCCCGCGGCGGCCTCATTACAAGAGCGATATACGGGTAAATTACTGTTGGGTGGTGACTCAGGTAAAAATACCCTTCCTCACTCAGAACAGGCCGAGGGTGAACTTCATTCCCTTTGATATGAGTCCCGATGCCGAGACTCGGGCCGAGCATTTGAGTAAGCTGATTGGGAATGCGCTCTGGAACAAGCTGAAAATCCAGCGTAAGAACGTCGATGTGCTTTGGAACGCCATGGTTTATGATTTGGGCTACTGGAAAACCGGATGGGAACCAGAGGCCGATGAGGACCGGGGAGAGATTTTCGCTGAATCCATCGAGCCGTTCAAGGGCATTCCCGACCCCACGGTTACGGATTTGCAGAAAGGCCGTTTCTTTATCCATGTAGAGTTTTATCCGGTATCTACTCTCAAGAAACGATACCCTCAGTATGCTGAACAAATCAATTCTTCTAGGGAAATCTCGGATATTCTATTCGAGGAACGTCGGTTTTCCGACCGCCGGCCCACTACGGTTACGGATACTATGGACGACCGAAGCGGAATGGTAACTTCGGATACGAAATTCGCCATCGAGAGGGCGTATCTGCAAGAATATTGGCTTGCTCCCTCGGAATGCGATGCGAAAAAGTATCCCAGGGGCCGGGTGGTGACGGTTATCAATAATGAGCTTATCGTAAATGATCGACCCCATCCCTATAAACATGGCAAGTTTCCCTTTATCAAGCAGGTGATGAATGTCGTAGGGAATGAATTTTACGGGATCGGTGATATTGAACAGGTGATTCCATTACAGGATGCGCTCAATCATGCCTATCAGCAGATCGATGATATTGTAACTGTAACAGCGAATGTGGGCTGGACGCTAGACCCTAGCCTCGGGGAAGATGCAATCAAGAAAATTGCGGGCAAAATCACTACGCCGGGCGCTATCAAGGTAGCCCCGGTAGATAAAATCAAAGCCGATGTGCCCCCGCAGATACCGCCCAACCTAATTGTTCGGCCAAACGATATTATTCAACGGATTTTCGATGTAACCGGCATTTCGGAAATCCTCCAGGGAGTAGGCCGGATAACGCACCGCACCGCCCGGGGGATTGAAAGGCTGTATGAAGCAGGTTCCAGCCGCATAGGACAGTCTATTCAATTTATGGAACAAACCCTGGGCGAGCTTGCTATCCAAATGGCGGCATTAGCGCAGCAGTTTTACACGAGCGAGCGGATTCATGCGGTCATCGGGGGGAATGGTACGGTAGCGGGGACGCTAAAAACCGTTCCCGGCGACCTTGCGGGTCAGTATGAAGTCTCGATAGATTCCGGGGCGGCACTTCCGAGAGACAAAAAGAGCAAGGCCGACCTGGTATTCGAGCTTTTGACAAATCATATTTTGGAGCTGGCCTTGTCGGATGATCCGAAACAGAAAATGGCGGCGAAAATCGTACTCGATGCGGTAGAATTCCCGGGCCGAGAGGAATTGCTCGCGTTTAAGGCTCCCGAGGCCCCCGCTCCGGTTCCCGAGGCGGTTCCGGCTCAGCCGGCGGCGCTTCCGGGGCCGGTTCAGGCCCCCGTAGCGCCCGGGCCCGGGGGGCCTGCGGGATTACCGCCCGAAGTGCAGGAATTGCTGGCTACTTCAGGCATGACGCTAGAACAATTGATGGCTTTGGCATCACAAGCCGGGGTATGGACTCCGGCAAAAACATAATTTCGACCAACCTAATATGAGAACCGCCGCAGCGCGGTTTTTTTATTAGCGCGTCGGAGGAGGAACGTATGGCTTATGATCCTGCATCCGACATTATCCCGGATGAGGAAGAAATCGACCTGGAGGCTGAGTCTACCGACCAACAGCCGGCCGAGTCGGGCGAGAGAAAGGCAGCCGAAGTGCTTGACTTTCTCGTGGGCGAGGGCGGGGAGCAAAAGAAGTTAGCGTTTAAGCAACTCACTCCCGAAATCGTAAAACCCTGGTATGAGGCCCATTCCAACATGAAAAGTTGGCAGGCCAAGAATACCCAAGAAGCCCAAAAAATCGCAAAGGAGAAAGAGGATTTCGAGAAGGCGCGGAAAGAATACCAGTACGGCCTGGATCAGTTGAAATTGTGGGAGGACTATTTCAGCAAGAACCAGGAACTGCAAGGATTGGTAACGGCCTATCTACAAGGCCGGATTCCTAAAGAATCTCTGGCCGCGCTCATGGGTAGCCAGGCCCCTACGGGGCAACCGGCTTTTACCATGAGTCCTGAAATCCAACGGAGGTTAGACGCGTTAGAATCGCGGCTAAAAGAATCGGATGAGAAATCGCGGGTTGATAAAGACGTACGCGCTCGGCAAGAGGCGCTCGCCGCGCTGAAAGCCAAGTATCCCGATCTCAAAGAGGAAGATTTCAACAAATTCTTCGATGAGGAAACGGAAAAGGTAGAGGATATGGGCGCTTTGTACACGCTGATTCACGATGCTTACCGATGGCGCAACCGGGGAGACCTGGAAAAGAAGGCCGAAGAGGAAGCGCTACGGAAGCTGCGCGAACAGCGCGAGGCGGCTGTAGAAACGGGTTCAACACAATCTGCGGTATCTCTTCCTAAGAACGTTGATCTCACAAAGAACATGGATCAGCTCTTTGATGAGTATGAACAATCATTAACATAGGAGAGATGAGTGGCTATCTCAATTAATCAAATTAGCTCATTCTGCCAGACTTACGTTGTTCCAAAGCTGGTAGACAACGTACTGTTGAGCAACCCGCTTTTCTATACCCTTTACAAGAAGGCAAAGAAGTGGGTCGGCGGCACTTATTTTGAATGCCCCGTCTGGCATACGAAGTCAAATGCGGAAGCCTACACCGATGGCACTGCTCTTGGCATTGCCACGGTCGAGCAGGTGACTAGGGCGCGGTATCCTGCGGCTCGGTACAATGTCCCGATTGCCCTGGAAGGGCTGGACCTGGAAAAGAACAAGGGCACCCCGGCGGTTCTGAATCTCGTCAAGGAGAAGGTGAATATCGCCGAATTGTCACTCAAAGACCTTCTAGGCACGGACATCATCGCCGATTATTCTAGCGAGACTTCGCACCCGCTGTATGGTCTAGGCGCAATCTGCAAGACCGGCGATACTTCCCTCGGAGGTATTGCCTCAACCGATGTTACGACCTGGAAATCCTCTTCGGGTGCTCATGGCATATCGGGCGGGCCTGATGCAACAACGACTGAGCTGACTAAGGCGGTGCTGGATACGCATTACAACGCCTGCAAGGCCGATGCCAACGACCAGCCGGACCTGCTAATCACCACTGACGCGATTTGGTCGGGTATCGTTTCGACCTTCATCATGCCCAACCTGCGCTATACCGATACCAAGATGGCTTCACTAGGCTTCGAGAACTTCAAGTATCGGCAGGCGCTGGCCTACACCGATAGCCACGTGGCTTCGGGGGACCTGTATTTTCTGAACACTCGGCATTTCGGCCTGGCCCTATTCCCGGGGATGAACTTCAAGTTTATTTCCTTCGATATGGCGGTGAACTCCGATGTGCGGGTGGCTCATATCCGCTTGTACTGCACGCTTTGGACTGATTCAAGGCGGCATCAGGGTTGGATGAGCGCTATTGCGACCTTCGCATAAGCGAATGACGGGCGGGGAGTAATCCTCGCCCGTTTTTTAGGAGTATCCGATGCAGTTTTCAGAATTGATTAGCACGGCCTTTCGCCTGCTCCGAGACGAGATAAAATCCAAGTATTCCGAGGACTATATCAAGAAATGGCTCAATGAGGCCGAGCGGCTATATTGCAATACTACTGAATATAGTGTCAAAAAGTCTACTTCCATTTCAACCGTTGCCTTGCAACGGGAATACTCGGTCCCCTCGGATTGCAAACTGATTCGGACACTCTACTATGACGGCAGCAAGCTGAAGCTGATTGATGTCGAGGATACGATTCATCAGGCCGGAGATGAATCCGGCACGCCGAGCGCCTACTATGTGGAACTCGACAAAATCGGCCTTGAACCTATCCCGACAGAAGCGAAAGCTCTAACTATTGTCTACTACTCTCTCGGCGGGGCCATGGCAGCCGCAGGTGATACTCCTATCATCCCGCAAGAACACCATATGCTGCTGGTTTTCTATGCCTGCTATCTTGCTTCAGTCGAGGGAGAGGATGATAGGGTGAATGTGTTCTTCGCCGAGTGGGAGCGAGGACTCAACAAGGCAATGATTGACGTTGCCAAGAAAAACCCCTGGCCTCAACCGGATATGAGTGAACGGCTCGAAGTGACGCGGGTGAATCATGACATGGAGTCCTTGTAAATGGGGCTTCACCGGGGCAAAATCCTAAATCAGTATGACTTCTCGGGCGGAATCAATATCGCCGACCCCGGGCACCTGATAGCGGATAATGAATGTTATGCCCGCGTTACGACCTATGATGGGACGCGGAACGTCTATTGGGAGAAGTATCTCAAGCGCCGCTCGGGAACTCTCAAAATCAATTCTTCTGCCTGCGGCAACAAGTTTGTCAACGGAATCCGCTGGTATCGGCCTTCTTCCCCGACGATTACCACGATAGCGGCGGCGGATGATGGAGCCAACGTCAAGATTTATTATCTCGATGGAAGTAATGACTGGCAAGAAATCACGGGCGGCTCGGCTATTAGCACGGGGAAGAAAGTCTATTTCGCCGCCTGGAAAGAAAAGCTCTATATCTCCACGGGCGATACCAAGATACAGGTTGTCAGCTATAGCGGCGGATTCAGCAGAGCCGATATTTCGGGACTGACCTATAAACCGCAATACATTTGCCAGCATAAAGACAGGCTATGGGCCGCAGGCGGGGATATGCCTGAAGGCTACATGGAATGCACCGACTATGATACTGATGACCAGTGGGCCGGCGGGGATGGCGAAGCGTTCAATGTGGGCTTCAAAGATGGCGATCCTATCACTCAACTACTGCCCCGTGGTGATGACCTGATTATCTATAAGAATGATAGCATTTGGGCCATGCGGGGAGACAATCTTTACAACTGGTATCAGCACCGGGAGGAAGATGCTATCGGCTGTATTGCCCCGCTTTCTGCGGTTGAAATCGGGTTTGGGCATATCTTCCGGGGCTCGGACAACATCTACTTTTTCGATGGGCAGAATGACCCTGTAGCAATTGGAGATAAAATCCTGCCCTGGCTGGATTCTATTCCCCAATCCTTGCGGAGCATATCGGCGGCCTGTTACTTTGCCGGCTGGTATCGGCTGGCTTTCGCTTCTTCGGGAATGACCACCCATAACGATAAAGAGTTGTGGCTGGACATTGCCACACTCCGCACGGGAAAGCCTATATGGTGGCTCATGGATGGGCGAAAGATAGCCGCCTACATTCCCTATACCGGGCCGAATGACACGCAAACAATCTACATGCTCGATGGGGCTTCGGGATACTTGCGGAAGATGGATATTGGAACACAAGATGATGGGGTCAACATTCCCTATGAGTTTCATAGCAAATATTTCGCCTTTGAGGAACCGGCAATAACGAAAATCTACGACCGGCTGAAAGTAGATACTTCTACCGGTATCGGTTCGATGGACTTGGACATCATCAAGAACCTGAACGACGAACTCTCCCTGCCGTTTACGTTGGACCTAGGCGGGGCCGGTAGCACCTATGGCTCGGCGGTCCTCGGCACATCAATGATGACCTCCGGGGCAAGTAACCGGAAGATAACCGAAATCGCTTTGCCCCAAGGACTTGATGGTCTGGCAATTTCATATGCGCTGGGGCATTCGGGCGATTATGACAACGTGGGACTCTATGGGTTCAGTCTCGCATATAAATATAAACGTTTTTGATAGTCACAATGGGACTTTAGATGGGTACAATAACGCTTCCTTACACGATCACTAATCCTGTGGTACTGACGGCGGCGATGCTCAACGGCAATTTCCTTGCAATCTCGGCTCAGGTCAACGCAGGACTGGAAGAGGCGAATATCAATAGTCTGGCCCAACTTACCGGGGCTACGGTCACGGCAACGGAAATCAAAGTCTCGGAAGTAGACCCAGCAGATACTCTGGTAATCAAACTTCCGAGTTCGGATGGGTCACACAGCCTCAAGATAAAGGACCATTCGGGGCAGGTGAGAATGGGAATCCTTAGCAGCGGTGAGGTAACGCTTTATTAATGGCCATGCTGACCTATACATACACTATCGTCGATACCGATTGGTACGATGCCGTGCCCTGCATGGGCAATTTTCTCAAGGCCCGCAACATGATCAACGGCGAACTGGACGAGAATAACTTTTCCGCTTCCATGGACCCGACCGTGAATGTATTGGACTGTTCGGAAGAAATCGCGGGTGAATTGATTGAGCCGAGCGGAGACATAGAGATAGTGATTCCTGAAGGACTTGAGATCGACATTAGACTTGAGGCCGATCCAACCGTGACACGATATTTGATTTTTTCGGAGAGCGGGGTGCAGATCGGTGCCTAACATTTCTTATACCTATACATTTTCGGATGGCAATACGGGCCTTGGTACGAAGATTCAACAGAATTTTACTGACATAACCGACATCATAAACGGGGCGCTTGACGGAGACAATCTCAAATCCGGGGCGAGCATGGCAATCAAGAAAATGACCGCCTCGACTAAGTTTGTCACCGCCAAGATTTCAAGCAAGATGGCGGCGCAGGATTTGGTATTCAACATTCCGACAAGCGGGGCGGCGAAAGTGCAAGTGAAAAACTCGACGGATACGGTTCTGTTCGAGATTGACCTAAATGATGGCGTAACCATAGGGAGTTAAACATGGCTTTGGGAGATTTGACGGTTAAGGGGAAAATCAAGGTTGAAGGCACGGCGGAACTGGCTGGCGGGGCGAAAGATACTACGCTCGTTACTGATTTGAACGCTGATAAGGTAGATGGTGCCGATCTGGATACGGATGGCGGGCTGACCGACGATTCGGATGCGAAGATTCCGAGTCAGAAGGCGGCAAAGACTTATGTTGACGGCCTGGATTCGGCCAATGTCAAAAAGACGGGCGATCAGACTATAGCTGGGGTTAAGACATTTTCAAGTGCAATAGTAGCAAATCTCACCGGGGATGTCACCGGGGATGTCACCGGGAATGTCACCGGGAATGTAACGGGAAATGCAGACACAGCCACTCTTGCTGCCGGGATTCAGGAAACCGGGACGGGTGCAAAAACTCTCAAACCTAAAATCATCGAAATTGGCGATTGGAACATGGATGCTAATGCCACTAAAAATGTCGCTCACGGAATTGCGAATGAATCTAAGATAAGAAAGGTAGAAGTTATTATCAGGGATGATTTGAATATTACATTTTCTCCTCTTAATACTCCTGACAGCGATTGTCTTTCCGTATTGGGCGGGATTGCCGGTTGGAGTTCTACGTATATCACTTTGAGACGCAAAGACAGTGGAGGTTACGATTCTGATAATTATGATTCCACTTCTTATAATCGTGGCTGGATTACCATTTGGTATGAAGCATAGGAGATATTAGAAATGGGTTTTTTCGATTGGCTTTTCGGCACTAAGCCGACAATTAAATCACCGACTTGGCAAGGTCCTACAACCGCGCCGAAAACTGAACGGCAGACTCTAGACTGGACGGCCTACGAGCCAAAGTTGATTCAATCGACATGGACTCCCTCGGAACAGACCCCGTATTCCGGGGCCGAATCCGGGGCCATAGCCCGGCTTGCCGATATTATCAAGTACGGCGGCTACTCCCCGGAACAGAAACAGACCATGCTTGCCGGGGCCATGCAGCCGGTATATCAGCAGGCCGAGGAAGCGGGCCGACAGGCAACGGGGAGCGCTTACGCTCGCGGGTTGGGGCAAAGCGGGGTACTTCAGCGTAGCCTAACCGACATTCAAAAGGGAGTGGGTTCCAGTTTGGCGCAACTGGCCGGGAATATAGAACAACAGAGCGCGGCGCAGGTGCTACCGGCCATTCAGACCGTACAAACAGGCCAGCAGAATCTACAGCAGATGGCTATGGCGCAGGCTCAATACAACGCCCAACTTGCCCAGGAGCGGGAACAGCTTGCGGCCAATCTCAACATGAAGGCGGGCGATTTGCAGACGGCGATAGACCAGATCAACGCTACCCTGGATATGTCGGATGCCGACCGGGAAGTTACGCTGGCGCAGATTCGCAATCAATTCAACCTCGATGCCACAAAAATGGAAATCCTACAGAATGAGGCGAAGAAAGATAGAACCGTCAGCTTCTTTTCCAATTTGCTAGGCGGCGGATTTGATATTCTGGGCGGCTGGCTAGGTCTCAAGAAACCCGCACGGGTATAAGGAGTAATTATGTCTGATCCATGGGGAGCCCTAGGAAGGGGAATAGAAAGCGGTGTCTCGGCCTATCTGCGGGGCCGGGAAATGCAGATAGAACGGCAACGCCTTGAGGAAGAAAAAGCCCGGGCTGAGCGGGATTATCTTCTCGCCAAGGCACGGAACGATGAAGAAGCCGCCTATCATGCCCTGCAACAGAACAATCTGATTGAACAAAGGAAACTTGATCTTGAAGCCGAAGAGCGGCAAGCGGAACGCGCACGTCTATCCACAGAAGCGCAAAGACAACACGAAAAGGAACTACTCGCCCAGCGCGGCCAACAGGAATTGCAGCAAATCCGGGCGCAAGCGGCGGCCAAGACCAAGGAGCCGGAGCGGGGCCTTTATGGTGCAAGAGGATTCGATACTGAAGTTGCTTTAACCTATGTTCTCGGCAATCTCGGCCTGAAATCGGTTGGTGAATTGCAGCAATTGCTGAGCGGGCCACAGGGTCAAACTATCGCCGACCGGCTTGTCAATTCCCTTGTGAATATTCATGGTAGCCAATGGCCCGCGAAAGATATTTCTGGCGACTTCTGGCGATTCTTGAAGGGTTTCAATCCCAATCTGAAAAGCCCCTCAGATATTGCCGCCGTGGAAGCGCAACGCCAGGAAGCCGCAACCCAGCAGAAAATTGAACTTGGAAAACGAGAAGAAGAAATTACTCAGGCCGGAGGGCAGATGCCCCCATTGCCGCAATTTGGCCCAACTATACCGGAAAAGATAAAGGGATTGTTACCAGCGGCCGGTGCAGCCACAATTTATGCCTCTAGAATTGCGAGTCCTTTTATGATGATGGCTAATAAACAAACTGTGAATCAACCCACAATGCAAGAACAGGCCATTATTGATCAGTATACGAATCCCAACACGCCCGCCGTGGTAAAAGAATCTTTGGTAGCCAATCCCGTCTATCGAGAGATTTTGAGAAAATACGGGAAATTATAAAACGTGCCCTATCCTTTTCTTGAACCCTCCAATCTGACCCTGTCCGGGGCCGGAAGAAACTTTCCCTATGGTTCTCTGCCCAAGAAAGCAGACCTTGAAAGTCAAATCGCCAAGGAAGAGTTAAAGGCCCAAGCCGTAGGGCTCAAAGTCCCCCCGGTGAAGCCCCCTCTTCGCGTTTGGGATATTCTTGAATGGGCGCGGTATCCCATTACGAACATGCTTTATACCGCAGCCAAAGAATACAAAGAAGAAAAGCTCGGCTGGGATGATATAGGGAAGATTCTCAAATCCGCCGTTTACGGAATCACTCTCAAGGAAAGACACAATACCGAGGACGTGTTGCGGATCCTCTGGCCCGGGAAACCCAATTGGATTTACAAACTCGGCGGCTTGGCCGGGGATATTCTCACTGACCCTACGACCTATCTCACTTTCGGTTGGAAGGGCGGGGCCAAGGGCGCCATGGAAGCCGCAGAGAAGGGGGCGGAATGGGGGCAGAAGACCTTCAAGCGGGTGGTGGAGGAAGGGGCGGAGGCCGCTTTCGCCAAAGGGCTTATTGCCAAATACGGCGGGAAAACTTGGCAAGAAGCAATTGACATAGGCCGGAGGCTAGTTACTCAAGAAATCGGAGAGTACGGGCTTCGCCTCGGATTGCCTTTCGCTCAAGGGGGCCTGCTGATTTCCAAAGGTGGCCGGCTGGCTCATGTAGCGAAGGCGGCTAAGGCATTAGGGGCAGGTGAAGAAGCCGTAAAAGCGATCCAGGCCATGCCCACCATGCTGAAACAGTTAATGCCGATACGGATTCTGCGACGGGCTTTTGATCCGGCGGCTGCATGGGGGCTTTTCCCGGAAATCCGCGATATAGAACGGCAAGCCGCCCGTATGGGTTCCTGGCGTTCGGGAGTGCTTCGGGACAATTTCAAGAATGTGTTAGATGATGTAAACAAACTTCTACAAAATCCGACAGAGGCGATAACGAAGGCGGTCCAGAAAATCAAGAAGATAGAGCCGGATTTCTCGGATGCTGAAGCTCTGTTGGAATATATGTGGCGGGCGCAGGAATATGCAGCCCGTTCCCGGAAGAAAATAGCTACTGCCGTTTTGCCCGATGAAATGGCAACGGTAGATGCAAAACTCCGGGCAATCCTCAATGATCTCCATGAAGGTCTTATTCATCGGGGCCTACTCAAAGAAAAGCAATATATCAAGAATTACTATCCTCGCTATTTCATCGACGACCGGGGGAATGTTTCGGTAATCACAGCCCGGAAATACTCAACCGATGCGCCATTCTTCCGTACTCGGCAATTCGATACTCGGGCGCAGGCCGAGGCCGCCGGATTCAGGCTGGCCGATCCCCTGACTTGTCTACAATCTTATGCCGATAAGACCATCCGGGCAACTACTAGCTATGACATGGCAGAGGAGATAGTCAAGAAATACGGGAAAACGATTCCCGCACAAGCTGGAAAGAAAGTCATCCCGGAGGGTATGGTACGGACACAGATAGCCGGGCTGACCGATTGGGTGCTGCCCCGTGAAATCGGCGATACGCTCAATATCACTAATAAGATCCTCACCAATCCGGATGAGCTGCAATTAGCCGGGGCATTCGTCAACCGCTTACAGAATTGGTGGAAACGCCAGGCTACGATCTATAATCTCGGTTTCCATGCCCGGAATGCGGCCTCGAATGCATGGACTGGCTTATATAAAGACGGCTTCGGCATCAAGCAGCTCAAGAATCAGGGGAAAGCTATAGATGTATTCTTTTGGCGGAACCATCCGAAGAAGCTCATTGAAATCACCGAGGATGGGAAGGTCGTCAAGAAAACCGCCGAAGAACTCTATGATATGTTGCGGAAAGCCGGGGTGCATACCGGCGGCTTTGCCATGCCGGAAATGCTCAAAGAGGTGGGCCGGAAGGTCGGGCCACTGGAGCGTATCGGAAGCGAAACCGGATCCTTTGTAGAAAACACGGCTCGCATGGCCTCAGCTCTCAATGATTTAGATAAGGGCTTTACTCTGGCGCAGGCGGCCAAGCGGGTAAATCATTATTTCCTCGATTACTCTGAGCTCACGCGCTTCGAGGAAAAACTCAGAAAGGTAGTGCCGTTCTATAGCTGGTTGAAAAAGAATCTGATGGTACAGGTCGAGGAGATCCTAAACAACCCCGGCAAATATTCCGCCTTCACTACCAAGCCCCTGCGGGCGATAAATTTTCTTCAGGCCGAAGAAGCTCAATATTTGCCACCCTGGATGCAACAGGAAGCCTATGTCAATCCACTAGGCATTCGGACCCCCTCGGGCGCGCCGCTGATGTTCAATCCTAATTTTCCCTTCCAGGACATAGGGAAAATTGGAATTGACATTCTCCATCCGTTCCGCGAAACCGGGCCGATAGGGGCGCTGGCAAATATTATCAAAGAAGGTCTTACCCCATTCGTCAAAACGCCGTTTGAGATAGCGGCCAACCGTAGCCTATTCACGGGCGAGCCCCTACAGTGGACAGAGTTTGATTATAAACCGGCCCCGCCCGCCCTTCGTATTCTTGTAGGAATGTTCCCGGACCCTGTGAAGCAACGGCTAGGCATCCGCCAGGATGAGTATGGCAACTGGATTATGCCCGGCAAATGGGTTCATGCCCTTGCTACTCTTATCCCCATGATGAAACTCGGCGGGCCGCCCGAGCAATTGATACAAGCTCTCACGGGTGCGGGCATTCCCGAATATCGGGCCGAACGGGCCCCATGGGAACTGTTGGGCCGGACTGCTGGAATCAAGTTTAGGCCCTATGACGTGGGCTATTACAAAGAGAAGGCGTTACAGGAAAGATTGCGGCAACTCAAGGGATTGCGAAGTTTAACGGGAATTGATTAGAGGTTAAACCGACATTATGACCAAGGGGACTAAGCCTAAAGAATATTACCGCGATCAAAACGGGATGCACCCGGTTTTTGCCGTCAAGGATATAATCGATGCGGACGAAATCAAAGATACTCATATTGATTTTGGGACCGGGGCGGGGCAGGTGAGCGCCGGGGATATTCCTTCTGCCGATGCCGGGGGCCGATATACTGCTGAAGAGGTTGACGGCCAGCTACAGGAAATCGCCGGAGCGGGCCGCACTACCGAAACGGTCAAGGGGAATGCGGATGCCATAGCGGCGAAGGTGCCGACGAGTCGGCAGATCATAGCCGGGACGGGGTTGTCGGGCGGCGGGGATTTGTCGGCAGATAGAACCATGTCCATATCTCCGCAGATTCTGCATGTGCGAGATGAAAAATCATCGGGAACAGATGGCGGCACCTTTACATCGGGGGCTTGGCGAACACGTGATTTGAATACAGTCGTCAAAAACACCATTCCGGGCGCTTCACTGGCGTCAAATCAGATCACTTTGCCTGCTGGAACTTATCGCATCAGAGCGAGGGCACCCGGTAATAAGGTTGATCGGCATAAGGCGGCTATTTATAACGACACCAGCTCGACCTATCTCATATATGGCTCAAACTCTTATTCGATCTCAACCGGGGAATACGCGCAAACGGACTCAGTTGTCGAGGGATGGATAACCCTCGCGTCAGAGTCGGTTTTGGAACTTCGGCATTACTGTCAAAAAACAATCGCTACAGATGGGTTTGGGATTGATACGACTTTTGGAGTTGTTGAGGTCTATTCAGAAGTAATTATTGAAAAGGTGGGCTAATTGAACCAAACCGAACGCGATAAGAAAATCGCTCAGATGAGCGAGGACATAGCCCTCATCAAGCAGTCTATTATGGGCAACGGGATATTGATAAACTGAAAGCATATCGAGGATAAAATGACCTCTCCCGAACGCGATAAAAAAATCCTTGAAATGAGTGAACAGATAGATAAGCTCAATCATTTGCTAAGCAACGAAGTAATACACAATATCAGGCTATTGACTAAGCGGCTCGATTTAATTCAGACGCTGGTATTTATTATTCTCAGTGGTGTGCTGCTTTCCATCGGTGTCGCTGCGCTGAAAATGTTTTTAGAGTAGAAAATACCCGCGAATGTTTTCGCGTCCGGTAGAAAATAAGGGTGTTTGGCAATGCAAGCGGTGGTAAAAATGCTCGAACCTCGTCAAAAAATCATGCTTGCTCTTGGTGAGGGCGGTTGCTATTTTCTCAGTCTAGTTCGTCTTGCCGAAATCCTGGGGAACAAACGGATTGATGCTGTTGTTGCTTATCTTGAAGCGATAGCGGCGAAGAATCTGCAAGAGGACTGTTACGTTCTCAAACCTGAAGCAATCATGCAAGCGCTCTATGGCGGGCGGTGGTATTTCCATAAAGAAGAACCGGGGTACAAATGCAAGCCGGGCGAGTTTGAAATCCTCCGGTATGAGCGGCCCACGCCGAAGCGGGTTTATTCGCATTTCGTTCTCGGCAACTGCGGCGGCGGGGTAGAGTATGATCCCCTCGGCGAATCTAATACAGTAGCCGGGGGCTATCTCGTATCCAAGCGAATCCTTCAAATGGTGATAGGTGCTTAATGGAGACTGACCGCGATGAAAAGCCTCCCCCTGGCAATCGCCATTTGTTTCGGAACTGGTATCATTTCCGACCTCATGGTTACTGGCTATTATATTTGCGTTGGCCGGGGCCTTTCCTGGCTGGCTGCTGTGGTATCAATCCCAATAGCCTTGATGAATTTCTTTGTCATCGATGCCGTGCTAATTAGGGGCGGCTCTTGGCAAGGGGCGATAGCCTATGCCGTGGGGAATGCGGTTGGCTCTTTTCTGATAATGCGCCTTATGCGAAACCGGAGGAAGAATGTTTAACAACCAAGCCGGGCTAATCACGGCTATTGTTTGGATAGTGTTATGGGGCGGGGCGGCACTAATGATATTTCTGCCGTATTTCCCGCATGATAAGTAAGTAGTCCGCCGTTGGCGGATAAATAAATCTCTCACGTGAGGTATGTATGAGCGAAAATCTTAAAAAGGCTATCAGCGCGACTGTAGCCGCTGCCGCTTGCATCGCCGATGCCGTTGTGGGCTGGCTGGTCTACGCCAAAGCGCTGACAGAGCTTCCGCAGGTTCTCCCGGGTCTTATTGTGCCTGCGGTTGTGGCTATTATGGCGCTTGTCCTGGGCAAGCCCTGGAAATGGCCTAGCTCTGAATAATGCTGACGGGAAATGATGTGAAGGCCGCTGGCGAGGCAGCTAGCGGCCTCGTTTCCGGCCTCGGAGATTTCGCGCTAAAGCTACGCTCTGCTATCACGGGTAAGATAGACCCGGTTACTGAAGCGAAATTACTAGAGCAAGCCGCACGGATAGAATTATCGGCGATGCAGGCGCAGGCCAAGGTAAACGAGATAGAAGCAGCGAGTCCAAGGTTTTTTATCGCCGGGGCTCGGCCCGCGATTATCTGGCTATGCGGCTTGATTTTGTTTTATTCCTATATGCTCATCCCGATAATTGCGGCCTGCGGCGTTAGACTTCCCAATATTGATTTGGGCAATTTATGGCCCGTGTTAACTGGGCTATTAGGTATATCTGGATTGCGGACATACGAAAAAATGAAAGGTGTTCAGGGGAAACACTAATTAGAAGCCGCCCGGCGGGATAAGCCTCTCTACTTCGTATAATCTACGTTATTTCCCCATCTGTTCCTTTACGTATTCCATCCGAGCTTTTTCTTCTTCTGTAGGCCCCGGAGGGGCGGGAGCGCGAAATAGCACTATCAACATCGCCATAATGAAGGCAATTATTAAAAACCATGTCCAGAATTTCATGCGGCTTTTTTCTTTTGCCTTCTTTGCGGCTTCGATGCTTTTAAACTCTATTATTCCGCCCTCGCGCCATTGATTAGCGAATTGAGCACCATCAAAACGGAAAGAATGATTTCGCTTTTTCATGATTCCCCCCTTAGCCCAAGCATAGTACATCGCCCGGCAAATATCAAGACTGCACCTTGATTTTTCCCTCCGATGTGGTATATCTTTTGCATTGAGGAGTGGAAATGAATAGGGTAAATAGAGATGCGGCAATTTATATTGCTGCATTTTGGGAAGCCGAAGGATGGGCGGGAGTTTATAAACACAAGAGTCATAGAACTGATAGAAAAAGACCCAGTATAACTATGGTTGCCAAGATTGGAATTAGTCAGGCAGATCGTTCAATCCTTGATTGGATTAGAAATCAAATTGGATGTGGTGCCATACATCAAACTATAAAACCTACTGAAAACAGAAAGGGTATATGGACCCTGAGATTGGCAAGTAAATCGGCACGTGATTTTTTAAGATTAATAGAACCCCATACTAGATTTAGAAAAAAACAAATCAATCAAATATTATTAGAACAGGTTCGATTTGGTAATAATTAGAGGGTAAGATCGGTGGGCGAAAATAATTCTCAAAAACCCTTGACAGATTCCTAAAAGTGTGCTATTGATTTAGATAGAACAGGGAGGGGAACTATGATTCTAGGGGGGTTTGGGGCTTTGCCTGGATTCATGGGTAGCGCGCAAGTAGACAGAATCTTTAGCCTGCGAACTTCCTCCTTTTTTACTGCGCCCGGTTGCGCTACTAGTCTAGGCATGGACGCCTTTAAACCTCCCGTACCGACTAGGTTCCCTTCTATATTATTGCTACGGGCGCAGGCGGAGGAACTTTTACCTGAAATCATCCGGCATCAAGAAGCCTTCGCTCACATCATGTGGGAAGCTTATCAATCGCTCGGTTATCGTCTCGATGAGCTCTACGAGAGAATCGAGGAGATTCAAAAGCGGCTGTTCCGGCTGGAACGTGATTACCCGGAATTATGCGTTAGGGGGTAAACCGATGAAAAGGAATCTGCTTTTTATCATGGCAATTTTACTAATTGTCTCTGCGGGCGCAGCCCTGGCGGATGATTCAAATAATTGGGGCGGTCTCTATTGGGGGGCTACGGAGCAAGACTTATTTACAGCTTATGGTCGCGGCTTCACCAAAGATATGGCGCATGAGGATAATGCGCATACCTATCTTTACGTCAAAGATTCGCCGCTTAAAGAAGCTGAGTTATGGTGGATTTATTTCTTTGATAATAAAATTGGCTTCTGTTCATTCCGCATAGTCTTCATCGGCGAAGCCTACGAGGCGGGGGCTGCTATTCTTTATTGGGCCGTATCCCGGGCTTACGGCAAAACCGATCTAGTCGATAAAATGCCAACCTGGACCCTGGATTATGCGTATTTGGAATTAGGTATAAAGCCGGAAGATAAAGTCGCCTATTTGCAAATTACCATGCTAAAAAGAGAGGGCAAGAAATGAA
>Ga0172366_10001064_pt1 | contig 21200 bp, 19 predicted proteins | sample LakKivSesite69cm_FD_114533 | JGI IMG/M metagenome (GOLD analysis project Ga0172366, IMG submission 114533) | Sediment microbial communities from Lake Kivu, Rwanda - Sediment site 69cm | ecosystem: Environmental > Aquatic > Freshwater > Lake > Sediment | place: Rwanda: Western Province, Lake...
AACCTCTACAAGCGCCTGGCCGCGGTCGAGAGCCTGGCCGAGATCGACCGCATCCGGGAGGAGATCGCCGACCGCTTCGGCCCTGTGCCGGGATCGATCGAGAACCTGCTGCGCTACGGCGCCCTCAAGTTCCTGGCCGCGAGGCTGAAGCTCCGGTCGATCGACCGGACCGAGCACCGGGTGGCGTTCAAGTTCCGGCCCGAGACGCCCGTCGACTGGGGCCGGGTGACGCCCCTTCTCAAGAGATACGCGGGCTCGCTCTCGCCGGACGGGGTACTCTCCCTGGGCCTGAGGGCGGCGACGGAGCGGGCCCTCCTCGATGAAACGGTCGGCGTCTTGATGGAGTTGATCAAGTAGGATACAATAGATTGATATTAAAAAAGATGGACGCGCTCCACAGGACGGGCGGAAAGCGGCGGACGGCGGGGAGAGCCCCGGCCGTGGCGGTCCTCGCCCTCCTGACGCTCATCGCCGCCGGGGCCTGCGGGCGCGACCAAGGCCGGGGGCCCGTCTCCCGCGTCGCCGATCTCGTCCAGGGCACGCTCCATGGGCGCCCTATTCTCCGAGTCGAGAAGAGCGAGTTCACGAACGCCGACTTCCGGGCTTACGTCGCCACGACCGGGGCCGACGTCAAGGGGCTTCCGGCCGAATCCCTGAGCCGGCTCTATGACCGGTTCCTCGACGAGAAGATCCTGCTCGAGGCCGCCCGCGAGCGCGGCATCGCCCTCACCGAGGATGAAAAGAAGGAATACCTGGCCAAACTGGCCGTCGGCGCCGTCCCGGCCGAGGGATCTCCGAGCGCCGAGCCGGCCCCGCCGGAGGGCGCCTTCGACCGGCTGCTCGTCGAGAAGTACACTTACCTCATCGTCCGCGACATCCGTGTGGAGGAAGGCGAGATCCTCGATTACTACGAGCGGAACAAGAAGGATTTCCTTCAGCAGGGGCGCATCCAGGTCAGCCAGATCCTGGTCGACACCGAGGAGAAGGCCGTTTCCGTCGTGCGCCGGCTCGAGCGCACCGGCGAGGACGAGTTCCGGAGGATCGCCCGGGAAGAATCGATCGGGCCGGAAGCGGCCAAGGGCGGCGTCATGGGCGTCTTCCAGCAGGGCGACCTGCCGGCCGACATGGAGAGGGCCATCTTCGCCCTCGACGAGGGGCGGACGAGCCAGGTCGTCGAATCCGCGTACGGCTTTCACATCTTCCGGCTGGACCGGAAGTTCCCGCCCGCGCTCAGGAGCGTCGACGAGGCGGCGGCCGAGATCCGCAACCGGATCATGGCCCAAAAGATGAAAGAGGCCCTGGCCTCCCATCTGGCCGGCCTCAAGGATACCCTCAGCTGGGAGTCCCGCCTCGAGAACCTGTTCTTCGCCTATCAAAAGTCCGAGGAATGACCATGAACAAGAAGATGATCCTGACCGCATTGGCCTTCGCCGGATGTCTCGCCGCGGCGGCGCCCGCCGTCTGCGCCCAGGAGACCGTCGAGGGGATCGTGGCCGTCGTCAACGACGATATCATCACCCTGTCCGAGTTCCGGACCCAGTTCGACCTGGCGGTGCAGGGCCTGAAAGCCCAGCAGCTGCCCCAGGACCAATACGACCAGACGCTCGAACGGCTCAAGAAGGAGTTCCTGAACCAGCTGATCACGGAGATGCTGCTCCTCCAGAAGGCCAAGGAGCTGAACCTGAACGTCCAGGAGCAGATGAAGAGCATGCTCGAGAAGATCAAGACGGACAACAACATCGCTTCGGACGCCGACCTGCGCCGGGCCATCGAAGCGCAGGGCATGCCCTACGAGGTCTGGCTCAAGCAGTACGAGGAGGGCATGATGCGCCAAGGCGTCATCTACACGGAAGTCCAGCGATCCATCGCCCTCGAGGACTCCGAGGTCGTCAGCTACTACAAGAAGAACCCGGCCGAGTTCACCGTGCCGACCGAATACAAGCTCAACGCGATCTATCTCTCGATCGAGAACCGGGCGGCCGATGACGTCGCGAAGCTCAAGGCCGCGGTCGACGACAAGCTCAAGTCGGGGGCGTCGTTCGCCGACACGGCCGCCGAGCTCTCGGACCCGCCGATGAAGGAGGCCAAGGGCGAGCTGGGGACCTTCAAGGCCGGCGAGCTCGAAGCGGTCCTCGAATCGCCGGTCGAGCGGCTCAAGGCCGGCGACCGGACCGGCTGGATCGATCACAAGAACGGCTGGTACCTGCTGCAGCTCGTGGAGAAGAAGGACAGCTACCTGCGGCCGTTCGAGGACGCCCGCAAAGAGGTCGAGGAAAAGATCTACAGCCAGAAGTCGTCCGTCAAGACCGAAGCCTATGTCAAGACCCTGCGCGAGCGGAGCTACGTCAAGATCCTCAACCCGGATCCGCTGGGTCTGGGCAAATAAGAAGACAGGGTCAGACCTACACCTTTTTAGTTTTTCCGCTCGCTTCAAAAGAAAAAGTAAAAAGGTGTAGGTCTGACCCTGTCTTGATTATCCAATAAGCACGGCGGCGGCGACGGTCGTCGTCCACATCCCCGCGACGCCCTTGGCCGTCTGGGTCATGCTCCGCGTCTTGAGCGACAGCCCGTTCGAGACCCTGAACACCTTGGCGAACTCCCCGGGCTTCGGCTCGCGCAGCTTCTCCCCGAGCTTGGTCGCCAGCATCTCGGCGGCGAGGTATTCGGTGTGGAGCGAGACCGCCCGGGCCGACTTGCCGACGTCGGAGTGCTCGGCGAGATAGCCGTAGTGCGATGGGTCGTCGGGCACGGCCATGCCGATCGACGACGAGATGAGCGCGCCGGGCTCCTCGGTGGCGTTCTCGCTCAGTACGACGAAGAGGATCTGGCCGTGATGGAGCAGCCTCAGCCCGGCCGCCTTGCCGACGAGCCGGCAGCGGGGCGGGAAGATGCTCGAAACGCGGACGAGGTTGTAAGGGGCGATGCCCGCCTCGCGGAGGGCCTTTTCGAAGCTGACGAGCTTCTCCCGGTGCTGCCCCTTGCCGCGGACGAGGAAGACCTTGCTCGGGACGATCGCGCCCATGTCACTTCTTCGGCTCGACCGGCTCGGGTTCCTTGAAGTCGATGTCCCTCGAGACGTCGTAGACGCCGATCTGAACGGGCTGCGACCCCTTGGAGATGGCGAAGAGGCGCACGAAGGCCGGCTTCCAGGCCGGGTTGTCGCGGATGCCGGCCAGGTTCTTGCCGTCGACGCCCATGTTGCTCTTGAGGACGATGAGGTCGCTCGTCCCGCCGGGCGGCACGGCCTTGCCCCGGATGGCGGCCATGAACGAATCGCCGAAATTCTCGGGATCGCCCTTGAACTGGTAGACGGCGTTGAAGTTGACGTAAGATAGGGGCTTCGGCCCGATGTTCTTGATCCGGAACTTGATCTGCGGCACCAGGATGAGCCGGGGCGGCCAGGGCTGGTAGTATTTGGAGACCCAGGACGAGCTATAGTCGAGGACCTCGATCGAGCTCTTCAGCTCGTCGCTCGACATCATTTTGCAGGCCGGGGCCATCGCGAGCGCGAGCGCGGCGAGGACGACAACGGACGGGGCGAGTCTCTTCATGGAGCGCCTCCTCTCTCGGGATTCATCATAACGGACGGGGGCCGAATATTCAACCGGCCGCCCCCGGTCCAACGCTAGCGGACCAGTCGGGAGACCGGGACGGCTTCGAGGTTGTAGGAGTCGATGAGGAACAGGCTCGACTTGAGGACGGCCAGCGTTTCGGGGAAGGGGTGGCAGATGCCCACGGCCCGGCCCTTCTTGCGGGCCTTCTGGAGGAGCTCGATGAGCCGGCCCTTGATGCGGCCGCGGTCCTCGTCGGCGTCGAGGAAGACGTCGCGCTGCGCCGACGGGACGCCCATCTTGCGCGCCTCCTCGAGGGCGACCGTCTGGGCCGTCGTCCGGCTGTCGACGAAGAAGAGCCCCCGCTCCTTGATCGGCCGCAGGATCGTCCGCATGAGGTCCCGGTCGGCCGTGAAGCGCGAGCCCATGTGGTTGTTCGTCCCGGCCGCGAACGGCACGCGGTCGTAGCTGGCCTCGAACGAGGCGGCGATGGCCGGTTCCGTCATCATCGTCAGGATCATCCCCTCGGTGTTGGCCATGGCCTCGTGGTTGTTGATCGACTCGAGGGGCAGATGGAGCAAGACCTCGAGCCCCTTGCCGTGGGCGATCCGGGCCGTCTCGGCGGCGTATTGGCTGTAGGGGAGGACCGAGACCGTGATCGGCCGCCCCAGGGCGATGAGCTCGTCGAGCGTTTCGAGGCTCTGGCCCATGTCGTCCATGATCAGGGCGACCTGGCCCCGGGGCCCCGTACGGGCCGGCTCCTTGGCCGCGACGGCCACGGGTGAAGGGGCGGCCGGCAGGACGAACGAGATGGCCGCGTCCTCTTTGGACGGCCGGCGAAGGGACCAGAGGATCTCGGTCCGGTCTTCGCCCGAGGTCTTCTTCTTGCCGAGGACGCGGAGGCCTTGCGCCTTGAGGGTCCGCTCGACCGCGGGGGCGACCGACTGGTAGAGCTCGGCCGGGAGCTCGACCTCGAATAGGGGCCGGCCCTTGGGCCCCTTGAGCTCCAGGATGGAATCCTCCGCGATGCCCGCCGACGAAAGGGCCGCGGCGACGACGTCGCCAAGAGGCTTCACGGCCTGTTGCGGAGCGGCCGCCTGAGGCGGAGCCGGCTCAGGGTATTTTTCGGTCGGCCGTGCCGCAGGCCCGGGCCCGGCGGCAACGTTCGCCGCGGGCTTCGGGGGCGCCGCCTGCGGCGCCGGCCCGCTCGAAACCGGCCTGAAGAGATACGCAGGCTGGCCGCGCCGGGCGTTGAGATAATCGAGACACACGACGGAGACGAGCGCCATCGCCGCCAGGATCGCCGTAAGAAGGGTGAAAGCCGGCCAGGGTTCGCGGAGCTTAGGCGGGCGCCTCTTCGTCATCCGTCAGAGCTTGGGAAGGAGCAGGATCGTCTTCTCGAGGTATGTCTTTTCGTTGAGCTCGTCGGCCGGGATGGCCGCGTCGGGGGCCAGGCCTTCGTCCCAGAGCTTGCGGCCGGACGGCAGAACGAACACGGCCGACGTCAGCAGGACGGCGCTGTCGTCCTTGAGCGGGAAGAGCGCCGTCAGGCCGGCCAGGCCGGGCGTCTTGTAGCCGACGACCTTCGCCTTGCGGAGCTCTTGAAGGACGCCGGCCGCGAGCTCGGCCGGTCCGGCCGTCCCCGCGTCCACCCAGACGACGACAGGAACCGGGGCCAGCTCCGCTTCGTCCGGGCAGGCGAGCGTTTTCTTGTCGCCCTCGCGGCCCTCGAAGCGGCCCGCGTCGTTCGTCTTGACGAACAGGTTCGCGAGCCGGCCGGCCTCCTCGAGCGTGCCGTCCTGGGCGCCCCTGAGGTCGAGGACGAGCGGCGCCTTGCGCCCCTTGAGGCCGGGGATGATCAGTTTCCTGAGGACGTCCGCCAGACCGGGCTCGAAGCGATGGATGCTCAAACGGGCCGGTTGGGACGCGCCCGCGCCGGCCGGCACGAACGTGTAAGCCGAAGGAAAGAGCACGGCCCGCGGCACGTCGAGGTTGTGCGTGTCGTTGCCGCGGAGGACGCGGATCGCGACCGGCTTCTCGTCCGTCCCCCGGAGCAGGAGCTTGACCTCGGCCAGGCTCATGTTCAGGGTGCCGCGCCCGCCGATGGCGCTCACGAGATCGCCCATCTCGACGCCCGCCGCGGCGGCCGGCGACTTGTCGACCAGGGCCACGACCTGGGGGAACGCCGCGTCGCGCTTGAGAACGACCATGCCGGTCTCGGTCGTCTTGGCCGATTGGGCCCTGTAGGAGGCCGCCAGGTCCTTGGGCAGGTAGGCCGACAGGGGGTCGAGCGAGTTGACCATGCCGCGGAACGTGCCCTCGGCCGTCATGACGGGGTCCCTCTCCTCGAGGTAGTCGTTGCGGATGTGGCTCATCAGGGTGTCGAGGAGCTCGAAGCCCCTGGGCGCCGTGGCCCCGTGGCCGCGGGACAGGAAGCCCATCTCGGAGACGAAGAACACCGCCGCGGCCAGGGTGGCCGCCCAGAGGATCCAGCGGTACTTCGGGACTTTCATGAGCGAGCGGACATTCATTCTATCATCTCCGCTTCAGCCATTGCAAGGGATCGAGGGCCTTGGTCTTGTACCGGACCTCGAAATAGAGGCACTCGCCCTTGAGCGAGCCCGTGTCGCCCACGACGGCGACCGGCTGGCCGGCCCGGACCATGTCGCCGACGGCGGCCAGGAACTCCGCGCAGTGGCCGTAGAGCGTGTAGTAGGTCATGCCGTGATCGACGATCAGCAGGTTGCCGTAGCCCTGAAAGTAGTCGGCGTAGACGACCTTGCCCGGATGCACGGCGAGGATGAGCGACTTGTCCTTGGCCGGGGCGATCTCCACGCCCTTGTTCATGACGACGGTGTTGAAATGGGGGTTCCGCTCGAACCCGAAGGGCGTGATGACGCGCCCTTCGAGCGGCCAGATGAGCTGCCCCCTGCGCTCATAAAGGGGCAGCCAGGCGGCCGGCAGGACCCATTGCTGGTCGACGATCTTGGCCAGGAGCTTCTGGAGCTCCTCGGCGCTCTCCGATAGCTCCTTCAGGGCCTGCTCGTAGGACGTCCGGTTCCTGCGGATCTCGTCGACCAGGGTCGCGCTCTTGCGGGCCTCCGTCTCGAGCTCGCGCCGCTTCAGGGCCGCCGCCCGCGCCATCCCGGCGAGATCGGCCTGCCGGCCCTCGAGCGTGTCTTCGGCGGTCCGCAGCTCGCCGAGCGAGGCCTGGTAGCGGGTCAGGGCGTCGCTCTGGGCCCGGGCCAGCAGGCCCAGATGCTTGCTCTCCGAGGCATAGGTCTCGATGTCGCGGGCCTGGAGCAGGAACTGGAAGAAATCGACCCGGCCGAACTTGTAGAGCGTCACGACCGTCCGCTCGATCGAGCTTCGCTCCTCGTCGATCCGGACCCGGAGGACCCGCGCGTTCTCCTGGACGACGGCCAGGTCGGCCCGGCCGCGCTCGAGCTCGATGTTCCGGGCGGCGAGCTCCCGCTCGACGATGCTCTTGTTGATGTTGATCCGAGCGAGAGAGGTCAGGATCGAGCTCTCCTTGCGGCCCTCGGCCTCCAGCCGGGCTTTGAGGTCCTTGATCTGGCCGTTGAGGCGGGTGAGGCGCTGCTCGAAGTCGCTCACGGCTTGGGACTGCGACGGCGATTGCGGCGCGGCGGCCAGCCCGGCCGTGATCGCCGCCGCGAGAAGTAAAGACGCGGCGCGCCGGGGCGCCGGATTCCTGCTGTCCATGGCGTTCCTGCTATTTTACCGCATTTCGGCGGGCAGACAATCCCGACGGGCCGTCCGGCCGGGCTCCCGGCTCGACGCGCCGCCGGGGACGGAGTATCATCGTCCCATGGCCGCGGTCCCGCGGAGCTTCCAGGTCTTCGTCAAGCCGGCCGGCGCGGCCTGCAACCTGGCCTGCGGCTATTGTTATTACCTCGACCGGGACCCGGCGGCGCGACACGAGGCTCCCGCCCGCATGTCCGAAGCCCTGCTCGAGCGCTATCTCTCCGAGCACATCGCCGCGGCGCCCGACGATGTCATCCGCTTTTCCTGGCACGGCGGCGAGCCGACCGTTCTCGGCTTGGACTTTTTCCGGACGGTCGTTGCCCTCGAGCGCCGGCTCGCGCCCCCCGTAAGGAGGGTCGCCAACGGCCTGCAGACGAACGGCACGCTCTTCGACGACGAGTGGGGTCGCTTTCTCGCGGCCGAGGGCTTCTCCGTCGGTCTCAGCCTCGACGGCCCGCGCGAGATCCATGACCGCTATCGCCGCGGCCGGGACGGACAAGGCTCCTTCGACCGGGCCATGCGCGGCTATGGGATCCTCCGCCGCCACGGCGTCCCGACCGATATCCTCTGCGTCGTCGGCGGCCACAACGCGGGCTGCGCGCTCGAGGTCTATCGGTTTTTTCGGGAGATCGGCGCGCCTTACGTCACCTTCTTGCCGCTCGTCGAGCGGCGCCCGCATCGTCCCGAAGGCGTCAGCCCCGAGAGCGTTACGCCCGAAGCCTGGGGCCGCTTCCTCTGTGCCGTTTTCGACGAATGGGTGGAGCGCGACATCGGCCGGATCAAGGTCCAGATCATCGAGGAGGCCGCGCGGACGGCCTTCGGCCAGGAGCACTCGCTCTGCATTTTCCGGCCCGTTTGCGGCGACGTCCCGGTCCTCGAGCGGAACGGCGACGTTTTCTCCTGCGATCACTTCGTCGACGACGCGCACCGGCTCGGCAATCTCATGGGAACGGATCTTGCGGAGCTTCTCGACGGCGAGGCCCGGCGGGCCTTCGGCCGGGCCAAGCTCGAGACGCTTCCCTCCGTCTGCCGGGCATGCGAGGTCCTCGACATGTGCAATGGGGAGTGCCCGAAGAACCGCTTCACCGTCTATCCGGGCGGCGAGCCGGCCCTCAATTATCTCTGCCCCGGCTACAAGGCCTTTTTCAGCCACGTCCGGCCGTTCGTGGCCGCGATCGCCGAGGCTTGGCGCCGCGAAAACCCGGAACGCTAGCTCTTGAGCCTATCCTTTAGGAAATCGACCGTGCGCTTCCAGGCCAGCTCGGCCGCTTCCTTATTGTAATTGGCGCCGGTGTCGTTCATGAAGGCGTGCTTGGCGCCTTCGTACATGTAGATCCTGTAATCGACCCCCGCCTTCTTGAGCGTTTCCGTGAAGGCCGGGATGCCGGCGTTGATCCGCGGGTCGTCGCCGGCATAGTGGACGAGCATGGCCGCCTTGATCTTGGGCACGTCCTCGGCCGCCGGCTGCATGCCGTAGAACGGGACCGCGGCCGCGAGGTCGGGCGCGTTCACCGCGACCTGGTTCGTCACCCCGCCGCCCCAGCAGAAGCCCATGCAGGCCACCTTGCCTGTCGCCTGCGGTCCCGTCTTGAGATAAGCGACGGCGGCGACGTAGTTCTTGATGTTCGCCGTCCGGTCGAGGCCCATGAGGAGCTCGCGGGCCTTGTCGGGATCGGCGGGCGTGCCGCCGACGGGCGTCAGGGCGTCCGGCGCGATGGCGTGGAAACCCTCGAGGGCCACGCGCCGGGCCACGTCCTCGACCCAGGCGTTGAGGCCGCGGTTCTCGTGGACGACGATGACCCCGGCCAGCGTCTTGGCGCCCTTCGGCCGGGCCGAATAGGCGCGCACCTTCCCGGCCGGGCCCTCGTATTCGACATACTCCGTCTCGAGCCGCGGGTCGTCCTTGGCCACCAGCTGGTCCCGCCACGCGCCGCCTGTCCGGGCGGGCCGTATCGAGACGACGGCCGCCGTCCCTCCCGTGAGCGCGGCCAGCTGGGCGATGAACTCGCGCCGGTCCATTTCCATGTTCATGGCGGTCCTCCCTCCGATCGAAATTCCCCCGGAACGTCCCCATCGTAGCGGGGAGGCGCGGGCCCTGTCAACCGGACCGCGCGGGGCCCCGGCCTGGCGTTGGGCGGTGGCGGGCCCGTCCGGTTTGGGCTATCATGAGGACATGACGGATCCGCGGGGCAAGGCCAGTTTCGCGGCCGACGCCGAGGCCATCTGGCGCGCGGCCCTCGCGGCCGTCGACCCGTGGACGCTCATCCGGGCGGGCGTCGAGCGTCAGGGCGACCGCCTCAAGATCAAGGACCGCGAGATCGACCTCTCCGCCTACGAGCGCGTTTTCCTCATCGCCTTCGGCAAGGCCGCGCCGGCCATGGGCGAAGCGCTGGCGGCCGTCCTCGACGAGCGCCTGACGGCCGGGCTCGTCGTCGTGCCCTGGCCGGTCGGCAAGGAAGCCTCACGTCTCGAATACCTCGAGGCCTCCCACCCCATCCCGGACTCGCGCAGCGTCGAGGCCGCCCGCCGCGCCCTCGAGATCGCCGGGCAGGCGGGGGAGAAAGACCTGGTCTTCGTCTGTATCTCGGGCGGCGGCTCGTCCCTGCTGGCCCTTCCCGCCGAGGGCATCACCCTCGACAAGAAGCGCCGCCTCACCGACGACCTGCTCCGGTCCGGGGCCAACATCCAGGAGCTCAATGTCGTCCGCAAGCACCTCTCCGCGATCAAGGGCGGCCAGTTGGCCCGGGCGGCGTTCCCGGCCGTGGTCCTGACGCTCGTCATCTCGGACGTCGTCGGCGACGACCTCGGGACGATCGCCTCGGGCCCGACCTATTGGGACGACTCGACCTTCGCCGACGCCAGGGCCATCCTCGAGCGTTACGGGCTTTGGGACGGCGCCCCGGCCATGGTCCGGGCCCGCCTCGAGGACGGCGCGGCCGGCCGCGTGCCGGAGACGCTCAAGGCCGGCGATCCGGTCTTCGCCCGCGCCTCGGCCTTCATCATCGGCGACAACATGACCGCGCTCCGGGCGGCCAAGCACGAGGCGGAGAAGAGAGGCCTCGAGCCGATCTTCCTGTCTTCGGCCGAAGGCGGCGAAGCCCGGCGGGCGGCTTCGAGCTTTACCGCGTTCATGAAGGAGCTCGCCTGCTCGGCCTCGTACCTGCCGCGACCGCTTTGCCTCTTGGCCGGAGGAGAGCTCACCGTCACGGTCAAGGGACGGGGGCGGGGGGGCCGGAACACCGAGTTCGTCCTGGCCTCGATCGTCGAGCTCGAGCGGGACGAGGTCGAGGGCCTCGACTGGCTCATCCTCAGCCTCGGCACGGACGGCATCGACGGCACGACCGACGCGGCCGGCGCCTGGGCCGACCCGCGGACGGTTAAGACGGCCCGGGCCCTCGGCCTGAACCCGGTCGAGTACCTCGAGGACAACGACTCCTACGCTTTCTTCAAGCAGACCGGCAACCTGATCATGACCGGCCCGACGGGGACCAACGTCATGGACCTCCGAGTCTTCCTGCTGCGGGCCGCCTGAAAAATTTTTTCTTGATTTTTACGGGCCCCTTTTGAATAATGATAGCGGCTCTCTTTCGCCGGCTGGAGAGGGCTCCCTCAAAATTTCCAATCATCACCCCCCTTTTGCTGACCTCAGCCGGCACTTCCTTTCCCCCGGAGCGGGGATTGTGCTATCATACGGCCGACCCAAAGACCCGGAGACCGCCATGGCCAAGATCGATTGGAAAAAGGACCTGGCCAACCACTTCGAGAACATCCGCGTCCTCGAGACCTGCCAGAACGAGACGATCGGCCAGTTCGAGCAGTTCTGCGAATTCATCGCCGAGCCCGCCTTCGAGGCCCTCGCCGAAGAGCTCGGGAGCTACAAGATCCGCGCCGAGCACGTCAAGACCAAGGGCCGGAGCATCCGCTTCGTCATCTGCTTCCCGGGCCTCAAGGACGAGCAGTTCCACTACCGCATCTCGATCCCCAAGAACTCGATCGAGCTGCGGCTGAAGCTTCAGATCAAGGCCCGCAAGACCCCCAAGGCCGATTACGCGACGACGGACGAAGACTTCATGCCCGGCCTCTTCCCGTTCAAGGTGCTGCGGATGGACAAGGACGAGGTCATCGCCGACGTCGTCAAGCACTTCACGAGCTTCTGCTATACGGCGCTGACGTCGCCCGATTGATCAGAGCCTACCCGCAGCGACCTACCCGGAGCGACCGGAGGGAGCGGAGGCCCAGATGCGCAGCGGAGAAACACGAAGCTGAGCATCTGGTAAATATCTGAAAAAAAGGGCTTTTTCCGGCTATCTCGCAGATCAGGGCTTTGCCTCCGGGCCGTGCACCGGCGATTCGCGAAGGACAAGGGCCAGCCCCGCGGCGACGGCGACCAGCCCGGCCAGGACGAGGAGCGACGTCGTCATCGAGCCAGAGGCCTTGTCCTTGAGGGCGTCCATGGCGACGATGAAGAGGATGCCCGAGATCTGCCCCATCAGGATGAGCAGGCTGTTCGAGGTGCCTTCGGGGGCCGGGTGGGTCAGCTCGGCGCCATACTGAAAGGCGATCGGTCCCGCGCTCAGCAGGAAGAACCCCAGGACGAACCCGGACAGATAGAGCAGCCCGGACGAGGCGGCGAAGGCGACGCCGATGAGCCCGGGGAGAAGCCCTATCAGGGCCAGGACGACGAACGGCTTCCGGCGCCTCGTCCGGTCGGAGAGGACGGGGATGACGATGGCCCCGGCGATGCCGCCGACGAGCATCAGCGCGCCGAGGAGGCCGGCCTGGGCGATCGAGAAGCCGCGCGGCCGGACGATGTCCTCGACCCAGGTTGTGACGCTGTTGAAGAGGCCGAGGCCGATGAAGAAGATGGCCAGGAGAAGGAGGAAGTCGCGTTGGCGGATCATCGACTTCAGTCCGTCGAACATGAGGACGCGCTCGTCGCGGCCCGCCGGCGTGGGCGGATGCTCCTTGGCCACGGCGAGGAAGACGGCGGTCGTGACGGCCATGGCCGCGCCGTAGATGAGGAGCATTCCCTTCATCCCCGAGCGGACGAAGAGGGCCGGCGAGCAGAGCATGGCCGCGAGCGGCCCGACATAGAGAGCCAGGGTGCCGAGGCCCGAGGCCGTGGCCCGCTCCCGGACCGGGAACCAGCGGGCCGCGACCTTGGTGATGGCGCCGATGACGAGGGGCTGCCCGGCGGCGATGCCGATCTGCGAGACGAGGACGATCGTATAGCTCGAGGCGAACAGGCCGCGCGTCAGGGCGAACACCGACGACAGGATCGCGCCGAGGCCGGCGGCCCGCTTGAAGCCCCAAGTGTCGATGGCCCAGGCGGCCGGGATGGCCAGGACGATGTAGACGATCATAAAGACCATCGAGAGGAGGCCGATCATCAGGTCGGACTTGCCGAAGAAGGCGGCGGCCGGGCCGGTGATGGGAGCGAAGCTCAGCCACAGCACCTGGGTGACAGCGCCCATGACGCCAAAGGCGGCGAGGACGAGCCAGCGGGCGGGGTAGACCTTGATCGGCTCAGAGTCCATGATGGGACCTCCTGGGGCGCGATGCGAGCGGGGGGGGCGCGCTCGGGGGGACTATAGGCCCGGCGAGTGCCGGGTGTCAAGGAAAGAGAAGAAAGAGCGGAGCGGGCAGGCTATTTGTCAGGCCCGCCGGGCCGGGGCTTGGGCCCCTTGGGCTTGAGGCCCTTGGCCTTGACCCATTTGCCGGGCTTCCAGGCCCAGTGGCTGCCGACCTGTTCCCAGGCGCCGGGGACCCAGATCCGGCCGGGCTTGGCTTTGACCCACCGGCCGTCCGTCCATTCGTAGTGGATGCCGGTCCACTTCCAATAGCCCGTGATCCAGATGTGGCTTGAGCTCGGCTGCAGGGTCGGGGATTCGACCCTGGGCGGGGGAGGGCCGACCCGGGGCTGGGCGAGGGCCGCCCCGGCCGACGCCAGGATGAGAGAGAGAAGAAGGGACAAGAGAGCGAGGACTGTCTTCCTCATCGTCTTCCTCCGATAGATTTAGTCGGAGGAACGGGCCAAAAACGGATTCCGGGGCTGCGCTACTTGTCCGCGTTGATGACCTCGAGGACCTTCATCAGGTAGGCGTAGCTCGGCCGGTCGACCGTGTTCTGGCCGAGGTACTTGAACTGGAGGACGCCGTTCGCGTCGATGATGTAGACGCTGGGGATGTTCTGGGGCGCCTTGCCGCCGCTCCACTCCATACGGAAGAGGTCGAGCCGCTTGGAGAGGGCCTGCTCGCCGTCGACGAGGATCGGGAAAGGATCGAGGACTTCGCCCTTCTTGAGCGAGAAGTCCGCGGGGAAGAGCTGGCGCCAGCGCTCCATGCGGGTCTTGCCGGCCTGGTCGAGCTTGGACGGGTCGGCCGGGTTCTTCGTCTCCCGGATCTTGTCGAGCTGGCCCGGCAGGGCCTCGAGCCAGGTCGTGACGACGTCGCGGGGGTAGGGGAAGACGACCAGGATCTCGACGTTGTATTTCTCGCGGATCTTCTGGGCCTTTTCGAGCTCGGCGAGCTCGACATAGCGGTAATTGCAGATCGTGCACCAGTAGTCCTTATCGGCCCAGCCGCGCGGGAAGATGATCATCACGTTTTTGCCGCGCAGGGACGACAGGGCCAGGGATCCGCCTTGATAGACGGGCAAGGCAAAGTCGGCGAACGGTTGGCCGAGGAGGGCCGGCTGGGGCCTGGGCTCGGGATTCTGGACCGGGGCGGCGGGCTGGGCCTGCTGGGCAGGCTGGGCGGGTTGGGCCGGCTTGGGCTTGGTCACGACCTGGGCCGCGGCCTGGCCTCTAAAGAGAATGAGTATCGCGACGACCGCCAGAACGACGATGACGATGGCGACGATCGCGGCCTTCTTTTTGTTGATCACGGGCGGGCCTCCTTCGGCAGAGATGCTCCTATTAGAGCCCTCCCCTCCGTGCGAGTCAAGCCATTGGGGTCGGACCCCAGGAATCAGTATATAAATCAACAGGATAAAGCCATTCTGGGGCCCCAAAGAGGCCTTAAGTCCGCGTTTTTGCCGGCAAAAACGTGAAGATAGCCTGGCCCTTTGCTTAGAGATATGCGCCGCGGTAACTTCTAGACGCAGCTACGCCCGAGGCCACCACAGAGAATCGCGCCGGCCCCTAGAACCGGATGTGGATGCCCGCCCGCAGGGCGAAGCCGCTGAGATCGATCTTCGGGTCCTCGTAGATCGTCGAAGGGGAGCTCACCGGCGGGGTCTCGGAAATGAAAAACGTGCTGTACGATCCTTCGGGGAAAGTCGACGTCACGACATAGAGCTTGCCCGTCTCCGTTTCCGAAGCGCCGGCGCTCCACGTGGTCATGCTCGTGACGGAGTCGAAATTCTTGAAGCTCGCGTATCGGCCCTCGGCCTCGACGAAGAATCCCATCGTCCGCGAGAGCTTGTATTCGAGGCCAAGCCCGCCCTGGAAGCCCAGGTTCGAGAGGTCGCTGCGGCTGCCGGTGAGGTTCATCTCGGTCCAATCGGAGCTGCTGAGATCGAACCGCTCCTTGACGCGGAGCTTGAGCCCGGCGTACCAGGCGCCCCCGGCGTTGGCCGTCAGGTCGAGCTTGCCGGAGACGGGGAAGGAGGCGAAGACGCCGAGACGGACCGGCACGGCCGAGAGGGTCGGCCCTCCTGTGATGATACCCGCCGCAGAGCCCACGGCGAAGGCCATCAGGGGCTCATTGCTGCTCTTCATGTATCCGGCGCCGAGCCCGACGCCGATTCGGGGCGTGATCTGATAGATGACGTCGGCCCCGTAGTTGGCGCCGCCATGGGTCGGCTCGTATTCTCCGACGGCGCTCCCGGTGCCCAGGGAGGCGTAGAGCGCGAACAGGTCATAAAGACCCCGGGCCCCCTTGTTCATGTCGGCGGCGCCGATGGTGCTGTAAGCGCCATAGAGCCGGACCGAGAGCTTCGAGATATCCTTCGGCGCGGCCGGCTCCGCCTGAAGCGCGGGGGCTCCATAAGCCTCGTTGTCGAAGCGGAAGCTTACCCTGGCCGTCGCGGTTTGCGCGCCGAGCCAGGACGGAATGAGAAGAAGGCCAGCCAGCGCAAGAACAGGGAACAAGACGCTCTTTGCTCGCAGGAACATGGTTGAACCTCCAGAGGACATCCTCGACCGTTTAGTCGGTTCTCCGGGCGGAAAATGGGGACCGACATTGAACGGGACCCTCGATATCTGTATAGTCCGGATATTCACGCCGGAGGATGGCCATGGACGAAAAAGGGATCGTCGAGCTTCTTCAGAAGATGGTCCGGGCCCCGAGCCACCCCGGGATCCCGCGTCAGGAAGAAGCGACAATCTTTGCCCTTCGCGACTATCTCGCCCTCCACGGCATCCCCAGCCGGCTCTCCGATGTCCGCGACGGCCGCCCGAACCTGATCGCGACCCTCGAGAGCAAAAAACCGGGCCGGCATCTTCTTCTCAACGGCCACACGGATACCGTCCCGCCCAACGCGGGGTCCCCGGCGGATCCCTTCTCGGCCGCGATCCATGACGGCCGCATGTTCGGCCGCGGGACCGTCGACATGAAAGGGGCGCTCGCCGCCATGGCCGGGGCCCTCGTCGAGATCCGCGAAAACGGGGGCCTCGACGCCGGCCGCGCCACGCTGGCCGCGGTCATCGACGAGGAGCTCGAGAGCCTCGGCACCGAAGCCCTGATCCATAGCGGCTTCAAGGCCGACGGCGCCATCGTCGGCGAGGCCACCGGCAACCGCGTCGCGATCGGCCACAAGGGCCTCGAATGGCTCGAAGCCCGCTTCTTCGGCCGGGCCGTCCACGGCAGCGTGCGCGAGGAAGGCATCGACGCCATCGCCGCCGCCGCCCACTTTGTCTCGCTCATCGAATCCGAGCTCATCCCGGAGTTCGCCCGCCGGCCCGACCCGCTCCTCGGCCCGTCGGCCATCAACGTCGGTACCATCCACGGCGGCCAGCAGCCCAGCATGGTCGCCGCCGAGTGCAAGGTCCAGGTGGACCGGCGCTGGGTCTCGACCGAGACGATCGACGAGGTCTTCGCCGGCCTCGAGGCCCTCCTCGCCAAGGTCCGGGCCGCCCGCCCCGGGCTGAGAACGGAATTAGCGCGGATGCCCGAAGGCATGGCGACGATGCTCCACGGCCCGCTCGTCATCGACGCCGGCCATCCCCTCGTCCGGGCCGCCCAAGAGGCCATCAAGGCTTCCGGCGGCGACAGCTCTCCGATCACGTTCCCCGCCTGGACCGACGGGGCCCTCCTCTCGCGCGAGGCCGGCATCCCGACCGTGATCTGGGGCCCGGGCGATCTCAAGCTGGCCCATTCGGCCGAGGAGAGCGTCGCGGTGGAAGAGATCCTCCTCGCCGCCCGCCTCTATGCCTCCGCCGCCCGCAGGTTCACAATGGGGTCGGACCACAGGAAATAGATATGAGAGCGCGCACGTGAGAACCGATGGCCTCATCCCCGTCGCGTTGGCCGCGCTCGCGGCCCTAGCCGTATCGACGTCCTGCCGCCGCTCCGATATCCGGACCGAGATCACGAAATGGCAGGACGGCAAAGCCGCCGCGGTCTCCCTCACCTACGACGACAACAGCGCCAACCAGTTCCGGGTCGCCGTTCCTCTCATGACCCGCCACGGCTTCCCAGCAACGTTCCATATCATCACCGGCGAGATCGAAGGCTCCCGCTTCCACGGCGCCTTTGTCGGGCGTCCGGTCAAGGACATCATCGATGAAACCGCCCGCGTCCCCACCGGCCCGGACAATCTTTTCGAACGGGCCTCGGCCGTCGGCCGCCTGGGACTTCGCGGCGGCTTCGATGATCACCTGCGCGCCGGCGAGCTCTTCGAGGACGGCAAAACCGCCGAAGCCTGCAAGCTCATAGACGACGCCTACGCCAAGGTCCGCGCCGGCCGCCTCGAAGCCGAACCCGCCACCCCGCCCGGTCCCGTCGCTTTCGTGCCGACCTGGGGCGGCCTGCGATCGCTCGCCGCGCAGGGCTTCGAGTTCTCGAGCCACACCGTCACCCATCCCCGCCTGGCCGTCCTCGATGACGCCAACCTGGACTACGAGCTCGATAAGAGCCGCGAAGACATCCTCGACCACCTCGGCCCCAAGCACACCTTCACGATCGAATGCCCGTTCGGCACCGAGGACGAGCGCGTCGTCCGCCACGCCCTGGCCCGCTACCCGGCCTCGCGCAACCGCCTGCCCGAGCCGTTCCTCGATGAGCTCAACCGCTGGAGCGAGAAAGACCCCGCCTCCTCGGGCAAGGAATACGTCCAATGGCAGCGGGGCGTCCTCACGGCCACCCCCATGGCCGAAATGAAAGGTTGGGTCGACAAGATCGTCCGCCGCGACAACATCTGGCTCGTCCTCGTCTTCCACGGCGTTGACGGCATCGGCTGGGAGCCCAAGACCGGCGCCGAGCTCGAAGAGTATTTCGCCCATATCAAATCGCTCGAGGGCCGCGTCTGGGTGGCGACCTTCCGGGACGCCGTTAAGTACATGCGGGAGCGGATGTCCGCCCGGGTGACCACCGTCCGCAAGGGCCGGACGATCGAAGTTTCCCTAGGCCACGATCTCCCGGCCTCGCTCTACGACCTTCCGCTGACGCTCAAGACTTATGTCCCGTCCGGCTGGCGCCTGGTCGAGATCAAGCAGGGAGACCGGAGGACACAAGCTACGCCGGCTCATGACGCCACGGGCGCCTTCGTCCTCTACCGGGCCGCACCGAACCTTGGTCCCGTGTCGCTCGAGCGGACCGCGCGCTGATTCCCTAGAAGCTCCAGCCAGCCTGATACGGCCGCCGGATGACCGGCTCGGCCTCCGGGTTGTCCGTCACCCTCAGGTCCGCCGCGTCCCAGGCGATCCGTGTGTCCAGTTTCTTGGCCACGTTGCCGAGCAGGCCGGTCTCGGTCAGGGGAGGACAGGATCCGGCCTAGCGCGACCGGTGGGCCGGCTTCAAGGTCCAAAGCTGGAGCCGGCTCAGTTCGATGATGCGGGACATGTCGAGGTCCGGTTTGTGAACGGGCCAGGTCTTGTAGCCCTGGATCTCGCCCTCGATCTTCGCCGCGTTCGCCGACGGATACGCTTCGAACTCGGGCACGTCGTATTCCGCCTGCTTTTTGTTCGCGTCGAGGTCGAGGTAGACGGCACTGAACAGGGCGAAGAGCGACCCCGTCCCGATGCGCTTCCCCTCGCCCGCCTCGAGCGACGAGGGCAGCGTCCCCGTCGCCGCGACATGATCGGCCGCGGCCCGGGCCAGGGCCAGCGCTTCCGCGAAGGTCACGCGCGCCGTCTCGGGCCTGACGAGGGGCCTTTCTTTAGGGCCGAGAGCGTGGATCGCCGGCTGGTCGGCCGGGAGCCTCCCGTTCCCGCCGAAGGACGCGACCGCCCCCGCGAGACCGGCGAACGCCTCGGCAGGGGAGAAGTCGTCGCTCGGGGCGAGCCTCTTCTCGCGGAGGGCCCGCCTTGCCATGCCCCGCAGCTCCTCCCTCGTGATGATCTCTTTCTGGCGGCCGTAGACGTCCATCAGGTTCCGGTAGGTCGTGATCTCGATGTCCTTGCGGTCGCCGAGCCAGCGCATCATGCGGCGGAAGTTCTTGCGGGCCGTGACCATCGTCTCCTGCGGCCTCAGGCGCGGCATGACCCACTCACTCGGCAGCGTATTCTTGCCGTTGTAGAAGTTCAGGTCCCAGAACTCTTCTGCCCGGATCTTGGTCGGATGGCCGCCGAACAGGGCGATGACCTGCGATCTCCTGATGACGTCCGGGAGCTCCGCCTTGAGCTTGTCGAAGAGGGGCTCGAACAGATCGTCCCGGTAATAGGCGTCGTCAAACCCGGCGGCGTACTGGTAGCTGAAGTTGAGGGCGTTGCAGAACCAGACGACGTCATGCCCCGGCAGGCTTGCGGGCGAGCCCTGGTAGCCGGCCCCGAGACGCCCGAGGGCCGCGACGAGCTGCGGCCCATACGAGCCGCCGTGGCGGGCCAGGGTCGTGACGGGGATGCCGAAGATCCGTGCTAGCTCCTTGAGGCCGGCCGACTCCTGCTCGAGCATGTGCCGGACGCCGTCGTCCCACCCGGCCGTCTCCAGCTCTTCGGTGACCGTGGGATGGATCGAGCCGAAGTTGGTGTGACTGCCGATGTCATGCTTGGCCATGGCGGCGATGACGCCGCCCCGGCCGCGACGCTCGAGCGAGCGGGCTTTCTCGCCGATGACGAAGAAGGTCCCGGTGACACCCTCCTCGGTCATCGTCTCGGCCAGCCACTTGGGGATGTCGTCGATCCTCTCGGCCTCGGGCGAGATGTCGTCCTCGGTGTCGAAGGTCACGACGAGGAACGTCTTCGCGGGGGTGAGGCGCTTAGAGCCCGCCGCGGGGAACGATGCCGCGGCGGCGACGAGGACGGCGAGGGCTACGATCGTTCGGCCGCGCATGGGCAGGCCGATTTTGCTCTCACTCCGAAGGAGAGTCAAACGGCCAGGCCGCCAGGCCAAGGGCCGCGTTGAGCCGGGCGAGGGCGGACGTTTCGTCGGGGTCGCCGAGGACGAGGACGGCAATGGCGCCGCTCCTTTTATAGAGAAACCAGCGTCCGGCCTCGTTCTGGCCCCGGATGATCCCGCCATCCAGCCGCACGCCTTTGAGATACTCCCCGAACAAGGCCTGCACGCCGGCGTCGACTGTTCCACCCGCCACGCCCTCCGCGAGCTCGACGACCACGAACTTGGAGACGGCAGGGAGAACGCTATACTTGGCCGAGTATGCCCGAGTGCTCTTTTTGCCGTCTTCCACGGCCGCGAAACCCCAGAACTCCCCATCGAGCAACGGCGACTCATTCTGCGCCGCAAGAGGGCCTTTGACGAAGTGCCAGCTCGAGGGGACCATGCCTTCGCGCGGCAGCCAAGACAATCCCTTCGGCCTCGCCGTGCCCTTCCCGGGGACGCGGCGTTCGACCTGGGCCAGGAAGCCGCCGATCCCGGCCTCGTCCGATCCCGGGGCCAGCACGTTGACGTAATAATCGCCCTTCACGAGGCTGGCCTGACCTTGGCCGACCCAATGGTCCACCTTGATCTCCGGCCGGCCCTTCTCTCCGCCCTCGAGCCTGATCGAATAAAGGCCGAAAGCCGCCTCGGCCGACGCCATCCGGTAGATCTCGAGGACGATCTCTTCCGAGCTTCCAGCCCCTGCCGCCGGGACGTACCTCGAGACGGCGAGCTCGCGGAAGCCGTATTGAAGGACGATCTCCGCCCCGCCGTCGATATAGCCGTAGAGCGCTTCTTTGTTATATCGCTCGACCTCTCCCGTGCGCTTCCAGCCTTCGAGGCCGTCGATGCCGCGCAGGACGGGCGGGTTGACCTCGTTCGACCCCGAGCATGCTGCGGCCCCCAATAGGAGAATAGCGATCGCCAGCCTGCGGATGATATTCATGAGCCGATCTCTCTGCCGAGTATATTCTGACCCTCGAGCCTTGGGCAACCCCCTAATTGAGAATCGGCGAGAATTCTAGGCCTCCCTCCGCCGTCCTGTTCTATGGCGGCGCCGGCGCAGAGAAGCGAGGAGGAAGGATCTGGCCCATGGACGACGCGCTTGACAAAGCCCACAGATATAATTATATTGTATTTACAATTGGTCTTCGCTTCGAGTGGGACATACAGAAGGATCTCCTCAATCGGAAAAAACACAAGATCACTTTCGAGGAGGCCAAAACGGCTTTCTTTGACGAGAACGGCCTGTTGATCGAAGACCCTGCCCATCCGGATCGGGAGGACCGGTTCATCTTGCTGGGCTTGAGTGAGCGCATGAAACTCTTGGTCGTCTGCCATGTCTATCGAGATAAAGAACAGGTGATCCGGATCATTTCCGCGAGGCGAGCCGTGAAACGGGAACAAG